>ENA-UEQY01001921-UEQY01001921.1-human-gut-metagenome-genome-assembly--contig:-NODE-1921-length-11987-cov-5.992275_pt1 | contig 11987 bp, 10 predicted proteins | sample MGYA00242949_ERZ507949 | MGnify/ENA primary metagenome ERZ507949 (study PRJEB26167, sample SAMN06115403) | human gut metagenome | host: Homo sapiens | place: China:Jiangsu | collected 2016-07-06... | reverse complement strand
CATTTCAAATGAGTGCTAACAATCCGTCAAAAACCCAGTATTTATCAGGGTTTCCGCAATTCTAAAATTTTAATAAAGCATATGGCGATCCTAAGAATTACTCCTCCGGAAAATACTTTGCATACACATCAAAAAAGTTGTCCGTAGTCACCTGTTCGTCCATGATCAGCGTGATCTCGTCCCACAGCTTGTCATTGAGCTGACGCACCAGTGTATTCACAAAGCTGTCATACTCCTGCCCGAAGACTTCCCGTTTCCGCTCTTCTACAATCTTTAATTTATTAGCGTCCGTCTCTTCCCGATCCAGCGTATTGATGCATTTGATAATGTAATAGCCTCGTTCACATTTCACAACCTGGCTCACCTCGTCTGTTGCCAAATTGAAAGCCGCTTCCTCATAAGCGCTCTCCGCTTCTCCTTTGCCAAAGGAATAGGTGATCTCGGAATCGTCGCTGTATTTGGATGCCAGTTCCGTGAAATCGTGTTCTCCGTCCACCGCCAGGTCTCTTACCTCGCAGGCTTTCTCGTAAGCTTTCTGGATAGAGCTTTCCGAATAGGGCTTTAAGTTACCGTCCATATCCGTGGATGCTGTTGCGAAAAAGATCTGCTGCACCGTAATTTTGCGAGCCTCGTCATCACTGATCTCCGGATTGATGTCCTGTATAATCAACTGATAGACCTTGTCTGCCATGGCATATTCCCGATACAGATTCTCCACAATCTCCTCCGTGGCACCCATAGCCTCGATCTCCGTATCATTTAAGGAAGAATAATACTCCTGTGCCGCCTGAACGACCTTTGCCTCCTCGGCTTCATCCAACGTGACCTCTTTCTCTTTTGCCAGCAGGTACATGGTCTTGATCTGAGCAATCCTTGCCAGCACTGTCTCCTTGACATTATCCTCCAGAGTCACTCCGTTCAGGGAAGTATTCCAGATCTCCGTCCCGTAGACATTCTCATATTGATTCTGGGTCGTGGTCAGGTAGATCATGATCTCCGCCTTAGAGCAGGACTCGTCCCCGATCCGAAATACCTCATTTTTCCCAAATCCTGTGGTAAATACCACTTTTGTGCCGTCACTGCTGCCGCAGGCGGTCAGTCCCGTCACCATACTTATTCCCAGCACTCCCGCCACCAATACCGCGGTGATATGACATCTATTTTTAAAAAACATAACATTTCCTACTTTCTCAAAGTCTCTAAATTCTAATTATACCCTATTTTTTTCTTCTGTGCCACGGTTTCTTGGAAGTTCAGAAAAATCTAAGAATTCTACAGACAAAAAAATGCGTGCGGATATTCTCCACACGCATTTTTAATATTATTCAATTTTGATACCAGATTACTCGATCACATGGATCCAGCCCTTAGGAGCTTCGATCCTGCCCATCTGGATACCGGTCAGAGTCTCATACAGCTTCTTGGTGACAGGTCCCATCTCGGTCATGCCGCTGGGCAGGCAGATCTCTTTACCGTGGTCAACGATCTTGCCAACAGGGGAGATTACTGCTGCGGTACCGCACAGACCAGCCTCTGCGAAGTCTTTTACTTCATCCAGGTATACTTCTCTCTCTTCTACTTCCAGTCCCAGATATTCCTTGGCAACATATACCAGAGAACGACGGGTGATGGAAGGAAGGATACTGTCGGACTTGGGAGTTACGACCTTGTTGTCCTTGGTAACGAACAGGAAGTTCGCACCGCCGGTCTCCTCTACCTTGGTACGGGTAGCAGCATCCAGATACATATTCTCATCGTAGCCTTCCTTGTGAGCGGATACGATTGCATGTAAGCTCATAGCATAGTTCAGGCCAGCCTTGATGTGACCGGTTCCGTGAGGTGCCGCACGGTCAAAGTCGGTGACACGGATGGTCAGAGGCTTAACGCCGCCCTTGAAATAAGGTCCTACAGGGGTGCACAGAATACGGAACTGATACTCATCCGCAGGCTTTACACCGATGACAGGGTTGCTGCCGAACATATAAGGACGGATGTACAGAGTTGCACCGCTGCCGTAAGGAGGTACGAAAGCATCGTTCGCCTTAACCGTCTCGGTAACAGCTTCCACGAAACGCTCCTTGGGGAAAATGGGCATCTCCAGTCTTGCTGCGGAAGACTCCAGACGTTCACCGTTTAAGTCAGGACGGAAGGTTACGATATGTCCGTCTTCTGTGGTGTAGGCCTTCAGGCCCTCGAATACGGTCTGTGCATACTGCAATACACCTGCACACTCATTTAATACGATGTTGGGATCCTGGGTCAGCTGACCGTCATCCCATTTGCCGTCCTTGTAATTGGACACATATCTGTAATCCGTAGGGATATAACCGAAACCGATGTTACCCCAGTCAATGTTCTTCTTTTCCATTTTGTATTCCTTCTTTCCTCGGTTTACCACTCTGCCTGTTGATTTCTCTTAACAGAATTTATTGATTTTCATTATTATACCATTTGTAATAAAAGTCAATATACACATTTATGCTTTCCAGTGCTTTTTTCAGCGAAAATGTGGCTCATTTCTCCTTTTAGCTGAAAACTCAAATTAAATTCACTACAATTATTTTTCTCCGGTAGCTTCCTGATATGCACTGTTCGCTACCACTGACCATCCGGTCTTATCCCCCGCAATGACCTGCAGATCTTCACTGCGGACCGCATAAAACTCCACGATCTGTGCTGCCTCTGTGGACAGATTCTCTTCCGGATTCCGGTACAGCACGAAAATCTCACATTTTCCGTTCTGCGAGGTACGATTGTAGACCAGCGTGTATGCATAGGTCTTTCCCGCCTGCTCCTGTTCTCCCAGCTGCAGATAGAAATTGCCTTTGGCATTGTAGCAGACTTCGAAGGAAAAGCCCTGTTGTTGCAGCACAGCATCATATACTGCCTGTGCGTAAGGCTCTAAGGGATCCTGTACATCTTCCGCGTTTTCCGTCTCCGACGCATAGTATTCCGCAAGCCACTGTTCTTCCATCGCCTGCTTTGCTACCGTTTCTGCATCCTCCGGGTGGGTATTTTCTTCCTTGTCCATCAATTCCGTCAGATAAGTAATGTAATCCTCACCGGCAAGCTCCGTCTCTCTCCGAAACAGCACGCCCTCTGGACGCCAGTAGGAATACCAGTGCCTGTCCGGGAACTCCATCTCTTCCACACTGATCAGATTCTCTGTGAGCCGCGTCTCCGAAGGGATGTCATTTTCAAACCAAATCCAGGCAATTCCGGCAAACGTGACGATCAGGCACAGCACTGCCCACAAAGCAATGCCGATATCCTCCAGCCACTCCCATTTCCCGGGAGTTCCCCACTTGTCCCGTATTTTCCGGTGCAGCCTGATGGGTACTCTCAGATATACATAAAACAGGAGAAGCAGCAGACACAGCAGATCCCCCAGTAACAACACATAACTGCGAAAACTTACGGGACCACCCCACAGAATCATTCTGGCTGCCACATATATTCCTGCCAGAGTAAGCAGTAAAACCGTAACTGCCAAATATATCTTCTTTTTCATCGTTTTCCGCACTCAGGCTTTCTTGCGCTCGTACTTTAAGAACTGATAGGTAATGTCAAAATAGACCTGCTCGTCACTGTCTGCGGTAATCTCCCACTCAGGATCACTGTCCAGATCCGGGAAATAGGCATCCGCCTCGTAGGCATGGTCAATCTTCGTCACATGGGCCACGTCACAGTAAGGCAGCATCTGGCGGTAAATACTCTCTCCGCCGATGATATAGATATTCTCTTCGTCATATTTCTTCAGTTCTTCCAGCAATTCTTCAATAGAGTGTACCACGATCGCATCCTTGACCTGATAATTCGGATCTTTGGACAAAATAATGTTGATGCGGTTCTTTAAAGGCATGCCCTGCGGGAAAGTCTCCAAAGTCTTGCGTCCCAGAACCACTACCTTACCTGTCGTCTCTTCGCGGAAATGCTTGTGATCGTTGGGGATGCGGATCAGCAGTTCGTTCTTGCTGCCGATGGCCCAGTTGTTGTCTACTGCTACAATTAAATTCATGGTGTACCTCGTTTCTGTTTGTTTCTATGATAATAACCGGTTTCTCCGTTCTTCGCACTCACGAAACCGTACTGATATTCGTATTCCGGGCTACCGCCCTACTTACTCATGTCAGATTGCAATCGGAATATCCCTGATCTGCTCCCCGGTCTGGTAACCCTCCAGCTTCACATCATCCGGTGTGAACTGATAGAAGTCCCTGATCTCCGGGTTCAGCCAGAACTTCGGCGCCGGGAAGGGGTCTCTGCTGATGAGCTCCTTAATGGCATCCACGTGGCGGTCATAGATATGGGCATCCGCAATGACATGCACCAGCTCGCCCACGTTCATATCGCAGACCTGTGCCAGCATATGCACCAACACCGCATACTGTACCACATTCCAGTTGTTGGCTGCCAGTACGTCCTGGGAACGCTGGTTTAAAATGGCATTCAGGGTCAGCCTGTCCTCTCCCTTTTTCTGCGTCACATTAAAGGTCATACCGTAAGCACAGGGATACAGATTCATCTCGTGCAGATCCTGATGCACATAGATATTGGTCATGATCCGGCGGCTGAAGGGATTGTTCTTCAGATCGTAGATCACGCGGTCCACCTGATCCATCATGCCTTCCTTATACTGATGCTTCACCTGCATCTGATAGCCGTATGCCTTACCGATCGAGCCGTTTTCATCTGCCCACTCATCCCAGACGTGGCTGTTTAAATCATGAATGTTGTTGGACTTGCGCTGCCAGATCCACAGCATCTCATCTGTGGCGGATTTTAATGCCGTCCGGCGCAAGGTCAGGATCGGGAACTCCTTCGACAGATCGTACCGGTTCACTACTCCGAATTTCTTAATAGTGTAGGCAGGGGTACCATCCGGCCAGTGGGGGCGCACTTTCTCGCCCTCCGTGCTGGTACCGTTGGTTAAAATGTCATTGCACATATCGATAAAAATATGATCCGCTAAACTCATGTTGTCTCCTTATTCTGATTCCAATATAATATATAAACGATTTCTCCGTGCTTCGCACTCTCGAAATCGTCCCCCCTTCGTATTCCGGACTATCGTCCTACATACTCAGGGTTGTTTGTGCCTATGGATGCACTTATATCTCCCACTTGTCACATAGGGAATTGATCTGGTCCGCGAACTTCGCCATATCCTTGTTGGTCATGACGCCCTCGCTCTTCGTAACCAGTGCCAGTAAGCGTCTCGCAGAGGCAAGCAGTCGTTCGAAGACTCCGGTAGCAGGCTTCGTCTTTTTCTGCACGGCAACAGGTGCTGCCTCATAGGTGAACTTATTGCCTGCCAGATCGAACTCCGTACCGCTGTAAGGAGCGTAGGCTCTCTGCCCGTACTCGATCTTCAGGCACTCAGCAAATCCGGTACATACGCTGTCCTCTCCATGTACCACGAACACCTTCTTCGGTTTTTCTTCAAAGGCCCGGATCCAGTCGATCAGGCCTTCCTTATCCGCATGACCGCTCAGTCCCGTCATTTTCCGGATCTCGGCGCGCACTGAAACCGTCTCACCGAACAGCTTCACCTCATCAGCACCCTCTACCAGTGCCCGGCCCAGTGTTCCCACCGACTGATAGCCGACGAACAGGATCGTACACTCCGGTCTCCACAGATTATGCTTCAGATGATGCCGGATACGTCCTGCGTCACACATACCGGATGCGGAGATAATGACCTTGGGTGTCTCGTCGAAGTTGATGGCTTTGGATTCCTCACTGGTGATGGACAGCTTTAATCCCGAAAAAGCAATGGGATTAATGCCTTCTTTTACGAATTCCATGGCCTCATCATCGAAGCATTCCCACCTGTTCTCCTGGAATACGCCGGTAGCCTCTACCGCCATGGGACTGTCCACATACACCGGGAAATCTTCATGACCCTTTACCAGGCGCCCTACCTTGATCTTCCGCAGGAAATACAGGATCTCCTGGGTACGGCCCACAGCAAAAGACGGGATCACCACGTTACCACCCCGGTCTAAGGTCTCCTGCAGCACCTTGGTCAGTTCTGCCACATAATCCAGCTTATCCTTCGGATGCAGTCTGTCACCGTAGGTAGACTCCATCACGACATAATCCGCTTCCTTCGTAGGTGTCGGATCCTTAAGTAACGGCTGGTGCTTGTTGCCGATATCGCCGGAAAATACGATTTTTTTCGTATTGCCGTCCTCCGTCAGCCAGACTTCGATGCTGGCAGAGCCCAGCAGATGTCCGATATCCGTAAAACGGATTTTTACTCCCTCGCATACTTCCACGATCGTATTGTAATGACAGGGAACGAACCGGCGGATCACACCATCTGCATCCTCCATGGTATACAGCGGCTCCACCACTGCATTATTCGCAGAACGTTTTGCCTTACGATTCTTCCATTCCGCTTCGGCACTCTGGATATGTGCACAGTCACGCAGCATAATGCTACACAGATCCGCTGTAGCATCCGTGGAATAGATCTGTCCTCTGAAGCCTCTGGCATACAGAAGCGGCAGAAGACCCGAATGATCCACATGAGCATGAGTCAGGAATACATAATCAATCATGGATTCCGCCACCGGCAGCGGCACATTTTCAAATACATTGACACCCTGCTCCATACCGTAGTCCACTAAAATATGTTTCCCGGCAACCTCCAGATAATGACAGCTTCCGGTTACTTCATGGTCTGCCCCCACAAACACAAGTTTCATAGCTCTACCTCCGTTTTTGTAATGTTATTTCAAAGCATTGGCTGTTTCATAGAACTGATAATAGATCCCTTTTTGTTCCATGAGCTGGTCGTGATTGCCTTCCTCCACAATGCCGTCATCCGTCAGCACCAGGATCCTGTCGGAATTGCGGATACTGGAAAGTCTGTGGGCGATAGTCAGAGTAGTACGCCCCTCCGACAATTCTCCCAGAGATTTTGCCACGGCGAACTCACTCTCATTGTCCAGTGCGGAAGTGGCCTCATCCAGAATGATGATGGGCGGATTTTTCAGAAATACTCTGGCAATACTGATCCGCTGTTTCTGTCCGCCGGACAGCTTTACACCCCGTTCTCCCACATAAGTATCATAACCGTCCTTCAGTCCCATGATGAATTCATGAGCCCCGGCACGCTTTGCCGCATTGATCACATCTTCTTTCGAAGCCCCGGGACGTCCATAAGCGATATTTTCATAGATCGTACCGGAGAAAAGATACACATCCTGCTGTACGATACCGATATTGCCCCGCAGACTCTTTAACGTAAAATGCTTAATGTCCTGGCCGTCCAACAGGATCCTGCCTTCTGAGACATCATAAAATCTCGGGATCAGATTGCACAGCGTTGTCTTACCACCACCGGAAGGACCGACGATGGCCACCTTTTCTCCCGCGTGGATCTGCAGGTTCAGATCAGTGAATACCTTGTTATGGTCATCCGGATATTCAAAGCTTACTTTTTCAAAAGAGATTTCTCCCTTCGGGTCCTTCAGTTCTATGGCATCTGGCTCATCGAAGATCTCGATATCCGCATCCACGATCTGTAAAAAGCGCTCGATACCGGTCATGCCCCGCTGGAACTGTTCGGCAAATTCGATGATACGCCGGATTGTTGCGATCAGGGTGGATACATACAGCATATATGCCACCAGGTCACCAGCGGCGATCCGTCCGTTTACCATAAAAATACCGCCTGCCACCAATACCACCAGATACATCAATCCGTCAAACAGCTTCACTGTGGTATTGAATGCCGCCATGTAACGGTAGGTCAGCTTCTTAATATCCAGAAAAGTGCCGTTATCTTTCTCAAACTTGACATTTTCCACCTCTTCATTGGTAAATGCCTTGACCACCTTATGGCCCAGCAGACTATCCTCGATCCGGGCGTTCAGCTCTCCGATCTGGTTACGCTGCTTGCGAAAGGCACTTCGCATCCGGAAATTCAGGATCATGCACACACCGCACATCAGCGGCACGCACAGAAAGATCATCAATGTCAGCGGCAGATTGATATTTGCCAGAATGATAAAAGAGATTACGGTCTTGATTCCGGCGATGAAAAATTCTTCTGGGCAATGATGGGCGAATTCCGTCACATCAAACAGATCATTGGTGATCCGCCCCATGATCTGACCGACTTTGGTATTGTTATAATAAGTATTGGACAGCTTCTGCAAATGGTTGTATGCATCTCTGCGCATGTCCGTCTCGATCTTCGCGCCCATGACGTGTCCCATATCGGACATATAGTAACTGGCGATGCAATCCACGATACGAAGTCCGAAATACAGAACTCCCAGTGAAAGTATGGTCTTCACCGACAGGGACGCAAGATCCCGCAGCCCTTCATTGGTAATGTAGCGCATAATTAACGGCAACTCCATTTCACAGACCGTGGTCAGTTCTGCACAGAACAGATCCATCCACAAGGTAAAACGGTATTTTTTAAAATAAGGTGCAAACCTGCGAAACAATTCGCGGGTGGAATATTGCTTGTTATCCATTGTTGTGTTCCTTTATTTTGGTTTCAGAGCTATAGGTATTGTCCTTCTCCCACATAGAAGCGTACTTTTCCTTTTTGCTCATTTTTCTGGTCATAAAGTGTTTTGTCCGCAGCCGACAGGAAATCCCACACTCGGTTTGGTTCCTTCGGAATAGCACAGACACCACCCACGGAAATCGTAAGCCAGGGTTCCACAGAAGAGTCTTCATTGGGAATCTCACATTCCCGGATGCCCATACATAGCTGTCTTGCATGTTCCTCTGCATACTCCCTGTCACGTCCCGTCATGACCACCAGGAATTCATCTCCGCCGTAACGCGCCACATAGTCCTCCGGAAAACATTTTTTCAGAGTATCCGCTACCGCGCAGATTCCTTCATCTCCCCTTCCATGTCCATAGCGATCATTCAACTGTTTGAAATGGTCAATATCCAGGAACAGAATGCCCAGTTCCTTCTCATTCAGAAGACAGTCTTCAAACACATCCTCCAGATAACGATTCAGGCTTCTCTTATTATAGAGTCCTGTCAGCTCGTCATGGTCTGCCTGATACAACAGCCGGTTTCTCTTACGTTCCTGTTCCTTCTGCTCCTCTTCTGCCGCCTGTAATCGCTTTCTAAGCTCCATCATATACATGACCTGACTGTTTTCTGTCAGCTCCCAGCTGTCTTTCAAGTGGAAGAAGGTGTCTGCGCTCTGTTTGAATTCTTCCGGAGTCATTCTGGAACTGCAATAACGCATCCGCAGAGACAAAAGCTGCAACAGCAGACTTTTATTCTGTTCAATGGCAGCTTTGGGTTCCAGACAGTTCAATACTTCCTCTATCTGTTCCGTCTTGCCTATCTTTTCCACATATTGCAGCAGATTCTGAATACTGTCGTATTCGGAAGAGACCTGTGTCATATCCTCTAATGCCATTACCGCTGTACGTACATGCTCTTCTGCCTTCTTCCTGTCTCCGTTTCGCTCCGCCAGATAAGCCAGAAATACATTGACACCCAGCCTTGTCTCACGTATGACCTCCTTGCTCTGCCCGGTCTCTTCCAGTTTACACAGTACCTTTTCCGCCTCGTCATCCATATGCAGATGCAGCAGGCAGCATCCGTACTCTGCCAGCATTTTCCGGAAATTGATCCTGCTGTATGTACTGTTGTCATCCGCCTGTTCAAATTCGCGGATACATTCCGCATGGCACTGCACAGCTCTTTCATAAGCTCCTATGAGATAATACGCATCCGACATATTGCTCAGTACAATGCTGTGCACCATCTTATCATCGTATTTTTCCGTATAATCCAATGCTTTATCGTACTGTTCCATGGCCAGCGACAGGTTGTTCTGCATATGTGCCACAATACCGATCATATTGTACACTCTGGCTACATGATGCTCCTGATCCGTTCCCAGAAGACACCTGACGCTCTCATCCAGATAATGCAGGCAGCCCTCCTGATTCCCTGTTGTCAGTTGATAAAAGGCAGCAAAATAGCAGATCCATCCGTGGATTCCCTTATCATCCTGTTCTGTCACAGAGGTAAGTGCCTGTTCCAGAGTCTCCCAGGTAAAAGGAATTCCGTCTGTCATCTGCTGATTCAGGTGTTCTGCTGTCTCTAACATCTGCTGTCTCGTTGCGCTCATATCTATATCCATACCGTCCTGTTATTCTCTGCCAGTTCCGCAAATTGCGGTTCGCCGGTTCCTATGCCCAGCCCGTTGGGCATAATCTATATTCACTTATTATTGTATTATTTTATATCGCAGTACGCAAGTTTTTTTCCTGAATAGAATGTTTCCCAATCTCCCGCAAAAATGTTAAAATGGAGTTATATTTCGTAAACTAGTACAAAAAGGCATGGTTATTTCTATGGAAAATATAACAGTTAATAAAGAGTTTCATGAACTGCATTTTGACAGCATCCAGGCTTTACGCGGTCTGGCTGCTCTTTTTGTGGTATTTCAGCATGTCCGTTTTCTGAACTTTGGAGCTTTCGGTGTGGACATCTTTTTTTGTATCAGCGGATTCATGATCATGTTTACCACGGAAAAAAGTACCAAATATTTCTTCCGCAAACGCCTGGTCCGGATTCTTCCGCTTTACTACCTGATGACACTGGGAACCTATCTGTCGCTGTTGTTGTTTCCTTCCATGTTCCAACAGACCAGACACGATTTTTCCTATCTTGCCAAAAGTCTGCTGTTTATTCCTTTTGATATCGGCAGCGGAGCGATCCAGCCTTTGGTACGGATCGGCTGGACCATCAACTGTGAAATGCTGTTCTATCTGCTGTTTTTCATTGCCTTTCACATCAGCATGAAATACCGCGGTCTGATCTGCAGCGCATTTCTGGTGATTCTGGTGGGAATGGTACAGATATTTGCTCCGGCGATCTCATCCTGGCAGTCTCCTATAGGTAATGTACTTTCTCCTTTCCTCATTTTTTACGGAGATCCTGTCATGTTGGAATTTCTCTTCGGAATTCTGGCTTACTATCTGCTGCGGTATTTGTATCGCAGGCATACCCTTCATCCGGTTTCGCGGACAGTAAGCCTCGTATCCGCGGTATGTATCCCGGTAATCTTTTGTCTGCTTGCTTACTTTACGCCCCGGATCAATGTGATTGGGTTCCTCAGGCTTCCCCAGTGGGGGCTCCCGGCTCTGCTATTGTTAATCCTTGCTTTTCTCGCAGGCCTGCAGCTTTCCATGCCCCGCTTTTTTGTGCAGTTGGGAAATATCAGCTATTCCCTGTATCTGGTACACTACTATCCGGTTATGTTTCTGGACCGTGTGGTATTTGACTTTTCCACCCTATCCGTATTGTCTGTTGTCGGACTGATCGTAAGCGTTGTAATAAGCATTGTTCTGGCTTATCTGTGCTGGATCCTGATAGAGCGGAAATTCACCGGATGGCTGCGTAGAATACTGCTGCGTTAATTGTATATGCAATTTGCAAAAAAGATGCACACTTTTTTTATTGACATTTCCGGAGCCCTATAGTATATTATAACTTGTCCGTAAGATATGCGCGAGTGGCTCAGCGGTGGAGCACCTCCTTGCCAAGGAGGGGGTCGCGGGTTCGATCCCCGTCTCGCGCTTCTTTTATTTGCATCGGAAGCCTTGATTTTACAGGGTTTCCACTCTTTTTGTGTCTGCATGAAATTGTAGACAGCTGATTCTACAACGAATGTGGTTAAAACTAAAAAAGCCACCACAAAATGGTGACTCAATAACATAAGCAAGAAACCATCCGGCAGGCGTCGCCTCTCCTGCATCTCTTTTGACCCATAGGGTGCGTGGTTGCAACGAAATTTACCACCTCGGATAGTTCCTCTCTTATTGTATATATTGTATATAGATTATACCCTGTTTATTTCCTACTGTAAAGAATTTCTTTATTTCGCAAGTAATTCTGCAATCTTCTCTCACTAATTTTCCAGCATGAAATCACAGAATTTTTATATCCATGTTCATCCCCCGAAGTACATAATCTTA
>ENA-UEQY01001919-UEQY01001919.1-human-gut-metagenome-genome-assembly--contig:-NODE-1919-length-11991-cov-102.914470_pt1 | contig 11991 bp, 9 predicted proteins | sample MGYA00242949_ERZ507949 | MGnify/ENA primary metagenome ERZ507949 (study PRJEB26167, sample SAMN06115403) | human gut metagenome | host: Homo sapiens | place: China:Jiangsu | collected 2016-07-06... | reverse complement strand
GCAAGGGTCAGTACATTCATGTTGATAATACCAGCGATGCGGAAAGAGCATTGAATGATGATATTGCCAAATTGCAGAAAGGCGATGTGACGAGTGTGGTTTACAGCGCCTATGATGAACAGTTCCAGGCTGTAGGTATTCTTGTCATCCTGTTGCTTATCATCGAAATCTGTCTGCTTGAGGTAAAGAATCCTCTGCTCCGAAACATCAAGTTTTTTAAGAAAGACATTAAGAAGCCTTTCTGATAAACGTTTATACATTATTATATAATAAGAATGAGATATTTAAGATATATATTGGTTTTTGCCCTGATGGTGCTGGGCTTGGCAAAGGTGGGAGCACAGAACGACCGCAACTTCATCCGCCAGGGAAACCGCGCCTATCATAAACAGAAGTGGGCTGCAGCCGAAACGCAATATCGCAAGGCTATCTCCAAGAACCAGAAGAATGCGCAGGCTGTCTATAATCTGGGTTGCGCCCTGATGATGCAGCAGAAGGATTCGATGGCAATGATACAGTTTGAGAATGCTTCGAAACTGGAAACGAACAAGATGCGACGCGCCAGAAGTTACCACAATATGGGTGTGGTCATGCAGCAGCATCAGCAATATGCGCAGGCCATAGAATGTTATGAGAACGCCCTGCGCTGCAATCCGCAGGACAATGCAACCCGATATAATCTTGCCCTCTGCAAGAAACTGCTCAAAAACCAGAAGCAGAACAAGCAAAACGATAAGAATAAGAACAAAAAGGATAAAAACAAGGACAAGAACAAAGACAATCAGAACAAAGATCAGAATAAAGGCAAGAACAAGAACGACAAAAACAAGAACAACCAGAATAAGAACAATCAGCAGAATCAGAACAATCAGGACAAGATGAGCAAAGATAATGCTGAACAACTCTTGAACGCTGCCATCCAGCAGGAGAAGGATACGAAGCGCAAGATGCAGAAAGCGATGAGTCAGCCTCGCAGAAAGCAATATGAGAAAAACTGGTAAAAAGTAAAATAATACAACGAGCATAATAAATTTGAACATGAAACATATAGGTTGGTTTATTATTATATGGGCAATGCTTCTGGGCTTCAGTTTGCAGCTGAAAGCCCAGCGTATCAGTGTGTCGGCACCAACACACGTGGCGGCGGGCGAAAACTTCCGTGTGGCCTATACCATCAATACACGTGATGTAGAGGAATTCCGTCTGGGCGGAGTAGGAGAAGGACTTGAGGTAATCGCAGGTCCTTACACCTCATCGCAGTCCAGTTATCAGATGATCAATGGCCATACTTCCTCTTCATCGTCGGTAACCATTACCTATACGCTCTACGCAGCTAAGAACGGAACCTTTGGCATTGGTGCCTCTCATGCCATCGTAAATGGTAAAAAACTCTCTTCCCATCCGGTTAAGATTACGGTTTCTGGCCATGCTGCACGCAACAACGGTGCACCTTCCATGCACGGACAGAATGATTATAATGAACCACGTATGCGAACTGCCGGATCAAGAATATCAGGCCGCGACCTCTTCATCAAGGTTACAGCCAACAAGCGACGTGTTCACGAACAGGAACCGGTGCTCCTTACTTATAAGGTTTACACGCAGGTAGACCTTACCCAGTTGGAAGGCAAGATGCCTGACCTGAAGGGATTCCACAACCAGGAAGTTCCGCTGCCTCAGCAGAAGACTTTCCATACTGAAACCGTAAACGGCCGACCTTACCGATGCGTTACATGGAGCCAGTATGTTATGTATCCGCAGATGACGGGAAACCTCACTATTCCAGCCATTACCTTCAAGGGAATCGTAGTTCAGCAGAACAGAAATGTTGACCCGATGGAAGCTTTCTTCAATGGTGGCTCCGGCTATGTTGAAGTAAAGAAAGATATTATAGCTCCTAGTGTGAAAATTCAGGTTGATCCGTTGCCTCAGCGCCCTGCCAACTTCTCGGGCGGTGTAGGTAAATTTAATATTACTGCTTCCATCGACAAGAAGGAAGTAAAGGCTGGCGAACCTATCACCATTCGTGTAGTGGTAGGAGGAATCGGAAACCTGAAGCTGCTCAAGCAGCCTGTCATTACCTTCCCTAAGGATTTTGACAAGTACGATGCGAAGGTGACAGACAAGACCCGCCTTACAGCCAATGGCGTAGAAGGCAATATGATTTATGACTTCCTGGCTGTGCCTCGTAATCAGGGAAATTATACCATTCCTGCGGTAGAATTCACCTATTATGATACTTCTGCTAACAAGTACAAGACAATCAAGACCCAGCCGTTTACGCTGAACGTGGAGAAGGGCGATGGAACTTCAGATAATGAAACATCAGATTTCAGCAACAAGGATAAGGACATTCATGCGCTGAAACTGGGCAAGTCTAAGTTCCATGATATTGACGATATGTTTTACGGAAGTTTCGGCTACTGGACCAGTCTGCTGGTTCCATTGGCAGCCTTCTTTGCCCTGCTCATAGTCTTCCGCCGCCGTGCTCTCGAGAATGCCGACCTTGTAAAGGTCCGTTCCAACAAGGCAAACAAGATAGCAACCAAGCGCCTGAAGAAGGCTCATCTGCTGATGCTCGGTGGCAAGCAGGAAGAATTCTACGATGAAGTACTCCGTGCTTTGTGGGGCTATGTAAGCTACAAGCTTAACATGCCTGCCGAAAAGCTCTCACGTGAAAACATCCAGGCTATGCTCGAAAAACATTGTGTAGAGGAGAGAACTATCGAGAAGTTTACAACTGCGCTCGATGAATGTGAGTTTGAGCGCTATGCGCCGGGCGACCCTGCCGGCAATATGAACCGTACATTCGAATCAGCAATGACTGCTATTATGGATATAGAAAATGCTATCAATGCAATGCGTAAGCAGCGCAAGAAGAGTGCAACCGGATATTCGTTCGTCATGATGATCATGGTGATGTTGGGCTGCTCTGTTTCTGCAGGCGCTGTAACCAAGAACAATGCTGATACGGAATATCAGAAAGGTAACTATCAGCAGGCCATACGCGACTATGAGGAAATATTGAACAATTATGGTGTTTCTGCCGAAGTTTACTATAACTTGGGCAATGCTTATTACCGTACAGACAATATTACCAAGGCTGTGCTCAATTATGAGCGTGCCCATCTGCTCTCGCCAGGCGATGAAGACATCAGCTTCAACCTTCAGTTTGCACGTAGCAAAACCATCGATAAGATTACTCCGGAAAGCGAGATGTTCTTCGTAACCTGGTGGAAGGCGCTGGTTAACTTTACGAGTGTTGACTGTTGGGCTAAGACAGGCATCATTGCCATCATCATGGCGCTGGTTCTGGTCTTGGTTTATCTCTTCGGTCCGCATATCGTGTTGCGCAAGATTGGTTTCTTCGGTGGAATCTTCTTCGTGGCAGTCTTCCTGCTGAGCAATCTCTTTGCTTACCAGCAGCGGCAGATGCTCATTAACCGCACGGGAGCCATCATCATCGCTCCTTCGGTCAATGTGAAGAAAACTCCAGCCAAGACGAGTGCTGACCTCTTCCTGCTGCATGAAGGAACCCGCGTTGATATTACCGATAAGGCGATGAAAGGCTGGCGTGGAATCAAGGTTGGAGACGGCAGAGAAGGCTGGATTGAAACCAAGGCAATTGAGGAAATCTGATTAAGATAAAATCTGATTAAAATAAAGAGAATGGATTTTAGTAGGATACAAGATTTTGACATGCAGCTGTTGCATGTGTTTAACGGCAGCGAGAATGTCTGGCTCGATCAGATGGCGATGGCGCTTACATCGGGCTGGACATGGATTCCGCTTTATGTCGTCCTCTTCGTTGTTGTGATAAGAAACAACGAGATGATGGGGCAGATTGCGCTCGTGGTTGGAGGAGCGGTGCTCTGTATCTTTCTGGCTGATGGACTGGTGGATGGAATCATCAAACCGCTGGCTGAAAGATGCAGACCTTCCAGCGACCCGATGTTCAAGTATACGGTCCAGGTGGTTGACAATATGCGCCTCAAGAGTTTCAGCTTCTGTTCGGCTCATGCGGCTAATACGCTTTCTATAGCCATCTTCTTCTCGTTGCTTATCCGCAGCAAACTGGTTACGTGGACCCTGTTATTATGGTCGCTCGTAAACTGCTGGACCCGTCTTTATCTGGGTGTTCATTATCCGGTCGACATTCTTTGCGGTCTGGCTATCGGAGCTGTGGTGGGAGTTGTCGTTTATCTTATCTACATCAGGATGTATTACCGCATCTCCCCAAAGATTAAGTATATTTCCAACCAGTATACGAGTACGGGTTACGACTATGATGATGTAGATAAAATCATGACCGTAGTGATATTTACCCTTATCATGGTTGTGCTTTATGCCACCTGCCAGATGGCAAATCTTTAGTACAAGCATAAAAGTTCAAAATAGAAAGTTCAAAGTAAAAATAAATAATGGATACAAAACACATTAAAATTAGTGATTATAACTATGATTTACCGGATGAGCGCATCGCAAAATTTCCTATCGCCCAGCGCGACCACAGCAAACTGCTGGTCTATAAGCACGGCGAGGTAAGCGATGATGTTTTCCATCATCTTCCCACATATCTCCCTCAAGGAGCCTTGATGATATTCAACAATACCAAGGTGATACAAGCGCGTCTGCACTTCCGCAAGGAAACAGGTGCGCTTATTGAGGTTTTCTTGATGGAGCCTGCAGAACCTACTGATTATGAACTCATGTTCCAGACCACCGGACATTGTTCCTGGCTCTGCATGATCGGTAATCTGAAGAAATGGAAAGAGGGCAGCCTGAAGCGTGATTTCGAAATCAAGGGCCACAAGCTTACGCTCAGCGCTATCATGCGACGCGGTGATGCTCTCGGTTCTGAAGCGAAGAAAATGGTTGCCAAAGGCGGAGGAACCAACTATTGGGTTGACTTCGATTGGGACAACGACAAGGTGTCTTTCGCTGAGATTCTCGAAGCAGTAGGTGAGTTGCCTATTCCTCCATATCTCAACCGCAAGACAGAGGAGAGCGACAAGACCACCTATCAGACGGTTTATTCTAAAATCAAGGGAAGTGTGGCTGCTCCAACTGCCGGACTTCACTTTACCGATGCGGTTCTCAAGGATCTTGATGCGCATGGAATCGACCGCGAAGAAGTAACCCTGCATGTAGGAGCCGGCACATTCAAACCGGTGAAGAGCCTTGAAATCGAAGGCCATCAGATGCATACGGAATACATTGTTGTTCATCGCCGCAGCCTGGAAAAACTCATCAAGCACGAGTGTCGGGTCATTGCCGTAGGAACCACCAGCGTCCGTACCATCGAGAGCCTCTATTACATGGGTGTTCATCTGCTGAAGCATCCTGAGGCAAATGAAGACGATCTGCATGTAAACCAGTGGGATCCTTACGAGCTTTCTGAAGATGGCAATCTGGTAGATGGAATCACTCCGATGCAGGCTATCCAGGCAATCATCGATTATCTGGACCGCAACGGCTTGGAGGCTCTCCATTCCAGCACGCAGATTATCATTGCTCCTGGCTATCAGTATAAGATTGTGAAGATGCTGGTCACCAATTTCCATCAGCCTCAGAGTACGCTCCTACTCCTGGTGAGTGCTTTCCTCAAGGGCGACTGGAAGAAGGTTTACGATTATGCTCTTTCGCATGATTTCCGTTTCCTGAGCTATGGAGATTCATCTCTGCTCATTCCGTAAAAGGAGTTAGGTAAACTATAAATTGTTAATTGTAAATTATAAATTAAAAATAGATGATTTCAGTAGAAGGACTGAAAGTAGAGTTTGGCGTTAAGCCTCTCTTTCATGATGTAAGTTTCGTCATCAACGACCGCGACCGCATTGCCCTGGTGGGTAAGAATGGTGCCGGAAAATCTACGATGCTCAAGATTCTCTGCGGTTTGCAGAAACCTACTGATGGCGTTGTGGCTATTCCTAACGAAACCACTATCGGCTATCTGCCACAGGTGATGAAACTGCAGGACGATACGACCGTGAAGGAGGAAACCCGCAAGGCTTTCGCCCATAATACCGAAATGAAGGCGCATCTGGACAAGATGCAGCAGGAAATGGCCGACCGCACCGACTATGAGAGCGAAAGCTATGCTCAGCTCGTAGAGAAGTTTACCCAGGAACATGAACGCTACATGATGATGGGTGGCGAAAACTATGAGGCTGAGATAGAGCGCACCTTGAGCGGTCTTGGCTTTACGCGCGATGATTTCGAGCGCCCAACCAAGGAGTTTTCCGGCGGTTGGCGAATGCGTATCGAACTTGCCAAGATTCTGTTGCAGAAGCCTGATGTCCTGCTCCTCGATGAGCCTACCAACCACCTTGATATTGAAAGTATCCAGTGGTTGGAGCAGTTCCTGGCGCAGAGTGCCAAGGCTGTGGTTCTGGTGAGCCACGACCGTGCTTTCATCAACAATGTAACTAACCGTACCCTCGAAATTACTTGCGGAAGGGTAGAAGACTATAAGGTGAAATACGATGAGTATGTGGTGTTGCGTGCAGAACGCCGCGAGCAGCAGCTCCGTGCCTACGAAAACCAACAGAAGGAAATTGCCGACATCAAGGATTTCATCGAAGCGATTTGTTCCTCTTTTCTCTTATTATCCGAAAATAGCAAATAAGCCCCTGCTCCCGCAAATACAATTCCGAACATAATCCCTATTCCCTTTGGAATCTTTTTCCTTATGGCTTGCGATATACACTTGATTATGTAGTCTGGAATCGTGTAGATGTACAGCACCAGCGTAGTCCGGTAGATCATGAACATCCTCTTCAGGTTTTCCGCGACCTGTCGGAACAGAAAAAACAATCCCGTGATAATAAGCGGCGCCATTAAATATATCGCTCCGGGGACTTTTAGCGGGATAAAATATAGGGCAATTATGCTTATAATAAAGGCATATTGCATCATCCCGTAGGCGTTCCGGCAGCGAAATAACGTCTCTTGCATTTTCGTCAACCCCTCCCTGTTTTTTATCTTATTTCCGTATTTTGTATTTTAATGATATTTCTTTTTCGTTTGTTTTTCAATCCTTTTTTGTAAAATTTTGTGGTATAATTAAAATAAAAAAACGGCTCTAAACAGAGATTAAATATATATTCTTGCCGGGAAAATACGTCTTACTATTTCTGTAACCAATAAAATGATACCCGGGAATGAGCGGGAAATAACAGAATAAGGAGGGCGTTATTGTGGAGATAATCATAAAAAACAAATTAAATAAAGGAGATATTGTCCCCGTCCTTGTGACAAAGGACGGGAGAATTATTCTTAAGAGGGATTTGGAGTTCGACATAACCGGGCTGATCCCAGAGGAAGAGCGGGCGCATATCCGCAGGGTAGGAAGAGGTTTTGCTGTCGTGAAAGACAGCGAGACTATGAATATCGGCTATTACGTGAACTATCACACACATAGCCAATATTCCATCCTTGACGGTATGAGCCGTCTGAAGGATATTGCCAAGAAAAGCTCCGGCATTACAGCCGTAACAGATCACGGCAATATGTTCGCTCTTTTGAAGTGGCAAAACGCCATGACAGAGGAGGGCAAGAAGCCGATATTTGGCTTTGAAGCATATGTCGAGGACATCTTGACAGGAGAGAAGAATGGCTCACACTTAATTCTCCTCTCCAAGAACGAACAGGGGCTTAAAAACCTGTTTGTTCTTACATCAACGGCGTATGATAATTTCTATCGAAGACCACATGTTTCGATAGATAACCTTCGGAAGTATTCCGAGGGGGTTATTTGTACCTCGGCTTGTATCGGCGGAGAGCTTGCGAAGGCAAGTAGAAAACCGGAACAGGCAAGAAATATTATCCGGAAGTACAAGAAAATCTTTGGAGAAGATTATTATGTCGAAATACAAAGACATAATTTCTCCGGAGAAAGCGAGGTCAATAAAGTTTTAATTGACCTTGCGAGAGAAGAGGGGGTTAAGCTGGTGGCAGCAAACGACTCTCACTTCATAAACCCGGAGGATGAAGAAGTACATAAGTCTCTTCTGGCGGTTTCCTACGGGAAACTCACCTCTGAGGTCGAAGGTTTTCCGGGAACAGGGTATCATTTTATGAGCGACAAGGAAATGGTAAACCTGTTTTGGGATATTCCGGAAGCGATTTCAAACACGTTAGAGATCGCTGAAAAATGTACTCTCAAGGTGCAGACCGGAATATACCATATGCCGGAGTTTAAGATTCCCGAAGGCTTTTCTTCTGACAAGGAATACTTGTATTACCTGTTGGATAAGGGCTTTAAGGAAAGATTTTCGGGGACTTCTTCTGAAACCTCGGTAGAGTACCTCGACAGGCTTGCTTACGAAAAGGGAGTTATTTCCCAGATGGGATTCGAGAGTTATTTCTTGATCGTATGGGAATATGTTTCGTGGGCGAAAGAACATGGGATTCTCGTTGGACCGGGGCGTGGTAGCGGAGCCGGAAGTCTTTGCTCATACTGTCTTGGAATAACCGAGGTCGATCCGATCAAGCACGGGCTTAAATTCGAGCGATTCTTAAATCCAGATCGAATTTCCATGCCGGATATTGATATGGATTTTGAGGACTCTAAAAGAGCCGATGTGATAGAACATGTTAAGCAGCTTTACGGCGCAGATCATGTGTGTAACATTATCACGTTCGGTACTATGCAGGCAAAAAACGCGATAAAAGACCTGTGTAGAGTAAAGGGACTTCCGGTTTCTTATGCTTCAACAATAACCGGGAAATTATCGGACAAAGCAAAGAACCTTCAGGGTTCATTGTCTGGAGACGATAAGAGCCTCGAACTTCTTGAGCTTCTCGAAACCGATCCTGAGGCAAAGGAAATTGTTGCAGAGGCGCTTAAAATCGAGGGAAACCCCCGTCAAACAGGCAAGCACGCCTGCGGAATCGTGGTCGCCGATGCTCCGGTGCTTAACTATTTACCTACAGCGATGGTTAAGGACACGAAAAACAAGGACGCAAAGGTACTTGCGACTCAGGTAACAATGAGCGAAGTGGAAAAACTCGGACTTTTGAAGATGGACTTCTTGGGACTTAAAACCCTCTCGGCAATCGGAAACGGGCTTGCGATGGCAAGAAAAAGAGGGGCGGAATATAGCTCTTATATTGACATTCCTCTTAACGATCCATATGTTTACCGGGACATTGCAAGGGGCGAATCCTTCGGTGTATTCCAGATAGAATCCGGAGGAATGAGGAGCTTTATGAAGGACTTGTTTTCAGATGTCCGAGGAAAGTTAAAAAGCCTTGAGCAACGGTTCGGAGCAAAAGGGTGGAACTCAGGTAATAAAGAGTTTCAGGCAACTCTTGAAACCTTCGGGGATGAACTTTTCGAACGTATTACCGCCGGAGTTTCCTTGTATCGTCCGGGTCCGATGGACTATATTCCGGACTATATTGCCGGGATGAAAAACCCGGATGCGATAACTTACGACGTTCCGGAGCTTGAGGAAATTCTAAAGCCGACTTACGGAGTTATCGTATACCAAGAGCAGGTTATGGAGGTCGTTCGGAAACTGGCAGGCTTTACTGCCGGGCAGTCGGATACTATCCGTAAGGCAATGGGTAAGAAGATACAGGAAATTCTGGATGAATACAATCCGTATTTCATTTATGGTTCCGGAAATGCTGTTGATTCTCATACCGGCAAACCTCTCGGCATCGCCGGGTGCGTACCTCGCGGGATACCGGAAGAAACGGCTGTGGCAATCTGGGAGAAGATGGAGCGATTTGCGAAGTATGCCTTCAACAAATCCCACGGTTGCGCGTATTCCATGATTACAATGAAATGCGCATGGCTGAAGTATTATTATCCGTGTGAGTATATGTCCGCTCTGGTTAATGCCTACATTGATGATGATAAGGCTAAGGGTTATATTTCAGACATTAAAAAACTGAATGTTGAACTCTTGCAGCCGGACATAAACAAGTCGGATATGTTATTTACAACCGACGGAAAAGCAATCCGGTATGGACTTCGGGCAATCAAGGGCATCCAGAAGGCGTCCGAAACGGTCGTAGCAGAAAGAAAAGCGCACGGAGAATATATTTCCGTTTGTGATTTTGTTTCCCGGACGTTTCCGCTTGGAGTAGGGCAAAAGAACTTCGTTTCTTTAGTTTCTGCAGGAGCCTTTGATTCTTTCGGATTCTCCCGGAGGGCGCTCGATCATTCGGCTCCTACGCTGTACGACCTTGCAAAAGGCCTGAAAAAACGGGCCGAGAATAACCTCGCGGATCAGCTTTCCTTCTTCAGTATGATAGGGGTTGATGAGTCTTCTATATCTTACGATATAGAAAATTGCGAAGAGTATCCGGAAAAAGAACTTCTGTCGATGGAACGAGATGTTATAGGGACTTATGTGTCCGCTCATCCTCTCGATTCGTATAATGTTTCTGCCGATTCTATAATGTCTATTGTGGATGATAACGGCGAGATTATCGAAGGGAAATATTCCTTTGCGGGAATTATCACAAACCTTCGAGAGTTTTATACGAAAAAGGGAGACAAGATGGCGACATTTACCCTCGTCGATAGAGCCGGGGAAATCAAGGCGACCGTATTTCCAAAGGACTACGAAACGTTCCAAGGGTTGTTGTTAACCGATGCGTTGGTTCTTATTAAGGGACAGGTTCGGGACGATAACGATTTCGGCCTACAGATTGTAGTTTCTTCTGTGGCAGACCTTGATAAAATTGGGGAAGAGCAGGAAAAAGTAAATTCCGTATGGATTTACATTCCGACCTTTGGAGGAGCAGAGGCGCAGGAGCTTCTTAATCTCTTGAATCAGAAACCGGGTGATACTCCGGTGTTCGTTCGGACAGACACAAGAGATTATCAATCCCCGGTGTCGGTAACAGCCGACAGCTCAGCCTACATGCTGTTTTCGGGCAAATACAAGGTTGAGTACCACTAAGAACAAGAACAATGTCTCAGGGAATAGGCAACATGCCTGTTCCCTTTTTATTTAAGGAGGATTTTTTATGATAGTTAATTTTATGATGGTTATGATAGCCACATTTATAATGATTTCGATTCCGAGACATATAATTGTCTCCGGGACAAAGAAAAACTCGCGTAACAGCGAGAGGGTGGTATCGAAGAACTATGTTCCCCGGTATTTCCCGGACGAAAGGGAAGAACCACTTTTAGCTGAGCCAGTCTCCGAACTGGTTGATGAGCCCTTTCCTTTTTCAGAAAAGGAAAAGGCTGAGATTCTTTCGGCACTCCCCGCGGACGACGCGGATGTGGAATACGTTTCGGATGAAGAGTATTCCGAATTATTAAATATTGTATCCTCGCAGGAGGATCGAGAACAACACCTTCTCGATTCCTACGAGACAAAAAATAAGGCTGGGTAAACCCGGTCTTATTTTTTTTCCGTTTTTGCGTCTTACTAACTATGTAACCAAATAATAGGGGCGAGTAGTCCCGTTTGCCTCGGCGTACTCGGGGAGAAAAGGAGGAAAAAATATGACACTAGCAGAAAAAAGAGGGTTGCAAGCCCTCAAAAAAATTATCTCTGCCGAAGAGGCAGAAAAAGCAAAAAAGATTAGAAAAATGACTCTGGCAGAGGCTTCGCGTCTCTGTTGGGAATTAGGAAGAGAGAGTGATTCTCTCTTCCAAGAGTTCGACCGGGTCAACCCCCCAGAGGACTCGTTCGAGCCTGATGCGGCGATGTAAAGAGAGGGTGGAATCCCTCTCGTAAATAAAAAATAAGCCTTGCGATGGATAATTTCCGTTGTAGGGCTTATTTTTTTGATTTTTTCTCGATTTTGAGCCGTATAGTCTCCCCTGTGTCGTTAGCCATGCTATACCCTAGCAATGTGTGAACTTTTGGGGAGAATAAACCTCAAGGAAACCCTCGTAAAATAAGGCTTTATAGGGCGTTTTAGTTCTGTGTAAATTAGGTGTGTAATGTGTGAGGATATGTGTGAACATCGTTGTGAAGTTATAAAATTGGGGAAAATCGGATGAATAGAGGA
>ENA-UEQY01001906-UEQY01001906.1-human-gut-metagenome-genome-assembly--contig:-NODE-1906-length-12052-cov-8.866722_pt1 | contig 12052 bp, 11 predicted proteins | sample MGYA00242949_ERZ507949 | MGnify/ENA primary metagenome ERZ507949 (study PRJEB26167, sample SAMN06115403) | human gut metagenome | host: Homo sapiens | place: China:Jiangsu | collected 2016-07-06... | reverse complement strand
CTGGTAGGTTTATTTCTTAGCTTTCGCTAGTAAACTGATAATCAGACAAAATGGTGACATGAGGGACATTGTGGACCCTGTATTCTCTATCGGTATCTCATCATTATGGGATGAGCTGCGACATATGCCAGCAGGCGGCGTCTGGTGGTTTAACGTCGATCGCCATGAAGATGCTATCAGTCTGGCGAATCAAACAATTGCATCCCAGGCTGAAACCGCACACGTCGCGGTCATTAGCATGGACAGCGATCCGGCGAAAATCTTTCAATTAGATGATTCTCAAGGGCCGGAAAAAATAAAATTATTTTCAATGCTAAATCATGAAAAAGGTCTATACTATTTGACCCGTGATTTGCAGTGTTCTATTGATCCCCATAATTACCTTTTATTCTTGTTTGCGCAAATAACGCATGGCAAAACATTCCTGCCGAGCGGCTTCGCTCATGGTTGGATAAAATGAATAAATGGAGCAGGTTAAACCATTGTTCGCTTTTGGTAATTAATCCCGGAAATAATAACGATAAACAATTTTCATTGTTGCTTGAGGAATACCGTTCACTTTTTGGTCTTGCCAGTTTGCGTTTTCAGGGTGACCAACATTTGCTGGATATTGCCTTCTGGTGCAACGAAAAAGGGGTCAGCGCCCGTCAGCAGCTTAGCGTTCAGCAACAAAATGGTATCTGGACATTAGTTCAAAGCGAAGAGGCGGAGATCCAACCACGCAGCGACGAAAAACGCATTCTGAGTAATGTTGCTGTACTGGAAGGTGCGCCGCCGCTATCGGAACACTGGCAACTGTTCAACAATAACGAAGTCCTGTTCAATGAAGCCCGTACCGCTCAGGCGGCGACGGTGGTCTTTTCTTTACAGCAAAATGCGCAAATCGAGCCACTGGCCCGCAGCATTCATACCCTGCGTCGCCAGCGCGGTAGTGCGATGAAAATCCTCGTGCGGGAAAATACCGCTAGCCTGCGCGCCACCGATGAACGTTTGTTATTGGCCTGCGGTGCAAATATGGTTATTCCGTGGAATGCGCCACTCTCCCGTTGTCTGACGATGATCGAAAGCGTGCAAGGGCAGAAGTTTAGTCGCTATGTGCCGGAAGATATCACTACCTTGCTGTCAATGACCCAGCCGCTCAAACTGCGTGGTTTCCAGAAGTGGGATGTGTTCTGTAATGCCGTCAACAACATGATGAATAACCCTCTATTACCTGCCCACGGTAAAGGCGTTCTGGTTGCCCTACGTCCGGTACCGGGTATCCGCGTTGAACAAGCCCTGACGCTGTGTCGCCCTAACCGTACCGGCGATATCATGACCATTGGCGGTAATCGGCTGGTGCTGTTTCTCTCATTCTGTCGGATTAACGATCTGGATACCGCGTTGAATCATATTTTCCCATTGCCTACTGGCGACATTTTCTCAAACCGTATGGTCTGGTTTGAAGATGATCAAATCAGTGCCGAGCTGGTGCAGATGCGCTTGCTTGCCCCAGAACAATGGGGCATGCCGCTGCCTTTAACGCAAAGTTCTAAACCGGTCATCAATGCCGAGCACGATGGTCGCCACTGGCGACGAATACCAGAACCCATGCGACTGTTAGATGATGCTGTGGAGCGCTCATCATGATGACCATCAGCGATATCATTGAAATTATTGTCGTTTGCGCACTGATATTTTTCCCGCTGGGCTATCTGGCGCGGCACTCTTTGCGACGCATTCGCGACATCTTACGTTTGTTCTTTGCTAAACCTCGTTATGTTAAACCGGCCGGGACGTTACGCCGCACGGAAAAAGCCAGGGCAACCAAAAAATGACTCAATTTACGCAAAATACCGCCATGCCTTCTTCCCTCTGGCAATACTGGCGCGGCCTTTCCGGCTGGAACTTCTATTTTCTGGTTAAGTTCGGCCTGTTGTGGGCGGGATATCTTAACTTCCATCCGCTCCTCAATTTGGTGTTTGCCGCGTTTCTGCTGATGCCCATTCCGCGCTACAGCCTGCATCGCTTGCGCCACTGGATTGCCCTGCCGATCGGCTTTGCTTTGTTCTGGCATGACACCTGGTTGCCTGGCCCGGAAAGCATAATGAGCCAGGGTTCGCAGGTGGCGGGGTTCAGTACCGATTATTTAATCGACCTTGTCACACGCTTTATTAACTGGCAGATGATTGGGGCCATTTTTGTTTTATTAGTGGCCTGGTTATTCCTGTCACAATGGATTCGCATTACCGTTTTTGTGGTTGCCATACTGCTATGGCTGAACGTACTTACCCTGGCGGGACCAAGTTTCTCCTTGTGGCCAGCCGGACAACCGACGACCACTGTAACAACGACGGGTGGTAACGCAGCGGCAACCGTTGCGGCGACGGGTGGCGCACCGGTAGTGGGTGATATGCCCGCACAAACTGCACCGCCAACAACGGCGAACCTTAACGCCTGGCTGAATAATTTCTATAACGCGGAGGCGAAACGTAAATCGACCTTCCCGTCTTCGCTGCCCGCTGATGCTCAGCCATTTGAACTACTGGTGATTAACATCTGTTCGCTTTCCTGGTCGGATATAGAAGCCGCCGGGTTGATGTCGCATCCACTGTGGTCGCATTTCGATATTGAGTTCAAGAACTTTAACTCCGCCACCTCCTACAGTGGCCCGGCGGCGATCCGTTTACTGCGCGCCAGCTGCGGGCAGACTTCGCACACTAATCTGTATCAACCGGCAAATAACGACTGCTATCTGTTTGATAACCTTTCGAAACTGGGCTTTACCCAGCACCTGATGATGGGACATAACGGCCAGTTCGGCGGTTTTTTGAAAGAAGTTCGCGAAAATGGCGGCATGCAGAGCGAATTGATGGATCAAACAAATCTGCCGGTTATTTTGCTGGGCTTTGATGGTTCGCCGGTTTATGACGATACCGCTGTGCTTAACCGCTGGCTGGACGTTACCGAAAAAGATAAAAACAGCCGTAGTGCCACGTTCTACAACACGCTTCCACTGCATGACGGCAACCATTATCCGGGGGTCAGCAAAACAGCGGATTACAAAGCGCGGGCGCAGAAATTCTTTGATGAACTGGACGCCTTCTTTACTGAACTGGAGAAATCGGGTCGTAAAGTGATGGTGGTCGTGGTGCCGGAACACGGCGGCGCGCTGAAGGGCGACAGAATGCAGGTATCTGGCCTACGTGATATCCCTAGCCCGTCTATCACCGACGTCCCCGTTGGGGTGAAATTCTTCGGCATGAAGGCACCACATCAGGGGGCACCGATTGTCATTGACCAACCGAGCAGCTTCCTGGCTATCTCCGATCTGGTGGTTCGCGTTCTTGATGGCAAGATTTTCACCGAAGACAATGTTGACTGGAAAAAACTCACCAGTGGGTTGCCACAAACAGCACCGGTCTCCGAGAACTCAAATGCAGTAGTTATTCAATACCAGGATAAACCGTACGTTCGCCTGAACGGCGGCGACTGGGTGCCTTACCCGCAGTAAGCACGAAAAAGGCCGCAGAGTTTCACCCCTGCGGCCTGGTCCGGGCGCAAATTGCCATTACGGCAGCCTGACGCCCGCATGACACGTTACTTCCGCTTGTTCAGCCAGTTCACGATCATACTGGCAAGAATGCCAGCAATGACCGGAGCCGCTAAATCATGCCAGAAGGCCATGCCCAGCTCTGCGAGCGTCATATAGCCGCCTGTGTTGTAATGACAACGTTTCGCGGCTATTCTTGAGTGGTCTAGAGTCAAGATTAGCCCCCGTGGTGTTGTCAGGTGCATACCTGCAACGTGCGGGGGTTTTCTCTCTCCAGCAACCAATGCCACCAGGGATAAAGCCCCCGCAACATTGCGCCTCACCGGAACCCTTCCGGCTTGCCGCTGATTTTACGATTGCTTTTTACTGTCAGCACCCGGCAATCTTCCTCATTGCGCGATGCCTTCCAGCTTAATTTCTTTATTTGCAATAGTTGCAGTTCATATCCGGGCTGACTCCAGACTGGTAGTGAAATGCGCAATTTTGTAGAATTGCGCCTCCTCGCGACCTCCCCAGTGAATCTGTTGCCTCATTTTTTACATACTGCGTATTCGACTTCTCCACCTGTTGCGCAAGAGAAACTGGGTTTATTCATTTTTGCGAGGCCGACTTCTTTCTGGACAGGACTTTATGCAGCACAACACACTATCGAAACACAATCAGAAATTGCCGTTTACACGCTACGACTTCGGCTGGGTTTTATTATGCATAGGCATGGCGATTGGTGCCGGAACCGTGCTGATGCCAGTACAAATTGGCTTGAAGGGAATTTGGGTATTTATTACCGCAGCGATCATTGCTTATCCTGCCACCTGGGTAGTGCAGGACATTTATTTAAAAACCCTTTCTGAAAGCGATTCCTGTAATGACTACACCGATATTATCAGTCATTACCTGGGGAAGAACTGGGGAATTTTCCTCGGGGTTATCTACTTTTTGATGATTATCCACGGGATTTTTATCTACTCTCTCTCCGTGGTTTTCGACAGCGCCTCGTACCTGAAAACCTTCGGTTTAACCGATGCCGATCTTTCACAATCTCTACTTTATAAAGTCGCTATTTTCGCCGTACTGGTGGCGATTGCGTCTGGTGGTGAACGATTACTGTTTAAGATTTCCGGGCCAATGGTGGTGGTCAAAGTAGGGATTATTGTCGTGTTCGGTTTTGCGATGATCCCGCACTGGAATTTCGCCAATATAACCGCCTTCCCGCAAGCCTCCGTCTTTTTCCGCGATGTCTTGCTTACCATTCCATTTTGCTTCTTTTCTGCAGTATTTATTCAGGTACTTAACCCAATGAATATTGCCTATCGTAAACGGGAAGCGGATAAAGTACTGGCAACCCGGCTCGCGCTGCGTACCCACCGAATTAGTTATATCACGCTCATCGCGGTGATCCTGTTTTTTGCCTTTTCGTTTACCTTCTCAATTAGCCACGAAGAAGCCGTTTCTGCCTTTGAACAAAATATCTCAGCACTGGCGCTGGCCGCGCAGGTGATCCCTGGGCATATCATTCATATCACCTCTACGGTGCTTAATATCTTTGCCGTACTGACCGCATTCTTTGGCATTTATCTCGGTTTCCACGAGGCCATTAAAGGCATTATTCTCAATCTGTTAAGCCGAATTATTGATACCAAGAAAATTAACTCACGCATGCTGACTCTGGCGATCTGCGCTTTTATCGTCATTACATTGACGATTTGGGTTTCGTTTCGTGTATCGGTGCTGGTGTTCTTTCAGTTGGGAAGCCCGTTATATGGCATTGTGTCGTGCCTCATTCCGTTTTTCCTGATCTATAAAGTCGCACAACTGGAAAAACTTCGCGGATTTAAAGCCTGGCTGATTCTGCTGTACGGCATTTTGCTATGCTTGTCGCCACTGTTGAAGCTGATTGAGTAAACCGGAGCGCATGGCCCCGGTTTTGTGAGTTAACGCTGCGGATTTTCATCCTGATCAACAGCAAAACAAGCTACCAGTTGACCGCCGTAGTCTTTTAGCTGCGGCTGCAACTGGGTGCAGGGGCCGAAGCGCCGACGACAGCGGGCGTTGAAGGCGCAACCCGGCGGTGGATTCAGTGGGCTTGGTAGTTCACCGCTGAGCTTGATGCGCTCGCGGCGATCGTCCGGGTTCAGGCGCGGCGTCGCGGAAAGTAGCGCCTGAGTGTACGGATGGCGCGGGTTATTGAAGATTTGGTCTTTCGTTCCCTTCTCCACGCAGCGGCCCAGGTACATCACCATCACTTCATCAGCAATGTGCTCCACCACCGACAGGTCGTGGGAGATAAAGACATAAGACAGCCCCAACTCCTGCTGCAAATCCATCATCAGATTCAGCACCTGCGCGCGCACTGAAACATCCAGCGCGGAAACCGGTTCATCGGCAATCACCACATCCGGGTCGAGCATCAGACCACGGGCGATGGCGATACGCTGACGCTGACCGCCGGAGAACATATGCGGATAGCGGTCATAGTGCTCGGTTTTCAGGCCGACTTTCGCCATCATCGACAGGGCTTTTTCCCGACGCTGTTCTTTGCTGAAGCTGGTGTTAATAAGCAGCGGCTCTTCGAGAATTTGCCCAACTTTTTTACGCGGATTCAGCGAACCGTAAGGGTTCTGGAAGACAATCTGGATTTTCTGCCGACGCAGCTTCTGCGCCTGCGGATCGTGCTTGAGCAGATCCTGCCCCTGGTAATACAGCTCACCACCGGTGGGCGTTTCGATCATCGTCAGCAACCGACCGAGGGTCGATTTACCGCAGCCAGATTCGCCCACTACTGCCAGCGTTTTGCCACGTTCAAGGTTAAACGAAACGCCGTCCAGCGCCTTCACCAGACGTTCCGGCGCGAACATGCCTTTCTTCACCGGATAATGTTTTTTCAGGTCGATAGCCTGCAACAGCGGTTGTTGCGAGGTGGCCTCTTGCGTACTCATAGTGTCGGCCTCCCGGCATCATCAAGTGGGTAATGGCATTTGGACTGACGCCCGTCAGCGAGCATATTCAGCGCCGGTTCTTCAGCGCGACATCTGTCAGTGGCATAGGGGCAGCGCGGGTTAAGCAGGCAACCGTTCGGGCGGTCGTACTTACCGGGAACGACACCTGGCAACGACGCCAGACGTTCTTTGTCCTGAGCAAATTCTGGCAGCGCACGCAGCAATGCCTGAGTATACGGGTGACGCGGCGCATGGAAGATGGCGTGCGCATCACCGGTTTCCACCACCTGGCCTGCATACATCACGATGATTTTATGTGCCGCTTCCGCCACCAGCGCCAGGTCATGGGTAATTAACACCAGCGCCATGTTCTCTTTCTGCTGTAGCTCCAGCAGTAGTTCGATGATTTGCGCCTGAATGGTCACGTCCAGCGCGGTGGTCGGTTCATCGGCAATCAGCAGTTTTGGCCGACAGGCAATCGCCATGGCGATCATCACGCGCTGGCTCATGCCGCCGGAAAGCTGATGCGGGTAAACATCCAGACGCGATGCCGGATCGGGAATACCGACCTGATTCAGCAGGTCAATCGCTCGCTGACGGCGGGTACTTTTGTTGCCGCCCTGATGCACCTTAATCGCTTCCATAATCTGGAAACCCACGGTGTAGCACGGGTTAAGGCTGGTCATCGGGTCCTGGAAGATCATCGCCACTTCGGCACCCACCAGGTTGCGGCGCTCTTTTTCTGAGATACGCTGCAAATCCTGGCCGTTAAACTCCAGTTTTTCTGCCATTACGCGGCCCGGATAATCAATCAGCCCCATAATCGCCAGTGAACTGACCGACTTACCGGAGCCGGACTCACCCACAATCCCGACCACTTCGCCCTGTTTTACGCTGTAGCTGATGCGGTCTACGGCGCGGAACGGCGCGCTTTCGTCGCCGAAATGCACCGATAATTTATCTACATTTAATAACGCCATCTCGAACCTCTTACTGCTTCAGTTTGGGATCGAGCGCGTCACGCAGACCGTCACCCATCAGGTTAAATGCCAGCACCGTCAGCAGGATCGCCAGACCCGGGAAGGTCACGACCCACCAGGCGCTTTGCGCGAACTGCAACACGTCGGAGAGCATGGTGCCCCACTCAGGCGTTGGCGGCTGTGCCCCCATGCCGAGGAAACCAAGAGCAGCCATATCGAGAATGGCGTTAGAGAAACCGAGCGACGCCTGAACAATCAGCGGCGCAAGGCAGTTCGGGAAGATGTTAATAAACATCTGACGCATCGCCCCGGCACCCGCCACGCGAGACGCGGTGACGTAATCGCGGTTAACTTCCACCAGCACGGCGGCGCGGGTTAAGCGCACATAGTGCGGCAAGGCAACGAAGGTCAGCGCCAGCGCGGCGTTACCAATCGACGGGCCGAAAATTGCCACCAGCACCAGCGCCAGCAGCAGACTTGGCAGCGCCAGCATGATATCGACCACGCGCATAATGATGTTATCGACCAGGCCGCCAAAGTAACCGGCGATCAGGCCGAGAATAACGCCCATAATCAGCGATAACACAACTACCAGACAGCCAACCAGCAGCGACAGGCGCGCACCGTACATCAGGCGCGACAGCACATCACGGCCTACGTCATCGGTGCCCAGCAAGTGCGCCATGCTGCCGCCTTCCTGCCAGGCTGGCGGGGCGAGCAGTGCATCGCGGAACTGTTCCGCCGGGTTATAGGGTGCAATCCAGTTGGCAAAGATCGCGATGAACAGCACGATGACGACGTAAACCAGCCCGACGACCGCGCCTTTGTTGCGTTTAAAATAGTGCCAGAACTCCTGTAACGGGGTCATCGGCACCGGTGCGCTAATCACTTTATTTTCAGTAACCTGTGACATGATGTCCCCTTACTTCTTATGACGAATACGCGGGTTCACCACGCCGTACAGCAGATCGACCAGCAAGTTGACGAGGATAATCATCGTCGCCACCAGCAATACGCCGCCCTGCACTACCGGATAGTCGCGGCGTTGCAGTGCGTCAATCAACCAGCGTCCCAGACCGGGCCACGAGAAGATGGTTTCGGTCAGAATCGCCCCCGCCAGCAATGTTCCCACCTGCAGGCCGATAACGGTCACCACCGGCAGCATCGCGTTACGCAGCGCATGGACGATAATCACCCGCATGCGGGTTAGCCCTTTGGCGCGCGCGGTGCGGATGTAATCCTCGCCCAGCACTTCCAGCATCGAGGAGCGTGTCATACGCACAATGACCGCCAGCGGAATAGTACCCAGCACAATGGCAGGCAAGATCATATGGGCGACGGCATCGATAAAGTTGCCGTCTTCACCCCAGATGGCGGTGTCGATTAGCATAAAACCGGTTAACGGATTGGAGTCATCGAGGAACACCATATCGCTCACGCGACCGGAGACGGGCGTCAGGTTCCAGTGCACCGAAACCAGCATGATCAGCATCATGCCCCACCAGAAGATCGGCATCGAGTAGCCGGTCAGCGCCAGGCCAACCGCTGTGTGATCGAAAATGGAACCGCGTTTAACCGCAGCCAGCACACCAACCGGAATACCGACTGCCGTAGCAAAAATCATCGCGCAGACGCCAAGTTCCAGCGTGGCCTGAAAGCGCGGCACGAACTCTTCCCATACTGGAATTCGGCTTTTCATTGAAATGCCTAGATCGCCGTGCATTACGCCCCAAATGTAATGGAGATACTGCTGCCACATCGGTTTATCTAAGCCGAGTTCAGCCAGCAGCTGCGCGTGACGCTCAGGGGAGATCCCACGTTCGCCTGCCATGATCATCACCGGATCGCCCGGGATCATGTGGACAAAGGCAAATGTGAGAAGGGTAATACCGATAAACGTGGGGATGACGAGTCCCAAACGTCGGAGAATAAACTGCAACATAACCCGGATTCTCTATAGTGACCCGCAGCCTGGAACTGCGTGTCTGTATTGCTCACAAATCAATTCCCGCCCTTGTCGGACAGAGAATGAAGTATTGCTGCCGGATGGCGCTGCACGCAGAGGCACAGCGCCACCGGGTATACAGATTGTTGACAAAGTGCGCTTTGTTTATGCCGGATGCGGCGTTAACGCCTTATCCGGCCTACAAAATCGTGCAAATTCAATACATTGCAGAATTTTCGTAGGCCTGATAAGCGGAGCACATCAGGCAGTTTTGCCTTTGCCATCAGTCTTGTATGGCTTTTAATTATTCGATAGAGACGTTTTCGAAGTGATGTTTGCCTAATGGATCAACCACATAGCCTTTGACTTCTTTGCGTACCGGTTCAAACACGGTGGAGTGAGCGATGATCAGTGCCGGAGCCTGATCGTGCATCACCACCTGCGCTTGTTTGTACAGTTCAACGCGTTTATTGTGGTCGTCGGTAGCACGCGCCGGTTGAATCAGATCTTCAAACGGTTTGTAGCACCATTTTGAGTAGTTGGAGCCTTGTTCAGAGGCGGCGCAGCTGAACAGGGTGGCGAAGAAGTTATCCGGATCCCCGTTATCGCCAGTCCAGCCCATCATTACCGTCTGGTGCTCGCCATCTTTCGCACGCTTGAGGTACTCACCCCATTCGTAGGTGACAATTTTGGCCTGCACGCCGACTTTCGCCCAGTCTGCCTGAATCATCTCCGCCATGCGGCGAGCGTTCGGGTTATACGGACGTTGTACCGGCATCGCCCACAGGTCGATGGAGAAACCTTTTTCCAGACCCGCTTCTTTCAGCAAGGCTTTCGCTTTTTCAGGATCGTAGGTGTAGTCCTGAACGTCGTCGTTATAGCCCCACATGGTTGGCGGGATCAGGTTTTTCGCTGATACGCCCGCGCCCTGATAAACCGCTTTGATGATCGCGTCTTTGTTCACCGCGTAGGTCAGAGCCTGGCGAACTTTCACGTCATCGAGTGGTTTTTTCTGCACGTTATACGAGAGATAACCGACGTTCAGCCCCGGCATTTCCATCAGATTGATGGATTTATCCTGCTTCATGCGAGCGATATCTGCCGGGTTCGGGTACGGCATCACCTGGCATTCATTCTTCTGCAATTTCGCGTAACGCACGGAAGCGTCAGGGGTAATAGAGAAAACCAGCGTATCGATCTGCGGTTTGGTGCCCCAGTAGCCATCAAACGCTTTGTAGCGGATACGGGAATCTTTTTGATACTGCTGTAACTGGAACGGACCGGTTCCGATTGGGTTGAGGTCCAGTTTTTCCGGTGTACCGGCTTTCATCATCGCATCAGCATATTCTTTTGACAGAATAGAGGCGAAGTCCATTGCCAGATCAGCGAGGAACGGCGCTTCCGGGCGAGTCAGCACAAACTGAACGGTGTTGTCGTCCACCTTTTTCACTTCACTGATCAGCTCTGGCAAGCCCATGCCTTCGAAGTATTCGTAGCTGCCGCCAGAAACTTTATGGTACGGGTTTTGCGCGTTTTTCTGACGATCGAACGAGAACACCACATCATCGGCGTTCAGTTCACGCGTCGGTTTGAATTCTTTATTGTCGTGCCACTTCACACCTTTACGCAGATGGAAGGTATAGGTTTTACCGTCTTCGCTGACTTCCCACTTTTCAGCGAGGCCCGGGATCACTTCGGTGGTGCCGATTTTAAATTCAACCAGACGGTTATAAAGCGGGACGGAAGAGGCGTCATAGGTGGTGCCGGAGGTAAACAGCTGCGGGTTAAACCCTTCCGGAGATCCTTCTGAGCAATAAACCAGAGTTTTAGCCTGAACACTTGCTGCGACGGTCATAGCCACCAGGCTGAGACCAAGCTTCAGCATCCCTGACTTTTTCAAGGAAATACGCATTATTCTGCTCCAATTGTGATGTTTGTTGTTTTAACCCTTTGCAGTGGGTTGTCGCTGCCTGACCTTTTTTGTTTTTTGCCCGGTCGGGTCAACGTTATGAGGTGGGGATGCCGTACTAATTAACATCAGTGTAACAGTGCGGATCCTCCATAAAATGCCCCTCGTGACCTACAATCTGTCAACAGAATGTGAAAACGTCAATACAGCCAACCGGGATTTACACCAACGGTGAGAATCCACAAACAAAGATTAAAAAAACTTCAAACAGCTATTTGCAGCAGAGAAATTTGTGCTACTCCAACATGACCAGAACAATCAGCTTAATATTTAGCAACATTTGGTGATTAAGTTTTATGCATTTAATGAAAAAAATCTGAGGAAAAGGTGGATATCTGAGCGATTAATACCATGAACGCTAAAACGCACAGCGGAAAATGCCAGGGCCAGCCATAAGTAACGCAAAAAAAGATTTAAGCAAATATAAAAAAAGACAATGGTTTCTGTCACAAATCCGTTAATGGATAGTGAGATATGGGGCGCAAATTTGGCAGGGAAATGTGTGGTGTGTAGGTCGAATAAGGCGGTCGCGCCGCATCCGACAATGGCCGGCACATTTGCCTGATGCGACGCTGACGCGTCTTATCAGGCCTACGTCGAGTCGAACCTCCCTGCCCCCGGAGGTTCTCATCCTCATGAGCTGCAGATGCAAAAAAGCCTGCTCGTTGAGCAGGCTTTTCGAATTTGGTC
>ENA-UEQY01001893-UEQY01001893.1-human-gut-metagenome-genome-assembly--contig:-NODE-1893-length-12088-cov-3.900008_pt1 | contig 12088 bp, 6 predicted proteins | sample MGYA00242949_ERZ507949 | MGnify/ENA primary metagenome ERZ507949 (study PRJEB26167, sample SAMN06115403) | human gut metagenome | host: Homo sapiens | place: China:Jiangsu | collected 2016-07-06... | reverse complement strand
CCGATAATATCGACTCACAAGGACTTTTGTTGAATCCGGAGAACCGTTGGGGCGGGATTATGCGAAAAATGGATTATACCGATTTCGAATCATCGAATATCGAATATATACAGTTCTGGCTCATGGATCCGTTTTTAGATGAGAATCAGACTAATCATAACGGGGGAGAATTGTATTTTAATTTGGGAGAAGTGTCGGAAGATATTCTTAAAGACGGTATGAAGTCTTTCGAGAACGGTTTGCCTGTCGACGGTGATACAACACAGATAGCGACTACGGTGTGGGGAAAGGTATCCAAACGTCAGTCTTTGACTTATGCATTCGATAATACCAGTGGTGCACGGGCTTTGCAAGACGTAGGTTTAGACGGTCTGTCGAATGACGAGGAATATGGGTTCTCATCTTATAGAGATTATTTGGACAAGCTCGAAACTAAACTATCTCCGGTGGTAGTAGAGGCTATGCGACAAGATCAGTTTTCTCCGTTTAACGATCCGGCCGGGGATAATTACCATTTTTATCGTGGACACGATTATGACGATGCCCAAACTTCTATATTGGACCGGTACAAACGATATAACGGAACAGAAAACAATTCCCGGTCTCCCGAGGAAATGAATGATTCGTATTATCAGTCTTCCAAAAGCGTTCCTGACGTGGAAGATATCAATCAGGATAATACGTTGAACGAATATGAAAGGTATTATCAGTACCGCATATCGTTATGCCCCGATAGTTTGGAGGTGGGAAAAAACTGTATTACCGACAAACGGGAGACAACCGTCCGGCTCCGCAATGGGGAAGAAGGAAAAGCTGTGTGGTATCAATTCAAAATTCCGTTGTCTCGTCCTCAGAAGAAAGTGGGATCTATTCAAGATTTTAAAACGATACGTTTTATCCGCATGTTTATGACGGGTTTTGAGTGTGAAACACATTTGCGTTTTGCCACGTTGGAATTGGTTCGGGGTGAATGGCGAACGTATAACTATGCTTTGAATTTGAAAGGAGATGCTCCGGCTCAGGGTAAGATGGATATATCGGTGGTAAATATTGAGGAAAATGCAGGACAGGTTCCTGTTAATTATGTTTTACCTCCGGGAGTAACCCGTATTATAGACCCGGGGCAATCGCAAATAACTCAGCTTAATGAACAAGCCATGTCTTTGAAAGTAACCGATTTGCAGTCAGGAGATGCTCGTGCGGTTTATAAGAACAGTGGTATGGATATGCGTACATACAAGCGGTTACAGATGTTTGTACATGCAGAGAAGCTGATTGACGATAAAACTAATTTACGAGATGGCGATGTGTCTGTGTTTTTACGATTAGGATCCGATAGCAAATCGAATTATTATGAGTATGAGGTCCCGTTGTCATTGACGGAGCCGGGTAATTATAGCACATATAATGCACAAGATCAAGAAGCGGTTTGGCCACAATCCAATATGTTTGATTTTCCTCTTTCTTTGTTTACCGATTTGAAGCTGGAACGGAATGCAAAGAAGCGTATGGATAATTCGACGGTGACGTTTCAAACTCGTTATTCCAGTTATGATCCCGATAAAAATCAAAATAAGGTGACTATCGTGGGGAACCCTTCTTTGAGCGATGTTCGTACGATGATGATCGGTGTGAGAAATAATTCGAATGCAGCTAAGGATATAGTCGTTTGGGTGAATGAAATGCGTTTGACCGATTTTGACCAATCTGGTGGTTGGGCTGCCAAAGCAAATGTAAATCTCGGTTTGTCGGATATTGCTACGCTGAATATCGCGGGGCATGTAGAAACTGTCGGTTTTGGGGGGATAGACCAAAGCCTTACGGAACGTCGATTAGACGATTACTATCAGTATAATATAGCTACGATGGTCGAGTTAGGGCGTTTTTTGCCTGAAAAAGTCAAATTGAAAGCCCCGTTATTTTATTCGATTACCGAACAACGTACTTCTCCTAAATACAATCCGCTTGATCAAGATATCTTGTTGAAAGATGCTTTGGACAATGCGGGCAGTAAAGCCGAGCGTGACTCTATAAGTGATGCTTCGATAGAGAAATCGACTGTCGAGAGTTTCAGTTTGTCGGGAGTTTCTTTCGATATTAGGAGTAAGAATCCTATGCCCTATGACCCGGCTAATTTTTCTATCAGCTATTCTTATAATCGACAATCGAAACAAGACCCTACTACCGAATTTGAGAATACATACGATTATCGGGGTAGTTTCACTTATTCCTATACTCCTTTTATTAAACCTTTTGTCCCGTTGAAGGGATTAAAGAGTAAATCTAAGCATTTGAAATTTTTGAAGGAATGGGAATTTAATTATTTGCCTAATAATATTGCGTTTAATACCAATATGTCGCGATATTATTATGAACAGCAGATTCGCGATGTGAGTGGATCGGGAGGAATGGCATTGCCGACAAGTGTAAGTAAAAGTTTTTTATGGGATCGGCAGTTCTCGTTGACATGGAATCTCACCAAGTCGATAAACCTTTCGTTGCAAACGATGACGAACGCTCATATCGAGGAGCCGGTCGGTGTGGTGAATAAACAGCTTTTCCCAGATGAATACGAAGCATGGAAAGATACCGTGTTGACCAGTATCAAGAATTTGGGAACACCGTGGAATTATAATCAAACTTTCAATGCATCGTATACGGCTCCATTCAGCAAGATACCTGTTCTTGATTATTTGTCGTTTAATGCCAAGTATAACGCTACATACACTTGGGATAGAGGAGCCCAGATTTCAGAGGAAATAGATTTAGGTAACTCGGTGAATAATCAGGGGCAGTTGAGCTTTGACGGGCGTTTCAATTTTGAACAATTATACAATAAGTCGAAATATTTGCAGAAGATAAACAAACGTTTTTCTTCCAATAATAGGGCTGCGGCGGCGAAGAAAAATAGAAAATTCGAACGTACCATTTTGCTTCGGGAAGATACTACGGTTACTTTAAGGCATAATCTCAATAATAAGAAGGTAAAAGTTGTGGCAAGGGACGATGCCGGAAAGAAAGTGGCCCTGAGGACGAAAGTTCTCGATGCCAATAATGTGGTGATTCTCGATAAAGGAACCCAACGCTTGAATGTGATAATTACTCCTTCGAATAAGAATGAACGTAATTTCTGGAAAGAAGCAGCCGAGTATTCTTTACGGGGATTGATGATGGTAAGAAATGCGAGCGTGCGTTATCGTAAGACCAATACTACTTCGTTACCTCTGTTTTCCCCGAATGTAGGCGATGTATTCGGGCAATCGACTTCGTATGGCCCTATGGCTCCCGGCCTCGATTTCGCTTTTGGTTTTACTGATGAGAGCTATGTATATCGGGCAAAAGAACGTGGTTGGCTTTTATGTGATTCCACGCAGATAAGTCCGGCAGTTATCGGTCGTACCGAAGAGTTTAATTTCGAAATAGCGCTTGAACCTATCCGGGGCTTGAAAATAAACTTGACAGGAAATAGAACAGACACGCGTAGTTCTCAAATGCAATTTATGTTTGACGATATGCCGACTGTACGAGGCGGAAGCTATACCAAGACACATATTGCATTGAAGACTGCATTTAGGAGCAGTTCTGCAAAAGACGGATATTCGTCGCAAGCATTCGATGATTTTTTGAAAAATCGGGAAATAATAGCGGCTCGGTTAGAAGCGCATTACGGATCGTTGGGCAATTATCCGAATAAAGGTTTTATTGCCTCCACCGGTTTTGGAGATAAGCCCTATGATTCGGCTAACGGTGGTGTAAATCGTAGTTCTGCCGATGTAATGATACCTGCATTTATTGCTGCATATTCTGGCCGCGATGCCCGTAAAATCGATTTGTCTCCGTTCCCGGGATTGTCGGCTATATTGCCGAACTGGCGAATTACTTACGATGGTTTCATGCAAATACCGTTTATAAAGAAACACTTTAAAGCGTTTACTCTATCGCATGCTTACCAGTGTACCTATGCTGTGGGATCATTTACTTCGTTCCTTAATTGGGTGGAATCAGACGGGGATTTCGGTTTCGTTCGCGATGAACTTACGGGCAATCCCATACCCTCTTCTCCATTCGATATATCATCGGTAATGATAACCGAGAGGTTCGCTCCCCTTATCGGGTTAAAGGTGACACTGAAAAATAATGTTACGGGCAATATAGAATATAAAGATTCCCGCACGTTGACATTGAATTCGGCAGCCGGACAAATCGTAGAGGCGTCGACAACCGATTTTACAATCGGGGCCGGGTATAAGATCGCTAATTTTAATACGATTTTGAAATTGAAAGGGTCTCAAACAGGTGTTAGCAACGATTTGACGATCAATGCCGATTTTTCATTCCGCAAGAATCAGGCTCTCATTCGCCGTATCGAACAGAATTTTACTCAGGCAACTAGTGGAACTCGTACTACGATGTTGAAAGTGACGGCCAATTATGTATTGAGTAAACGTATTACGGTAGGGGCTTATTTCGACCATCAGATTAATACACCGTTAGTATCTTCTTCATCATATCCTATTACGAACAGCAATTATGGAATCTCGGTGAGATTATCGTTATTGAAATAAAAGGAATTTATATTTTAAGTTAAACAGGTCGTTTGTTTAAACTGTTTCTTCAATTATTCGTTTTTCTTAATTAAAGGAGGGATAGAGAAATTTTTGAGTCGGAGCTTAAACTCCTATCTTTGCAGTTGAGATGCTTCTCCGTAGTTTTATAAAACCCAAATAAATGTATTGAATAAATGAAACGACTGATTTTTATTCTTATGGCTTTGTTGTCTTATGGCATTTTGAGAGCCGAGACTTTGAAATCTCCTGACGGGAACATTGTATTAGATTTTGAATTGGACAATGGAGTACCGGTTTATAAAGTAGATTATAAAGGTCGGCCGGTTATTAAAGAGATTAAATTGGTATTAGATTTGAAGTCGGTAAAAAATTTAACCGATGGATTTCGTTTGGCTGGTTCTGAGACATCGACTTTCGATGAAACATGGAAACCTGTTTGGGGAGAGGTAAAAGAGATTAGGAATCATTATAATGAATTGGAGGTAACATTGGAACAACCGTCGACCGATCGTCGTATGATTATTCGTTTCCGGGTATTTGACGATGGGGTAGGATTCCGATATGAATTTCCCGATCAGCCCAATTTGGATTATTTTGTGATTAAAGAAGAGAAGACGCAGTTTGCTATGGCGGGAGACCATACTGCTTTTTGGCTTCCGGGCGATTATGATACACAGGAGTATTCCACTGTGACGTCGAAATTGTCCGAAATCCGTGGATTGATGAATGAGGCTATTACACCGAATTCTTCTCAGACTCCATTCTCTCCTACGGGGGTACAAACGGCTTTAATGATGAAAACCGACGATGGCTTGTATATCAATTTACATGAAGCTGTATTGGTCGATTATTCTTGTATGTCGCTCGATTTGGACGACAAAAATATGATATTCGAGTCTCACCTTACACCCGATGCATTGGGGGATAAGGGATATATGCAAACTCCGGCGAAATCTCCGTGGCGCACGATTATTGTTAGTGACGATGCGCGTGATATTCTTGCATCCAAAATGACTCTTAATCTGAATGAACCGTGTGTCTATGAAGATACGAGTTGGATAAAACCGACGAAATATATAGGTGTATGGTGGGAAATGATAACCGGGAAAAGTACTTGGGCTTATACCGATTTGCCTCATGTGAAACTCGATTTGGTCGATTATTCTCGTTTGACGCCTAATGGACGTCATGCCGCTAATACCGAGCATGTAAAAGAATATATCGATTTTGCCGCAGAACATGGATTTGACGCTGTGCTGGTGGAAGGTTGGAACATAGGGTGGGAAGATTGGATAGGTAAGTCGAAAGACTATGTATTCGATTTTATCACACCGTATCCCGATTTCGATGTAGAAGAAATAGAGCGGTATGCCAAATCGAAGGGAGTGAAAATGATTATGCATCATGAGACCTCGGGCTCGGTTCGTAATTATGAACGGCACATGGAGAAAGCATATCAGTTTATGAACGATCATGGCTATGATGCCGTGAAGAGTGGATATGTAGGAGATATTATACCTCGTGGGGAACATCATTACGGACAATGGATGGTTAATCATTATCTCTATGCATTGACCGAAGCCGCCAAGCATAAGATTATGGTGAATGCCCATGAAGCTGTTCGTCCTACGGGTTTGAGCCGTACTTATCCCAATCTTATCGGTAACGAGTCGGCGAGAGGAACCGAGTATGAATCGTTCGGGGGCAATAATCCCGACCATACCACTATTTTGCCGTTTACACGACTTATCGGAGGCCCGATGGATTATACTCCCGGTATTTTCGAGACGGATATTTCTAAACTTAATCCCGATAACCACAGCTATGTTCGTTCTACTTTGGCTCGGCAACTGGCTTTATACGTGACCATGTATAGCCCTTTGCAGATGGCCGCCGATTTACCCGAAAATTATAATCGTTTCCTCGATGCTTTTCAGTTTATTAAAGATGTGCCTGTCGATTGGGACGACAGCCGTTATTTGGAGGCAGAACCGGGAGATTATATTACGGTGGCACGCCGGGAAAAAGGTGGTAATAATTGGTATGTAGGTTCCACGGTCGATGAGAATGGGCATACGGCTCGTTTCTCCTTAGATTTCTTGGAGCCCGGGAAAAAGTATATTGCAACTATATATGCCGATGCTCCCGATGCCCATTATAAGGATAACCCGCAGGCTTATACGATTCGTAAATATATTGTGACGAACAAGACTCGTATCGTTCAGCCTTGTGCTCCGGGTGGAGGCTTTGCTATGAGTATCGAGGAGGCTACCGATCCAGCAGCTTTGAAAGGATTGAAAAACTATAAACCGTAGATTGCGGTATGATGAGAATAGTAGGGTAGGACTTATACAATAAGTCCTACCCTTTTTATATTAGTGTAACCGATTGCTGATGATGTTTTCGGAGTGGATATCGACAGATGAAAGATGGAAATCAGAGGAGACGTTCCCGCAAAGAATAAGCCTGAAATATTTATATGCCGGTCCTGTAAAACGCATGGGTAATTGTCCTGCTACTTTTGATGCGCTCGATATTTCACAGATTTTGGAAAAGTTGCCTTCGGCATCATTGCCTCCCCAAAGAGAAAGCAAGAGCTTTCCTTCTGACATCGAGAGTCGCCAGAAAACTTCTCTCCATTTTTGGTACTCTTCACTTTGGAGAGTAATTGGGCGGGATACGAGTGCGATTGGGGTTATCTCTGCTGATTCTTTTTGTAAATCGTAAACTTTTCCCTCTGCGTCTTGGGCGAGTAGATGACTGGCATCATAGAATAGGGAAGAGTAATGTTGGCTTATGCGATACATGTAGAGAGAAGGAATATGGATAATGAGACTATATTTGAGATCGGGCCTGCAACATATCAATTCTTTTTCGATTGTATTGTAGGCGATGATACTTCCTTGAATAAATTGAGATAAAGTCGTTTGATCGGTGGTCGCAGGAATTAATGTAGAGTCTATGTCGTGGTGAGCGATTGGGCTATTGTTTTCGCAGGCGGTTTCGTCGAACGATAAGAGCTGTTGTATTTCGGAGCCTCGTATGATAAATAATCCTTTTGCCGTAGTAAACATAATCATATCTTCGAGCGGGACGATAGGGTTTTCCGGCAGTATGGGCTCTCGATTCAGTTGATGTTGTGCTCCGTAACATACGATTCCGTTTCCGTTTTGCAGAGCCCATATTCCTTCTTCTGTAAATACGTATAGGGGAAATTCACCGAACTGTCCTTCCGATAAAGCAGCTGTAATGGTCGCTATGCCTGTAATCTCTCCGTTCGAGATGGTATAAGTTTGTTCGGACGGGAATATAAACGGGTTTTCGAGTTCCGAAACCCGCAGTATATTAGGCTGTGTGTAAGTGTCATTTTCGGACAAGGGTATATCGAGTGGGGTAGAGGCCGGCAGAGAATCGTTTTCCAATGAGATTGCAGAGAGCGTCTCGTTGAGATAATCGGCCCTATTTTCATATTCGGAGGCTGTCAGTAGAAAGCTCCCCTTGTATCGGGTATTCTCGCTTTTTACGACGATTTCCATTTTATAGGCGTTACTGTCGGGGTAAGAAATCAGAGGTGAAAGTTGATTGAAGAAATAGTTCGATTTCCCCTGCCAAACGACTTTGCATTCTCCTCTTTCGGTTTTGAGATAAGTGCAGATATAAGCATCGACAGTCTCGGCATTTTTGTTTCCCACGTTGAACAGACTGAGGGGAAATCCGGGAAAAAGTTTTTTCTTTAAGTTGGCTATGTGTAGTCTTTTGTTGTGTATATAGCTGACATGTGCTCCCGTAGAAAGCAGTGTCGTATTATCTGGCGAAAGAACCTCCTCGTGTATGAGTAAATCTGGCCGTATTTTATTTTCTATGGCGTACGATTCACCTTCCTTCCAGTCGCTCCAATCCTCTATGGTCGCTATTTTATAAAATAGAGAATCTTGTAAGTAGCGTTTCTTTATCTCTTTCAGGTCGAGAAACGAGATGTCTCCTTTCAGTAGAAAAGAGATCGTTTCGTTTTCTTCTGTACGTTCGATCATAAATTTAAGGCCTTGTTGTTTTTGATCGGGTTCGAAGATCGTGGCTTCGGGAGAGACAAAAAAGTCTATACTTCTTACGATATCTTTCCAGTTGTCGAGATTGAATTGATGAATATAATATTTCAGGCTATAATTTCCGGCGATGATTTGTCCTTCATGAGAACCTAAGCAAAGATTGTTTGAATTTTTCAACCGTATGCTCATTTGATAGGGTTGTATGGGGTGTGGCAAAGAGACCATGACCGGAGCCGATGAAAAAATTCGGCTCCCATCATATAAAGTGAGGGCATAACGTATGAGTATGGGTTGTATGAAATAGTGCCGTTTCCATGCTTTTTCTTGTAGCTGAAAGAATGCATTGTAGTAAGCATCGTTGTAATAATTGATGTCTTCGGTGTCGAGTCGGGTCGGATTGCTGTATCCATGTTGAAAGGTATATTCGCTTACGAAGTAGGCATCGGTATATTCTACATAAGGGAAAAATGAAATTTCAGGTATGTCGGGCTTTTCACCCAAAAAGATATATTTTCCCTCTTTATAAAGTAAATAGTATATACTTTCGGTACAGATGATTATGAGTGTGTTTCCTATGGATTGAATAGACAGAACTTGTAGGTCGTTTAGCTCGAACAACTGGCTTGATTCTTTTTGGATATTTCCGTTTTCTTTTTTTATCAGAGCCTCATAATACAAGGTATTTTCATTTTCCGTTATATGATGCTCTCCGTCGTAGCAGATATGAACATAGACGAGCCGATGGTTTTTCTTTTCCGGAGTGTATAGATATTCCGGTGTCCCGACAGGTTTGAGGCAGTTTGATTGATTCCGTAAATTGACAATAGCTGTGCAGTCTCCCGGCTGTGCCGAGTTCGGTGGGGAATAACGGTTCATGCCGTTAAATGTAATTCTCGATTTCATAGAGCTGGTAATTTTTCGTAAAGGTACACCCGGTATGCGGCTCTATTTTGGCATGATGATATTCTTTGAAAAAGAGACTCCTTCCGAAGCTATTGATTGAATTTTTGAAAATAAAAATAGGAAGGAGTCTCCTGTTTCCCGCTTTGGGGAAACTGCGCAATTGCCCAAGTATAACCAATCACTTCATTTATTGCGCAAATTTGTTCTTCTACTATGGTTTTCAAGGTAAAAACAAGTGATATTGAATGAAAGTTCATTTTTGGAGCGATTATAAATTATATGTTTTTGAATGAGACTTTATTTTTAATCGAGATGTTTTATCCGGGAAATGATTATCTTCGCTTATAGAATGAGAAACTTTATGGACAGACTTAATTTTGCGGCCATAGATATTGGCTCGAATGCAGTGAGATTGCTTATCAAAGGTATTTATCCGGGAGAGTGTGTATCGGATTTATCGAAAGTTTTTATTGTGCGTGTACCGCTGCGATTGGGACAAGATACCTTTACAAAAGGTCGTATTTCTACGGAGAAGACAGAAAAATTATTACGTCTCATGCATGCTTTTTCTCAGCTGATGCAGGTTTATAATGTCTTGTCTTATCGGGCTTGTGCTACGTCGGCTATGCGGGATTCTTCGAATGGAGCCGATATTGTCCGGTATATCTCGGAGAGAAGTGGAATAAATATCGAAATTATTAATGGTCTTGAAGAAGCACGTATCGTATATGACAGTCATATCGTGGACGAGCTGGAACAAGAGGGTGATTTTATCTATGTCGATGTTGGTGGCGGAAGTACCGAGATAAGTATAATTAGTGACCGTTCGTTACTCCAATCTCAATCTTATAATATAGGAACTGTACGTATTTTGAATAAAAAACTGAGTCGTAGTGAATTGTTCCGTATGTATAGGGATTTAAAGCGTTTGAAGGAAACGTATCGGCATATCTCTATTATCGGGTCGGGTGGTAATATCAATAAATTGCATCATTTGGCTGGCGTATCTGCTCGGGAGCCATTGACTGTGGAGCAGCTTTTGACCCTGAGGAATGAGTTGAATAGCTATTCGATCGTGGAACGTATCGACCGTTTTGCATTGAAACCCGACCGAGCCGACGTGATTGTACCTGCCGCCGATATTTATTTACAAATAGCGACGCATATCGGCGCACGAGAAATATGGGTTCCTACCATAGGAATCGTTGACGGTATTATTTATTCTCTTTGTTCTGATTTCTTGAAAGAGAATTGATACCTATTTCTTTTTCTCCCATTTAGGTATCCCGTCTTTCTTTTGGATAAAATCGCGAATAAATATGGCTGTCTCTTCACTGCCCAATATAGAGGAATCGATAGAAAGGTCGTATGAAGAGGCTACTCCCCAACCCTTATCGGTATAAAAATTGTAATAAGAAGCTCTTAGTTTATTTTTCTTTTCGGCGAGTTCGATAGCCTCTTTTCGAGTCATTCCTTGTGAGCGGCTGATGATTCTCTCGATTCTGTCTTCAAGGGGAGCATGTATAAATACATTGTAACATCGTGGGTATTGTCTGAGAATATAATCGGCGCAACGTCCGACGATGACACACGATTGAGTTTCGGCCAAATGACGAATGACGTCGGATTGAAATTTGAAAATGTATTCATTCGATAGACCTCCGTCGCCCCATATTCCTCCTGCTCCTGTGAGCCAGTTTATTGAAAAAGAATTTAATAAAGCGCTTGGAGCCCGCTCGTCGGCTTTCTCGAAATACTCGGTGCTGAGTCCGCTCGATTTCGAAGCCTCGTTGATTAATTCTTTATCGTAATAAGCTATGCCGAATAAATCGGCCAAACGCTTTCCTATTTCTCGTCCTCCGCTTCCGAATTGACGGCCTATGGTAATGATGAGATTGTCATTCATGATGGTTGTAGATTCGATTATTCATAAGCAAACATACATCAAAAAAATATTAATTCCTATATCAAGTATCTTTTTTTGTTTACAGAAATTGTTTTTTAGGGTTTCTTGAACTGTTTTTGTGAAATATTTTGTTGCGAAGAAAGTTTTTATTTAATTTGTGTCATTCAAAAGAGGTCAGCTATGAATAATGATTTGAAAAAAATATTGAATAGTGATACTGATGGATTGCTCACCTACGAATATATTGCCAATCATATGGGCTCTTGTGATGAAGATATGCCCGTCCTAGCCGATAATATAATACGGGTAGATATGACGGGACAGATTACGGTGAGTGCCGCATTATATTTGCACGCTACGGGAGCTGAGAAATATAGGGAAATTATTGACAAGCTCATCGCGGCTTCTTTGTCGAAAGATAGAGAACACAAATATATTGTCGATTTGTTGTCAGGGATTTGGGGTGAAGACTATAAGTCGCATGCAGAGGAGTTGAAGCAAGAAAGTGATAATTTCAGGCGTATTTATAAGCGTGTTTATGTGAATGATCTAATTTAGTTTTTTGAGAAATAACAAAGCGGAGGCTTTCCCTCGTTAGGGAAAGCCTCCGCTTTGTTATGGAACTTGAAGTATCGCTGTTACCATTTAGAATAGATATTGTCAGC
>ENA-UEQY01001891-UEQY01001891.1-human-gut-metagenome-genome-assembly--contig:-NODE-1891-length-12095-cov-10.830504_pt1 | contig 12095 bp, 7 predicted proteins | sample MGYA00242949_ERZ507949 | MGnify/ENA primary metagenome ERZ507949 (study PRJEB26167, sample SAMN06115403) | human gut metagenome | host: Homo sapiens | place: China:Jiangsu | collected 2016-07-06... | reverse complement strand
GGGCGTCTGGCTGAACGAGCAGGCTGCCCGTGAAGTCTACCTGAAAGCCTTCCAGGCTCCCGTCGAGGTCGGCAACGCCAACGGCGTTATGATCGCCTACACCCGCTGGGGCGCTGTCTGGTCCGGCGGCAACTACGGTCTGGTCACCGGCATCCTGCGCAACGAGTGGGGCTGCGAGGGTATGGTCATCACTGATAACGTTCTGACCCAGTATGTCAACGGTCCCGACGGCGTGCTGGCCGGTGTGTCCATCTACGATGCCATGATGTCCTTCGTCACCGACACCCTGCCCAAGTACAAGAACGACCCCGTCATCGTCACCGCCATGCGCGAGGCCTGCCACCACAACCTGTATGCCATCGCCAACTCCTGCGGCATGAACGGCGTGGGTGCCAACACCACCATCAAGGTTACCCGCCCGACGGTTGTCACCATGAGCATCATCATTGCCTGTGCCTCCACCTTCTTCTGCCTGCTGGGCATCGTGATGTGGATCATTGGCGGCATCAAGTTCCGCAAGACCGAAGAATACAAGGCCTACAAGGATTTCAAAAAATCCCTGAAAGCCGCTAAGAAAGCCTGATTTCTACAGAATTTCCGTAAGCTCCCCGCCGGCCCCGGCGGGGACTTTTGAGTAAGATTTCTTTTTCCACAACAAGGAGCAGCCCATGAGCGAAAATGCAAAAGCGTCCAGCGTCAATCGCGCCAAACTTTACCAGCTGGTACTGTTTCCGCTGAACAACGGTGCCACGAATGTTTATTACGTCCTTGTGCTTTCCTACATTGCCACCTTCGGCAGCAATGTACTGGCGCTGGGCACTCTGTTTGCCTCGGCCATGGTCACGGCCATGCGCCTGTGCGATGCCATCACCGACCCGATCATCGGTGCGCTGATGGACCGCACGAACGGTAAGTTCGGCAAATTCCGCCCGTTCATGGCCATCGGCAACCTTATCATGGCCGTCAGCATTCTGGTGTTGTACGGCATCACCCCGACGATCCCCGATACGATGATGTGGGCACGCTATGCCGCGTTTGTGGGCCTGTACTTTGTCTGGGTCATCGGCTACACCTTCCAGACCAGCTGCACCCGTTCCGGTCAGACGGTTCTGACCAACGACCCCAAGCAGCGCCCGCTGTTCACGATCTTCAACACCGTCGGCAGTCTGCTGGGCATGGGCGTTATGCAGTTCCTGGCTCCCATCCTTGCCAAAAACTATGAGGGCGGCTATTCCTCCGCGGGATTCTTCCGCACGCTGGCCCCCGTGGGCATTGTGATGTCCATTGTGCTGACCATCCTGGCCATCATCGGCATCTGGGAGAAGGATCAGCCCAAGTACTTCGGCATCGGCGGCGAAAAGACCGAGAAGGTCAAGGTCAGCGAGTATCTGCAAATCATCCGGGAAAACAAACCCATGCAGCGTCTGATGATCGCGGGCGCGGGCACGAAGCTGGCGCTCTCCATCGCCAACAACACCACGGTCCTGTGCATGCTCTACGGCTGCATGATGGGTGCTTACGATGGGCTGTACCTGCCCATGATGGTGCTGGGCTACGCCTGCAGTGTGCCGTTCTTCATTCTCTCTGTGCGCACCAGCCAGAAGAAGGGCCAGAAGGCCAGCCTGACGAAGTATGTCAGCGTCGCGCTGGCCTGCTATGTCGGCGTGCTGGTCCTGCTGCTGCTGTGGGGTCGCGGTGATGCATTCCATCTGAGCCTGCTGGGCGAGAATGGTCTGTCCATCAACCTGTACACGATTCTGTTCATCCTGTTCTTCGGCATCGGCTACGGCGCATACTACGCTACTGCCGACATGCCCATTCCGATGGTTGCCGACTGCTCCGACTACGAGACCTACCGCTCCGGCAAGTATATTCCGGGCATCATGGGTACGCTGTTCAGCCTGGTGGATAAGCTCGTTTCCAGCCTGTCCGCCACCGTCGTCGGCATTGCCGTGACCTTCATCGGTCTGAACAACCTGCCCACCCAGTATGACCCGTACACTCCGGGCATGAATGTGGTCGTTATCGTCCTGTTCTGCGCCATCCCGATGGTCGCCTGGGCGGCCACTCTCATCGCCATGAAGGGCTACAGCCTGACCGGTGAGAAGATGAAGGAGATCCAGGCCGTCAACGCCTGCCGCCGCGACGCGGTTGCGAACGGCATGAAGCTGGAAGATGCCATGGAAAAGTGGCAGACCGTCGACCAGCTGCCTGCGGAGTACCGCGCCTAAGCTTTAACCCTGCGATTCTCTTTGTCCTTCCATAAACGCAAAGCCCCCCGGCATCGTGAGGATGCCGGGGGGCTTTGTTTAGTCTGCGTGGCAGGAAAAAAGAGAACCCCATGGCGGGATACGCCATGGGGTTCTCTTTTGGTGCGGAAGATGGGACTTGAACCCACACGTCATGGACACACGCACCTCAAACGTGCCTGTCTGCCGATTCCAGCACTTCCGCTTGTTGCATTGACTGCAAGAGATATTCTAGCACAAACACCCCGGAAAAGTCAAGGCTTTTGCCGAAAAAAGATTTTGCAAAATCTCTGCCTTGTAAAGACTTGTTGGGAATGGTAGAATAAAGGCAGCAAAAAGGGGAGAACTGCCATGCAAAATTTAATTTTCAGCCTAAACGCGACCCTGCCGGTGTTCCTTGTCATGGTGGTGGGGTACGCGCTGGGGCAGCTCGGCTTTCTGCCGCCCGCGTTCTGCAAGGCGTCGGACAGGCTGACCTTTAAGGTGACTTTGCCGCTCATGCTGTTTCTGGACATGGGCAGCGTGGACATCCTGCACGACTTCCGGCCCAGGTTTGTGCTGTTCTGCTTTGCCGCCACCCTCGTCGGCATCCTGACCGTCTGGGCGGTGGCTAAACGTTTTTTGAAGGACAAGACGCTGGTGGGCGAGTTCGTGCAGGCGGGCTACCGCAGCAGCGCTGCCGTGCTGGGCGTGGCGTTCATCCAGAACATTTATGGCAGCGCCGGCATGGCCCCGCTCATGATTTTGGGCAGTGTGCCGCTTTTCAACATCTTTGCGGTGCTGATCTTGATGCTGGAATCGCCCGAGCAGCGCGGCGTGCCTGACCCAAAGCAGCTCTTGCGCGGTGTGGCCACAAACCCGATCCTGCTGGGCATTGTGTTCGGCACGGTCTATGCGCTGCTGCCGTTCACGCTGCCGCAGATCGCGACCAAAACCATCAGCAGCATTGCGTCGCTGACCACGCCGCTGTCGCTGCTGTCCATCGGCGCGTCGTTTGAGGGGACAAAGGCCATCAAAAAGCTCGGCCCCACGCTGGCGGCGGCGTTCATCAAGACCGTGGGCCTTGCGGCGGTGTTCCTGCCCTGCGCGGTAGCGCTGGGCTTTCGGAATGAGGAACTCGTCGCACTGCTCATCATGCTGGGCAGTCCCACGACGCCGAGCGCTTATGTCATGAGCAGGAACATGGGCCATGAGGGCGTGCTGACCTCGAGCTGCATTGCCCTGACGACCCTTCTCTCCGCCTTGACGCTGACAGGCTGGATCTTTGTTCTGCGGAGCGGGGGATACTTATAACGGAAAAAGGCTTCCCCATCGGGGAAAGCTGTCCGCGAAGCGGACGGATGACGGCCGCGTTGCCGGCAATATCCCGTTTACGGGAAACAGCGCAAGCTTCGCCCTCATCTGACCTCGCTTCGCTCGGCCACCTTCCCCCGATGGGGAAGGCTTTTTGTTTTTTATTGCTTCTCCTCTGGCTCGGCTACGGGCACGCCGCGGTGCTCCACGGGCGTCGAAAAGACGATCTGCGTCCGGGTGCGGCCAAACTGCTGCAGGTGGTTGATGAACTGATCCAGCTCCTGCGTCGTACCGAACAGCACCTCTATCAGCATACTGTAATCGCCGGTGACGCAGTTGCATTCCACTACATGGGGGCAGCTCTGGATATAGGGGTAAAACTCCGGCTTGCGCTGGGGGTCCATGTCCAGATTGATGAACGCCTTGACCATGTAGCCCAGCTTCGGCGCGTCGACCTGTGCCTGGTAGCCGGTGATGGTGCCGGAGCTTTCCAGCCGGGCCATGCGGGCCGACACGGCGGGGCTGGACAAAAACACATGGTCGGCAATTTCTTTTAACGGTGCGCGGGCGTTGTTTTGCAGAAGGTCGATGATTTTACGGTCAATGTGATCCATGGTAACACCTCATTTTAGGCAAAAAGCTCCCGTTCGTGTGCGCCATTGCACCTGAACGAGAGCTTAATCAGCTTTACTATGCAAAGAATTTTACCATACGGAAAGCAAAAAGTAAAGCGATTTGCAAAATAAATTAAGTCGACAACTCGGCAGTAGCCCGTCTGCCTTGTGCCTCACATATCCGGGAACACATTCCGCGCACTGATAAGTGCATTGTTATAGTACATCTCAAAATGGCAGTGGGGACCCGTGGCAGCGCCGGTGGCCCCCACATAGCCGATCAGCTGCCCCTTTTCCACGGTCTGCCCGGCCTGCACGACAAAGGACGACATGTGGGCGTACAGCGTTTTGTACCCGTTGCCGTGGTCGATCTCCACATAGTAGCCCCAGCTCATGGTGGGGTGGTTGTGCCACTGGGCGGCAATGACCGTGCCCGCGTCGGCGGCATAGATCGGCGTGCCGTAGGGGGCCGTGATGTCCACGCCGCGGTGTCCATAGGGCAGACTGGCCCACCGGCTGATGCCCGAATACCCCGGCACCGGCCAGAGAAAGCTGCCTGTGCCCAGCCTGCCGATCATACCGCTTTTCAGCCGTGTGCCGCGGTGGATGACCTCCGGCACGGAGGCCTGCACAAGCTGCACATCCACTACGCGGGTGCTGACGACCTCGCCCGCCACAGTTGTGATCTCGCTGGTGACAAGCTCGCTGCCGTTCTGCCCGGCCTGTACGGTCTCGGTTTTGCCAAAATCCAGCCCCGCGTCCTCGATGGTCTGGGTCTCAAACGGCAGCTCCCGAGTCACGGTCTCATACCGCACGGCCTTGACCTGCAAAAGGTCGTCCGCCCGCAGTGCGGCGGTCAGGTCGCGGTACGGTGTGATGGCCGCGGCAGGGTAGATGCCGTCCACCAGCCGCAGGGCGTGGACAAAGTCGGTCTGCACACCGTCGGTCTGCCACGGCGCACGCACAGCGTACAAAAACTGCCGCAGGTGGTCGCCCTCGTCGGTGACGAACCGCAGCGCGCCGTCCAGATAGACGGCGGTGCCCTCGGTGATCTCGCCGCCTGCGGCGCGCAGGATGGCATCTGCGGTCTCGCGCTCGGTCATGGGGCGGGTGTCGGCGTCGGCCATGACAAGGGTGTACGCGGGCTGGACATTCCAGCCGGCCACGCCGGTCAGGCGGGCCTGTACGTCGGCGCGGGCTGCGTCGAACGCCTGCTCGTCTGTGACATAGCCCACGACCTGCCCGCCAACCTCGACCCGCAGCACAAAGGGCCGCGCCAGCGCGGTGCGCACGAACCATGCCAGCACCCCGGCGGCCAGCAGCGGCACGGCGTACCCCGCCAGCTGCCGCGGATGGGTGAGCGCTGCTTTAAAGCTGTCCGCCGCCCGCACTGCGGGCCGCAGCACCACAGCCAGCAGCGTAAGCAACGCCCGCGCCGCGCCGTGTGCCAGCGCCGCCAGCCCGCGTCCAACGCGCACCGCGGTGTATTCCACATGGAAGCCTGTGTAGTATAGAAAATCTCCGAAGGTCAAAGCAATACACGTTCCTTTTAGCTTTCCCGTAGGGGCCGGGCATGCCCGGCCCTGCACCTTCCCGTAAGCGCCCGTCAGCGGGACACCTGCGGGCCGGGCATGCCCGGCCCCTACGCGGCATTTAATGCGTCGGCACAAACCCCAGCGGGTCTGCTCTGCTGCCGTCCACGCGCAGCTCCAGGTGCAGATGATACCCGCCGCCCGCGCCGTAGACATTGCCGGTGTTGCCCACATACCCGAGCAGGTCGCCCTTCTGCACGGCAGCCCCCTGCGCCACGGCGATGCTGCTCATGTGGGCGTACAGGCTGTCGTACCGGTGGCCGTCGTCCGCGGTGCCGTGGCTGACCTGCACGCAGTTTCCGTAGCTGTTCATCGTCCGCGCGGCGCTGACGACACCGTCCGCAATCGCATAGATGGGCGTGCCGCCCGGCGCGGCAAAATCGGTGCCGCGGTGGGGGATGCCCCAGGGGTCCGGCTCGGCAAACTGCGTCGTGATGCGCCCGTAGCTGTCCAGCGGGCAGCGGAAGTCAAGGCTCGTCAGGTGCAGGTCCGCCGTTGTGTAGCGTCGGCTCTGCTCCCGCACATAGGCGTCCAGTGCGGCGGTGGCGTCCTCATACGCCTTTTTCGCGGCGTCGGTCACGGCGGCCTGTGCCTGGGCCGCGGCCTGCTGGGCGGTCAGCGTGCTGTTCGCGTCGAGCAGTGCGGACTCCAGCGCGGTCTGCGTGTCGGCCAGCGCCGCCTGCTGCTGTTCGAGTGCCGCCTTGGCATCGGCGGCCTGCCGGGCAGCCTCGTCCGCCGCGGCGCGGGCCTGCTCCAGTGCGGCGGCCTCGGCGTCCAGCTCGGCCAGAACCGTGCTGTTCCGCGCGCTCATCTGCTGTAAAACCGCGTCGAACGTCAGCAGCTGGTACAGGCTTTTGGCCTGTGCCAGCAGCCAGACGGCTCCGCCGCCGTCCAGCCGCTGCATCGCGCGCAGCTGCTCACGGCAGACGGCCAGCCGCGCGTCGTACTCGGCCTGCTTGGCGTCCAGTGCGGCGCGGGCGGCGTCCGCCGCGGCCTGCCGCTCGTCCAAAACGGTCTGTGCATTTTGCACGGCGGCGGTCACGGCGGTAATTTGCCCGGCCAGCTCGGCTGCCTGCCCGGTCAGGGCGGCAACCTCGCTCTCGGTCTGCGTCTGTTCGTTTTGCAATTCTTCCAGGGCCGACTGTGCGGCCTCGTACTCCTGCCGCGTCTCGGTCTGCTTTTGCGTTAATTCGCCCTTTTTATCATCCGCGTAAGCGGTCAGGCCCGAAAAAAGGGTACAAAAAAGCAGCCCCGCCGCCAGAGCAGCGGCGGGGAAGTGCCTGTATTTCATCTTGTTACTCCGCTAATAGGGCAGTCCCGGTCAGGTCTGCGGGCGCGCTGTCCTGCCGTGCCTCAAAGTGCAGGTGCGGCCCGGTGGAATTGCCGGTGCTGCCCACATATCCCAAGACCTGGCTTTGAACCACGGACTGCCCGGCAGAGACGAGCGACGACTTCAAGTGCTGATACTCCGTTTCCAGCCCGCCGCCGTGGTCAAGCACGACATAGTTGCCCTTTTCAGCATCGTAGTCGGCGGTGGTCACGATGCCATCGGCAACGGCGTAAACCTCCGCGCCCTCCTCAGCGGCAAAGTCAATGCCGGGGTGGCCGTTTTCGGGGTCATAGCAGCTGACCTGCGGCGGGGGCGCGACCGGCAGGGTAAAGAGCTCCACGCCGGAAAGGGCTGCGGCTCCATCGGCGGCAGTTACCTGGTCGGAACTCGCATTGCGCACAGCTTCGGCCAGGATTTCATCTGCCTTTTCCTGCGTCAGTTCGGCGGCGTCGCTGCCCCGGTAGGCGGTAAAATACCGCGGTTCGACCAACGTGCCGTTGACATGCATCTCAAAATGGCAGGCGTTGCCGGTGGTGTTCCCGGTGGAACCCACGTACCCGATGACCTGACCGGCGGTCACGGTCTGCCCGGGCACAACGGCGCAGGACTTCATGTGGGCGTACAGCGTGCCCCAGCGCAGACCGTCGGCGTCGGTACCGTGGTCGATCTCCACAAAATTGCCCCAGCTGTAATGCTCCTGCGCGGCCAGCACAACACCGTCCGCGGCGGCGTAAATCTCGGTGCCCTCGGCAGCGCACAGGTCGTCGCCCCGGTGGCCGCCGTTTTCGCTCTTGAAGCGGGAAATATATTTGTACTGCACCGGGCAGGCAAACCGCGGACTGTTGGCGGCGTCACTTAACGTCGGCAGCGTCGCGGCGGGCATGGCTGCGGGCGTCTCTGTGGGCGCAGGTGTCGGTGTCGGCTCTGCAGTCTCGGCAGTAGCGGCGGGCGGCTCCGGCGCGGCGTGGGACGCTTCCACCTGCGGGCGCACCATACAGGCTGTCACGCTGACACCCACGGCCACGGCGCAGAGCGCCAGCGCCCCCGCACCCAGACGGCGGTAGTGCAGCAGGTGCACAATGCGCTCCTTCACGCTGCCCTGCCCGAAGGCAAGACTTCCGGGTGTTCGGATGGGGCGTCCCTGCATGGCAAAATGCAGCAGGCTCTCACAGTAGGTGCTGCGCTCGGCCAGCGTGCAGCCCTGCACGGCTGCCTCGTCGCAGGCGGCCTCCATGTCATGCTCAAAGGCGCGCAAGGCCAGCCACGCCAGCGGATTGAACCAGTGCAGGCAGACGACGGCATAAAACAGCGGCTTCACCAGCGGGTCGCGGCGGCGGATGTGGGTCCGCTCATGCAGCAGCACAGCCTGCCGCGCCGGGCCTTGCAGGCTGTCCGGCAGGTAGACGCGCGGGCGCACAAAGCCCAGTGTGAACGGCGTGGGCACGCACGCCCCGCCGTAGCAGCCGTCGGGCGTTTTGCAGGCCAGCGCCACACAGCGCTTTAATTTCAGGTAGCCAACGCCCCCGCGCACAGCCAACACCAGCACACCGACCAGCCAGACCGCCGCCAGCGCGTGCCACGGCGTCAGCCGGGCGTACCAAGGCAGCGGGGCCGCAGCTGCGGCTGCGGCGGGGGCAGGGGGCAGCAGCGGCAGCTCGCCCAGCTCCTGCACGGTGTCGGCGGCAGCAGCCAGCGGGGCGCTCTCCGGGCGGGGCAGCTTCAGCGGGATGCCCCACGGCAGCACGAACCGCAGCCCTACGGCCAGCCACAGCCAGCACAGGAGCCGACTTGGCGCATGGGCGCGGCGCAGGGCCCTGCAGACCAGCCACGCCGCCAGCGCGGCCACACCGCCGCGGGCGCTCAACAGCAAAAAGGCAAGAACGATACTGCGCATGGCTATTCCTCCTTGTAGCGGGCGGCGTCGAGCAGTGCGCGGATCTCGGCGGCCTCGGCGTCGCTGATGGGCTTTGAGTTCAAAAACGCGGCCACGAACCGCGGCAGACTGCCGTCAAAGGTCTTGTCCACCACTGCGGCGCTCTCGGCCTGCTGGACGTCCTCCTTTTTAATAAGGCTCGTCACGCGGCCATCGGCGTTTTGCAGCACGCCGCGCTCACAGAGCTTTTTTAAAACGGTGTAGGTCGTGCTTTTTTTCCAGCCCAGCCCCTCGGCGGCCAGCGCGACCAACTGCCCGCTGGGCAGCGGCTCGTTGTCCCACACAAGGCAGGCGAAGCGGTATTCGCCGTCAGCAAGGCGAAGCGGTTCATGGTTCAGCATAGGGAAAACCCCTTTCGGTTTATTGCAATAGACCTATCTCTGCCTATAGTCTACTACGATAGACCAAAAATGTCAATAAAAAATCCCCGCCGGTGGTGCACGGTGGGGGCATCAAATCCGGAAATGGAATAAAAATTTATGCATTATTCGATGCTTTTGAAATTTTTATCCCTTATCCGTAATTTCTGAGTTCGCCCGCTGGGAAATTTCCATTATAATATAGGCAGTAAATTGAAAAGGAGTACCCAGCGATGCGAGCAATAAACCTGAAAACGAATCATCTTACCGCGCCCCTTGGCATGGATGCCGGGCCGCTGTTCTTGTCTTGGCAGTGCGTTGACGGCGTGCGCCAGACTGCCTATGAAATTGAACTGACCGCGAACGGCGAGACGGTTTGGCACAGCGGCAAGGTGCAGAGCGCCGCCGTGCACGCCGATGCCCCGACTGTGGGCGGCTCCCGCGTGCGTGGGTGCTGGCGCGTGCGCCTGTGGGACGAAAACGACACCCCCGGCGCGTGGAGTGAGGCGCACTTTGAAACGAGCTTGGCGCAAAGCGACTGGCAGGGTGAATGGGTAGACCCCGAAACGGAAGAAATCGACATCCCCGGGGATGATGCCATCAACGCCTTTGCCCGCCCCAACTGGGAGCGCAAGCAGGCGGAAAAAGAAGCCGCAGGCAAGGGCGCAGCCGAGCCGTACAAGCCCCACCGCCCGGCATCGTACCTGCGCAAAACCTTTACTGCAGCCAAGGGGGAAGCGCGGCTGTACATTACCGCCAAGGGGCTGTATGCGGTATGGCTGAACGGTGTGCGTGTCGGGGATATGGTTTTAGCCCCCGGCAGCTTTACCGGCAGCAAGCACCTTGCAGCGCAAACATACGATGTAACGCAATATTTGCGTGACGGTGAAAACGAGCTGCTGGTTGCCCTTGGTGACGGCTGGCACCGCAGCACAGGCGGCGTTGACGGTGACCGCGACTTGTTCGGTGATACGCTGGGCGTGCTGTTTCAGCTGGAGGTGAACGGCCAGGCCGTCTGCGTTTCTGACGGCTCGATGCAGGCAACGCAGTGCGGGCCGATCCGCCAAAACGATATGCAGCAGGGCGAGGTCTATGACGCACGGTTCGAAGGCAGCTTGACCGGCTGGCACGGCGTGCGCGCCTACCGCGACGACCTGCCCATCACCGGCATGAATACCGTGCCGATTCTGGAACACGAAGCCTTCCCCGGCAAGCTGCTGCAAACGCCCAACGGCGAGACCGTGCTGGACTTTGGGCAGAATATCGCCGGCTATGTGGAGATGGCGCTGACCGCCCGCGCCGGGCAAAAGGTCAAGCTGACCTGCGGCGAAGCGCTGGACGAAAACGGCAACTTTACCCAGGAAAACTTCCAGGACCGTGCCCGCCACAAGGAGGGCGGCACCGCCCAGATGCTGGAGCTTGTCTGCAAAGAGGGGAAAAACCACTTCAAGCCCCACTTCACCATCATGGGCTTCCGCTACGCCAAGGTCGAAACCGACGCCGACTTGACCGATGCTGTGTTTACTGCCCACGCCGTCTACTCCGATATGACGGTGACAGGCAAATTTACCTGCGGAAATGACGCGGTGAATCAGCTTGTCAAGAACAGCATTTGGAGCCAGAAGGGCAACTTCTGCGATATTCCCACCGACTGCCCGACCCGCGAACGCGCAGGCTGGACAGGGGATATGGGCGTGTTTATCGAAACCGGCCTGACCCTGATGGACTGCTACCCCGTGGCGGAAAAATGGCTGGCGGAGTGCCGCCTGAACCAGTACCCGGACGGGCGCATGGCGAACATTGCCCCGCCGAACGCCCGCCCCGGCTATATGACCCCGATGCTCTGCATGTCGGCAGGGTGGGGCGATGCGGCGATTCTGGTGCCGTATGCCCTGTACAAACGCACGGGTGACCGCAAAATTCTGGCGGACAACTATGAGATGATGCAGCGCTGGTACGGCTTTTTGCTGGGGCGCGCGCAGCAGACAACCGATGAGCAGCAGGGCGGTGATTACGCCAAGTTCACCGTTTTAAACGGCATGGACTACGGCGAATGGTGCGAGCCGGGCATCACCCCCATGCAGGCGATGATGAACCCGCGCAAGAGCGTTGGCACGGCGTATCTGGCCTACTCCGGGCGCTTGCTGGCGGAAGTGGCGGATGCACTGGGCAAGGCGGACGATGCCGCCAACTACCGCGGCACCGCCGCCAACGCGGTAAAAGCCTACCGCGCGGCGTTTACCGAGAACGGTGTTATCAAGTCTGACCGCCAGTGCGAGTATGTCCGCGCCATTGCCTTTGCCCTGCTGGGTGAGGACGAAAGCAAAACGGCTGCCGCAACGCTGAACCAAATGGTCATCGAGAACGGCTGCCACCTGAACACAGGCTTTTTGTCCACGCCGTTTTTGTGCGATGTGCTGGCAAAATACGGCTATACGGACACTGCCTACAAGCTGCTTTTGCAGCCCGACGCCCCCGGCTGGCTGTATGAGGTCGGCAAGGGCGCCACGACTGTTTGGGAAACCTGGACGGGCATTGACGAAAACGGCAAGCCGCACGAATCCCTGAACCATTACAGCTACGGCGCGATCTGCGGCTGGCTGTTCGGCGGTGTGTGCGGCATCCATTATGCCGACGGCACACTGACGATTGCCCCTTTCCAAAAAGTAGGGCAACATAAAGAACAGTTGCAAACATTGAAAAGTCCATTAAGATATGAAAACAT
>ENA-UEQY01001875-UEQY01001875.1-human-gut-metagenome-genome-assembly--contig:-NODE-1875-length-12146-cov-6.376502_pt1 | contig 12146 bp, 10 predicted proteins | sample MGYA00242949_ERZ507949 | MGnify/ENA primary metagenome ERZ507949 (study PRJEB26167, sample SAMN06115403) | human gut metagenome | host: Homo sapiens | place: China:Jiangsu | collected 2016-07-06... | reverse complement strand
AAACCTTTTCTCGAAAGAAAAGGGGTCGGATTTTTTGTTTTTGGCGGCGTGCCCCGCCGCACAACAAAAGCATCCGCAGCGCATGGCCGGGCTGCTTCAGCTCAGGCGCAGTGCGCTGCGGATGCTTATTTTTTATGCCGCGCCCCCTCTCCTGATGGGAAAGTCAGGGCATCGGCTGCGTTTTGATGTCATTTTTCGGAACACGCCTGCGTTCTTGGCTCTCCGGTCAGGGGAGCTACCGGGCGAAGCGAGACTGAGAGGTTTTATCCTGCCAGCTTGCGGTAGGCGTTCAGCACCTGATAGGCCGGGATGCTGCTGCCCGGGGCAAATTTGCCGTTCAGGCGGCGCTTCATCAGCCCCTGCTCCACGCACCACTGGGCTGCCTTGGCGGTATCCGGGTCTGCCACGTCTGCAAAGGCCGGGGCCTCGGCAGGCTCGGGACGGCCTGCGGTGTTCCACAGCAGCAGCGCGGTCTGGGCGCGGTTCTCGGGTGCAGCCACGCCTTCCGGCAGCAGGGCTTGCAGCTTCTGGCCGGAAACATAGTTGTACACGCCGTAGCCCACAACGCCAGCCACCGCTGCGCCAGCTGCCGCCACGATGACGATTGCACCGCCGCCGTCACCGCCGCCGGAGGGAGGCGTCACCGGGGGTTCCGGAGGCGTCACCGGGGGTTCCGGAGGCGTTACCGGGGGAACGGTGCCGCCGGTGCCAGTCACATCCAGCTTGAAACTTACTTCCAATATATCGCTTCTGCACTTATAAGCGTAGTACACTACGTTTGTGCCTTCATCGACTGTCAGAATGTTCCCATTGGCTTTGCCATGCTCCCATCCTGTAACCCGGTTTATATCAAAGCCCTCGGGCAGATTTCGCAGGTCAAACGTACGGTCAGGGTTCAGGGTAACGGTGTAAACATTATTAAAATCGGAACTGTAAATATCCGTAATACTGAAATTGAGGTTCGGATTGTTGTCCAGATTCAGGCTGGTAAGCTGGTTATTCTTAAGCCACAATGTAGGCAAGTTTGGACTGCTGCTGACATCCAACACGGTCAGCTGGTTGTTGGCGCAGTTCAGTTCCGTCAAGGAAATCATATTGTTCAGGTTTAGCTGAGTCAGCTGGTTGTTGGCACAATTCAGTTTCCTCAGCATTTTGTTCTCGCCCAGAATCAGCGATGTCAGCTGGTTGTTTTGGCATTCTACCCTTACCAGATTGGGTTTATGGGTCACATCTACGTCCAGCACTGTCAACTCATTCTTGGAACAGTCGAGTTCTCTCAGCCACTTACTATTTTTGACATCCAGTTGCTCCAGATCATTGTGCGAGCAATAGAGATACTCCAACTTCAGATGCGACACGTCCAGCTGTTCCAACTGGTTCTCGGAACAATTCAGATAGTCGATATCCGGGTTCTTGCTCAGGTCCAGCTGGGTCAGTTGATTCTTATTGCATTTCAACGTTATCAGCATTGGATTCTGTCTCAGGTCTAATTTCTGGATAGAATTGTTTCCGCAATCCAATTCGGTCAGGTTAGGGAACGCCTCAATGCCTTTTAAGTCACTGATATCCTTTTTATTGATATTGATTATTTTGACTTTGCTTCGTTCTTCCACCGTGAGGACATCTCTGCCACCTGCTTTGTAGGTTTTGATGTAATTTCTAAAGCTATCGTCGGGGAAATTATTCTTATTGATGGGCAGACTGGTTTCAAAGATGAATTTGGGGTTTACTCCATTGCCGCAATCGTATTGGTAGCTCACCTCATCCTTGCCATTTTCCACTGTCAGAATCGTGCCAGAAACAGAGCCGCCGTTCCAGCCGGTTGCCCTGCTCACGTCAAAGCCGGGCAGGGTGTTCAGGTCAAACGTTCCGTCTGTACGGACAGCAATGGGACACCTGTTGCCATCAGCTATTATCGTGCCGCTGATTCCAGTAACGTCCAAACAAGCCAACCGATTCTTTGCACAATTCAGATGACTCAAACTGAGATTTTGGCTCAGGTCCAGCGTTTTCAGCTGATTATCATTGCATATCAAAGATGTCAAGCCGCCATTCTGTTTCACGTTCAGTTCCGTCAATTTATTTTTGCTACAATCCAGCTGTTTCAGCTGCGTCTGGCTACTGACATCCAACTCCATCAATTGATTTCCAGAGCAATTCAGTTCTTTCAGCTTGAAGCATTGGCTGACATCCAACGTCATCAGGTCGTTGTTGGAACAATCAAATTTGACCAGTTCCCCCACGCTATCCATTACGATATTCCTTATTTCGTTATTGGAGCAATTCGCCTCTTCAAGATTCAGCCCATAGAGACTGCCCAGATTCATGTAGGTCAGTTTATTATTGGAGCAATTCAGTTTTTTCAGTCCGCTTGAAAGAATAGGATAAGACTCTTTCAGTTGATTATCGGAACAATCCAGCTCCTCCAGTTTGAAATTTTTGCCAACATTAAGTTCTGTCAAGCCAATACCGTGGCAATCCAGCTTTTCGAGATCTTCAAAGAACTCGATTCCCTTAAGCCTTTTGATTGCATAACTGGCTGGAATCGTCATACTCTTGATATCCACATCGAGCTTGCCATCGTTGTTTGTGTCACAATAATCTATGAGAAAGCTCCGAAATACCGCATCCGGGAACTTAAGTGCAAAATCCAGCGAATCAAAAGCAATTCCTGTGCTCGCCGTGTTTGCCGCAAAGGCGCTGAAGGGCAGGAAGGTGAATACCATGGCCAGCGTCAACAAGGCGCTGACAAGACGCGTTCGTTTTGAGAATCGCTGTTTCATGGGGTGCTCCTTTCGTTTTTTGTGCTGTGCGGTAAAGGGGTTTCAGCCGGTCTGCGCGGTAGAGGGCAGAATGGTCATTCTGCCGTCCACGGCGGCATCCAGCATCTCGTGCTCCCGGAAATACTCCATCAGGATATCCTGACAGGAGGTTGCCACGCTGCGGGGCTTCTGGAGCTTGCAAAGGGTGTCGTAGGAGATATTGAAAAAGCTTTCGATGTTTTTAAAGTGGTAGTTCTGCAAGCCCACGGTGAACAGGGCGTCATCGCCGATCTCCTTGCCCACCTCCCTGCCGCAGTAGGTAAAGTAATCAAAGTCGCCCTTGCGGCGGTCGTAGCGCAGCCGCAGGGTGGAGGGCAGCTGGTAGAACTCCGTATGGCCGGTGTAGGCTTCCTCCCGCAGCATGTAGTGGAGCATTTCCCGCAGCTGCTGGCCGGTCACCTTGAACATGAATACGCCGTCATCGTAGGGGAAACCCTCGATAAGGTCGCCGTAGGTAACGATGGGACCCAGCTTTTCGGCCCGGATGCTGCCGGAGCCGATCAGCATCACATCCACCCCAAGGCTGCGGGTAAAGATATCGGCAAACAGGTTGCCAAGCTCGGTCTCCTGCGTGCGCTGGGGGTGGGTAAGCTCCCGGCGGAAGCGCCCTACGATGTGGCTGTACTTTTCGTCCACCTGACTGGTGAAGCGGTGCAGCACCTGCTCCATGGCGGGGTTGCGGGGGCAGGTCTCGGCGCAGATGGGCACGGTGCGCCATGTGTAGGAATCGATGCAGTTGTTGTCGGTGTCCACGATGATGTCAAAGCGCCCGATCTGGTCGGTGCCGGTGCCCGCCTGCGCAATGACCACGCCGTTTTCCTCCACCGCGTGCTCCGGCAGGGTGTGGCTGTGCCCGCCGATAATCATATCCACTCCCCACGCCGGGTCCAGCTGGCGCGCCAGACGGCGGTCCTCCTCAAAGCCGATGTGGGTCAGCAACACGGTAAAGTCGATGTCGATGCTGTTGTGGGCGTTGCAGATCTTGCCCACCTCGGCAGCAGCGGCGGCGGTGTCCACAAAGGAGCCCACCAGAGATTCGGATTTGGTCTGGTTGATCACGTCCTGCGTGATAATACCGATGAACAGGATGTTCATGCCGTCCATCCGCAGGATCTTGTAGGGGGTGAACAGCCGTGTGGGGGTGTTTTTGATATAGAGGTTTGCGTTGATGATGGGAAAGCGCGCGCATTTTTCGATGAACAGCAGATGCGCGATGCCGTAATCCACCTCGTGGTTGCCTATGGTGACCACGTCCGGGGCAAGGGCGTTCATGATCTCGATGGTGGAAAGCCCCTTGTATTCGGAATCAATGACCGAGCCCCGGAACATATCACCTGCAATGACGTAGATGGTGTTGGGCTGTTCTGCCCGCACCTTTTCGATGTAGCCGGACAGCATGGAAACGCCGCCCACCAGTTTTTCGTCCACCTGCTCTGCCAGAAAGTCTCCGTGCAGATCATTGGAGTGGAGGATGGTGATCGTTTTGGTGTGTTTCATGGTGCATTCCTCCCGGTGTTGGTGTACGCGCTGGTCAGCCCATGGCCTCCTGCCGTGCAAAGTAGACAGTGTTGACAAGGCTCAGGTAGCTCTCCTGACCGTCCAGATAGAACTTCAGGGCAAGGGTGTCCTCGTCCTCCAGCGTGACGGCGTAGCGGGAGCCGTCCTCTCCGGTAAAGGTAGCGTACCACTCCTGATTGGAGCGGAAGGGTACCTCCGGGGTGCCCTCCTGATAGAACAGGTCGGCTTCCTCCACGTTCAGCTCCGGGTAAGGGGTGATGTAGCTGGCGGTCAGGGGCAGCTGGCTGCCCTCGGTGTCGGCATCGGTGGGCAAAAAGCACATCCGGTCGGCGTCTGCGGGGTCGGTGTCAAAATAGCCCTCGTCGGTGTCGCGGCCGGTCTCCAGCCAGTTACCTTCCAGCGACCACGGGCTGGTGTCGGTCTCCCAGTCGTCCCCTTCCGGGTAGATGGTAAAATCGCACACGCCCTCGGCTTCCACCACATGGCCGTTCTCGCCGGAAAGGAAGGGGCTGAACACCAGCTCTTCGCCGGTGCTGGGGTACAGCTCCACCTCGGTGTTGGGGGCGATATCGCTGATGTTGCACAGCAGCAGGATGGGCTGACCGTCCTCGCTGTAATAAAGCTGTTTGCCGCGCTGGAGCGGGTTTTCGGCATCGTCTGTCAGGCTCGTCTCGTAGACGAACAGGGTGGCATCCGGGTCCTGCGGGAAGATGCAGTACAAATCGCACCCGCCATCCGGTGCCACGACCCAGTGATCCTGCGGGATGTCGTAGACGAAGCTCCACAGATCCCGCAGATCGGTCTGGCTGTCCAGCACCTTCTGCACATCGGTGGTCACCTCGTAGGAGCCGCCCAGATACAGCACACAGGCGCGGTATTCGTCCTCCCCTGCCAGAAGGCGCATGTAGGTCACGTCCTCCGGCTCTTCGTATTTCTGCTCTTGGGTGCTGGATGCGGTCATGCCGTCACCGTCCAGCTTATTTTTGGATGCAGAACTGGCCGGGCTGCCGCCCTTGGACGACCCGCCGCAGCCTGCAAGGCCGATGGTCAGCGCCAGCAGGGCTGCCAAAAGTTTCAGTCGTTTCATAAGTTCTCCTTTCTCATGCCCTGCCGGGGCGCACCTCAGGGGGCAGCGCCGGGCGTTGGGTGTTGGGAAAAATCGTCTACGCCCTCCACCGGCACAGGGCGGCCGGTGGAGGCGGAAAGTTGCGGGTTCCAGTCCAGTGAGCGACCGGTGCTGCAATAGACCGTTACCATGGTGTCGGTGTCCTCCCTGCTGCCGTTGCACAGCAGCAGAATGGGCTGGCCGCCCTGCCTGCCGTAAAGTTCTTTCCCCAGCTGCGCGGGATACGCGGGTTCCTGCTTTTCATAGACAAAAAGTGTATCCTCCCTGCGCACGGCAAAGATGCAGTACAGCTCCCGCCCGCCGCCCGGCGCTGCGACCCAGCGGTCTGCCGGGATGTCCGCAACAAACTGCCACGGCTGTTCCGGTAAGCTGTCCAGCACGGCGTGCACATCGGTGGTGCGCTCCGGAACGCTGCCCAGATAGAGCACCCCAGCAAGGTCTCCGTTTTCCCCGGCCAGCTGCCGCATTGCGGCAAGCTGCTCCGGCTCAGCAGAATCGGCACTGGAAGCCGCTGTGCTGCTGCCCTGCCCGGCGCTGCCGGGAGCGGGGCGGACGGGGTCGCCGTCCACCGCACCGCACCCCGCCAGACTGAAAGCCAGTGCAAGCAGTGCTGCAAAAGTTTTCATGGCTTTCATGTCAGCCCCTTTGTTTTATGCCCACGGGTCGGCCGATGTCGGGATGCGGATGCCGGTCATCAGGTATTGCTCCCACAAGAACCACTGCCCGTCGCCCTTGCGGCGCAGCTTGATGGGGCGGGGGCTGTCGGCGCCGCCGCAGGGGATGAACAGCTTGCAGTAGCCCTCCTCGGTGTTGGAAGTGTGGTTGCTGCCCACCAGCAGGGTGAAGGGCTGGCGGGGGGTATAGCCATTTTCCGGCGACGCGCCCACAAAGTAGGAGAACGGGATATAGCTCTTGCCGTCCCGGAAGCGGTCGTTCAGGAAGGAGATTTCCTGCCCGTTCATGGGGCGGGGGCCCCTCAGCCAGTTGAGCATCTCCAGCCCGATGTTTTTATCGGCACCGTAGGCGCACAGTGCGCAGACGGTGAGGGCTGCGGTCTTGAAGGGGGTGTCCAGACTGGCCTCCGGCAGTGCCTGCATCTGGGCAAGGCTTTCCGGCAGAGCCTGAAAGGTAAAGGTGACGGTCTGGTTGCCACCGGCGGTGGCAGCGGCCTGTTTCATCTTATCAAAAAGTCCCATGAAAATACTCCTTTCTGTTTCAGCTGTGAGGGTTCAGCTCCGGTTCGGGTCATGGCGGGGCACGGTCCGCCTGCGGACGATTTTCTGGTTCAGGTCCAGACTGAGGTTTACAAAATAACCGTTTTCAAAATACCATGCAAGGTCTTTGGTGTCCATGCCAACGCTGTTGCACAGCCACCGCAGGGGCACCTCCGGCCCGGAGTAGCTCTCCACCCTGCGGGCGATGGTCCTTGCATGGTAGCGGCGTTTTTCGTTGCGTGCGAACAGAACAAGGGGCACTGCGCCCACCACGATCCAGAACACATACCCGACAACGTGGGAGGTGTTCCTTGGCCTGCAGGTCCAGGCAGAGGGTATACAGCCCGCCGACAGAGCAGAACACGCAGAAGGCAAGCCCCGCGTTCCGCAGCCATTTGAGGACACGGGGGATCTCGCCGCGGGCTTTTTCCGAAAGATAAGGGTTCATAAACATACTCCTTTCAGAACGAGCCGCCGCCACCACCGTGGGTGGTGCCGCTGGAAGAGGTGTGGGTGGAGCTGCCGCCGGAATCGCTGGAGCTGGACTCCTTCGGTCGCTCGGTGCGGTGCACGTCACGGTACAGGAACAGCTCCCGGCTGTTGGTCAGATTCATGCTGCCCTCCCGCACATAGCTGGCGGCATTCTCCTGGAACGCCACGCTGCGCAGCTGGATTTTCATCACATGGACGACGACCCATGCCAGCACAAGGCCGATGCCCACCGCAAGGAACAGGTACATGAGAGACAGCGGCTCCCGGGGCAGGTTATTCACATCGTAGGGGTGGCCCGCCCGGGCAGCGTCGATGTAAGTATCCGACCATTGGACAAAGGTGCGGAAGGCACCGGCGTAGTCTCCATCGGCCATGAAGGGAGTCATCTGCTCGCCAAGGTACTGGATGCCGGCATCCGTAAAGGCGGTGATGCCGTAGCCGCAGGTGGAGATGTGCCATTTGCGGTCGCCCACGCTCACCAGCAGAAGCACGCCGTCCATATCGGAGCCGTAGCCGAACTGGCAGAAGTCATACAAGTCATCAGCATAGGCCTCCATGCTGTCGTAGTCCACGCTTTCCAGCGACTCGACGGTGGCAATGGTCACATCGAAGCTCTGGCGCAGGCTCAGCTCTTCCAGTGCGTCCTCCAGCTCGTTGTCCTCGTCCTCGGTCAGCACCTCAGCGTCGTCGAACATGCGGTAGTACAGGTCGGCAAAGCCGCCCTCCACCGCAAAAGCCGGAACAGCCAGCGCCGCCGCAAGAATCAGTGCTGCCAGCGCCGCAAAGAGGGAGTGCAGTCGGTTGGAAGTCTTTTTCATCGTTCGTCCCTCCTTTACAGGATCCGTGCCAGCCACAGCAGCCACATCACGCCGTAGGACGCGGCGGAAAGGGCAGCCGTAAGGCCCAGCATCCACTTGCGGGCAGCGCCCTTGTCCACGGGCAGGTCACCCACGAATCTGCCGGTCTGTCCATTCATGGCAAACAGATAGTTTTCGCCCCGCCAGCTGGTGCTCAGCAGCCAGACCGGGAACAGCGCATACTTTGCCTTGCCGCCGTGCAGCTGGATGCTGCTGTTATCCACCTTGACCGAATCGTAGCCGGTAACGGTCTGCTGGAACGTCTCCTCAGTGGAGCGGCGGATGCGTTTGTTGGCCCGCTCGATGCTGTCCTCTGCGCTCACATCGTATTTATCCGCCACATAGCCCGCCAGGTAGGCGGTCTGGAACGGGATGGCGTCCTGCATGGCAAAGGGCTCGATGGATTCCATCAGGTCGTCCTCGATCTTGGACGAGCCGTCCACCGGCACGGCATCAAAGCCCAGCGTGCCGTCCCGCCGGACGGAGTAGTAGTCGGTCTCGGTATAGTCGTATTTGCTGTCCGACCAGCAGCGGGTCCGGGTGGCGGTGAACCGCAGCTGAGCGTCGGCGTCGCTGTCAAAGAGCCAGAAAGGCACATACACGCCCTTGATCTCGTCGATGTGGTTCTGGCTGCGGAACACCCGGGGCAGCAGAGTCTTGCCCTTGAGGTGCTCCTGCAGCTTTGCCTTGGCGGCCTTTTTGTCCAGCTTGAAGGGGATGATGAGGTCGGGGCGCAGGGCCCCGGCAAACTGTCCGGTGAGGACGATGGGGTTGCCGCAGAAGGGGCAGGCCGAAGCGGCCATGGTGTCATCGCCCACGATCTCGCCGCCGCAGCTCTTGCAGCTGTAAGTATGCAGACCGGCGGTCTCCCCTTCTGCCCAGCTGCCGCCGGGGGTGGTCCACTCCATCTCGCTGGGCTTTTCGTCCTTCAGCTCCTCGTCATAGCCCTTGAGGGTATCCACGTCGAACTCGGTGTCACAGTAGGGGCATTTCATCTTCTGGGTGGCGCTGTCAAATTGGATGGCGCCATCGCAGCAGGGGCACTTGTATTCCAGCATTCCTGCCATAGCGTTTCCTCCTGTTGTTCCAAAGGGGGCCGAGGGCTCTTCCCCGGCCCCGCTGTTTTTGCGTCAGTCTTCCCGCCAAAGCGGTCGGCTCAGAAATCCGTAGTGATGCGGAACACCACCGGCTCGTCCGGCTCGGTGGCTTTGCCGTGGTGGCCCACTGCCAAGAAAGCGTTTTCCTCCAGCGGCAGGAAAACATCAAAGGTGCAGAAGTCGCCGCACAGCTGGCACAGGGTCTCGCGCTCACCCACGGGGAGGGACTTTTCCAAAAAAGTGCCGTCCGGCGCGTACAGCTCCCACATATAGCCCGTGTCCAGCAGATAGCCGTTGGGGCGCTTCATCATCACGGCGTCAAAGCTGCCCACCGGCTGCGAGCTGCGGGCCAGCTCATTGCCGTCCAGATCAAAGGCGGCAAAGTAGTAGTCTCCGCTGGAGTCCGGCTCGCCCACCGTCAGCAGCTCGTCTCCGCTGAGGTTCAGGGAGGGCATGCTGCAGAAGGGGCCGATCTCGTTGTCGCCCTCCAGCGTCAGCTCAGTGTACTCGCCGTCCTGCACCAGCACCGGTGCGGAGTCGGTCCAGTAGATTACGGTCAGATCCCGATCCTTGGAGGAATAGCAGCTGCCCATGTAGTCCAGTGCGTCGCCGGGCTCTTCCGGGTCGCTGCTGTTCAGATCGTAGCAGTAGACATCAAAGTTGTCCATGGCGTACAGGATGCCATTGCGGTCGATGCTGAGGGCGTTGCTGCCGTCAATGTTGTACTCTTCCACCGGGGTCAGCCGGTCGTCCTTGATGGCATACTCGAAGATCTTGGCAGACTGCTCTTCATCGTCCTCGTTATAGAAACTGAAGAAGTAATTGCCCCGGTAGCTGTCCGCATGGATGCAGTGATGCGCTCCGTCCAGTTCCCGGCGGACGTCAAAGGGGATGTATTCTGCCTTAAAGGTATAGTCGCCGATCTTCAGTTCCCCGGTCTGGAACTGGGTCACAGGGGGCCCTGCGGGGACGGCTTTGTCCTCTGCAGCTTCCGGCGGTGCCGAAGCGGACGGGGCACTGCTGCTGGAAGCCGGTGCACTGGAAACGCTGGATGCGCTGGCAGCACCGGAGCCGCCGCAAGCGGTCAGCCCGAGGGCGGCGGTGGCAAGGCCCATGGCCTTGAGGAAATCTCTGCGCTGGATCTTTCTCATATCCGTTCCTCCTTTTGGGGTCACTGCACTTTTGCAAAGGCTTCGTCAGCACGGCGGCTGTACAATGCCATGCCGCCGGTCTGGGCGTCGTTTGCCAGATTGATGTTCTCCACAAAGCGGGCCTTTTCCTGCTCAGAGAGCTGCCCGCCCTTCATGGCGGCGGATGCCACGGCACCCATGGCACCGATCATGCCCATCTGGCCCTTCAGCTCCCGTTCCTCGGCCTTGGACATCCGGCGGCCGAACAGGCTCGTCTCGTTGTCGTGGACTCCGAAGATGTGATCCAGATGCTGCCGTGCGATGTGGGCATAGCCGATCTCCCGCCGGTCCCGCTTGCTGAAGCAGATGACCAGCTCCTGCTTGATGTAGGGGTGGGGACGCATACCCCGTCTGGTCTCTGCCTCGGTGATGCTGCGGGGCTGCACCAGCTTCAGCTTCAGGCCGCCGCCGTTGAGGGTGGGTTTCTGGCCCGGCTCCTTGGCGGGGGTCTCGTCCAGATACTCCTCATAGCTGGCGATCTGGTCGTAGCGGATCAGCTCCGGCATCTTGCCCCGGCCGCCGGTGCGGTCGTCGATGTACAGCATTCCAAGCTCATCGCAGAACACCAGCCCCATTTGCGTCGGGGTGGAGGGGTATGCGTTGACCCGGAACTCGGTCTTGTCGAACACCTCGTCGAACACCCGCTTCATCCGAGCCATGTACTCCATGTGCTCCTTGGCCTCGTCCAACGTCAGCTCACTGAGCCGGATGTATTTGGAGCACTTGTTGCCGCAGTCGTCGCAGAGGAACTGTCCATCCCGGAGCTTGGAGCGGTGCAGGGTGCCGCACTCCTTGCCGCAGATGGCACAGTTCTGTTTTGCGAACAGGTTGGAAAAGAATCCCATCATGGTATGCTCCTTTCATTGCTCTGTATTTGTCAGGTCAGGTCTGGTCGCTGTCGTCAAAGGGGTCGCCGCACTCCGGGCAAAACTTGGGCGGGTGAGCGGGGTCTGCCGGCTCCCAGCCGCATTTGTCGCACTTATATTTGGGCGTACCGGCGGGCTTGGGTTTGCCGCACTCGGAGCAGAACTTGCCTTTGTTCACCGCGCCGCAGCTGCAAGTCCAGCCTTCTGCCGCCGGGCGGGGCTTGCCGCACTCCGGGCAGAACTTGCCGGTAACGGTGGCACCGCAGCTGCAGGTCCAGCTGTCAGCAGCGGGCTCCGGCTTTTTGCTGCCACATTCCGGGCAGAATTTGCCGGTAACGGTAGCGCCGCAGCTGCACTTCCAGCTGTCTGCCGGGGCGGGTGCGGGGCGGCTGACCTGCTGGGGCGCGTCCACGCTGTCCGGACGGGCCTGCTGGCCCATAGCAAACAGGTTCTGGGCGCTCATGCCACCCATACCGCCTGCACCGGCTGCCATACCCATGCCCATAAAGCCGGTCATGGCACCGGCGGTGTTGCCGGCGGCGGTCTTCATGGCATCGATCTGACCACCCACCAGACGGGCGGCAGCGGTGGTGGGATCGGTGGTCATGGCGTTTTCTTCCCACTCGGTGATCTTCTTCTGCTGCTCCTCCGGGATGGACAGGGAGTTGATGTTGAAGGAGAACACTTCAATACCGCGCTTTTTGCGCCAGACATTGGACAGCTGCTCGTTGAGGGCGTCCGAGATCTCCAGCGTGTGGGCGGGAATCTCGTAATACTGCACCTTGTTGGCAGAAAGAGTAGCCAGCGCAGGCTGCAAAGCGTTCAGCAACTCACTCTTCAGGCGGGGAGCGATCTCGGATGCGTCATACTGGGTGGAAACGTTGCTGCACACGTTGGTGTAGAACAGCAGCGGGTCGCAGATGCGGTAAGTAAAGCTGCCGTTGCAGCGGATGTTCACCGAGAG
>ENA-UEQY01001835-UEQY01001835.1-human-gut-metagenome-genome-assembly--contig:-NODE-1835-length-12273-cov-4.937111_pt1 | contig 12273 bp, 5 predicted proteins | sample MGYA00242949_ERZ507949 | MGnify/ENA primary metagenome ERZ507949 (study PRJEB26167, sample SAMN06115403) | human gut metagenome | host: Homo sapiens | place: China:Jiangsu | collected 2016-07-06... | reverse complement strand
CACATTTCCATCAAAATCCTACAGAAACCGTATTTTCAGGGCATTTTCCTGCTGCGCACGAAAAAAGCAAGGCTTCCCGGATACGGGAAGCCTTGCTCGGCTTGTCACCCCACCGCAGCGTCCCGCCGCAGGAGCTTCAGGTTTGTTTTCATGTGCCGCGGCTACTTTTTCGGCTTGTGCGCACACGCTCTGCCGCACTGCGCGCAGTTGCCGGTGCAGTTTCCGCCGCAGCAGCCGCCCTTTTTCATCGTGCGCCGCCAGACGCGCCACGCGATCACGGCGCACACCGCAACGATTGCCAGCAGAATATAGTCCAGCGCCCGCATCACACCAGCCCCGCGATCGCATACGCCGCGCACGCCACGATCCACGCGACCGTGCACTGCAGGATCACGACGCCGACCGTCTTGAGCCGGGAATCCAGCTCGCGGCGGATGGTCGCAACAGCGGCCACGCACGGCGTGTACAGCAGCGTGAACACGAGGAAGCTCACCGCCGCGCGCGCACTCAGCAGCGACGAGATCGCCGCGCCGCCGAGCAGCACCTGCAGTGTGCTCACAACGGACTCCTTGGCGATGAAGCCGGAGATGAGCGCCGTGGCGCAGCGCCAGTCACCGAAGCCAAGCGGCCGGAAGATCGGCGCGATCCAGCGGCCGATGAGCGCGAGCAGGCTCGCGGCACTGTCGGCCACGACGTTCAGGCGCGTGTCAAAGCTCTGCAAGAACCAGATGATGATCGTTGCGAGGAAGATGACCGTGAACGCGCGTTGGAGGAAATCCTTTGCCTTCTCCCAGAGCAGCAGCGCCACGCTCTTGAGTCCGGGCATGCGGTAGTTCGGCAGCTCCATGACAAACGGCACGGGCTTGCCGCGAAAGACCGTCTTGTTCATGATGAGCGCCGCGACGATGCCGATGAGCACGCCGAGCGCATACAACCCCAGCATGACGAGCGCACGGTAGCGCGGGAAAAACGCCGCGGTGAAAAACGCATAGATCGAGATCTTCGCCGAGCAGCTCATGTACGGCGTGAGCAGGATGGTCATTTTCCGGTCGCGGTCGGACGAGACGGTACGCGTGGCCATGATGGCCGGCACCGAGCAACCGAAGCCGATGAGCATCGGCACGATGCTGCGCCCGGACAGGCCGATCTTGCGCAGGGGCTTGTCCATGACGAAGGCCACGCGCGCCATGTAGCCGGTGTCCTCCAGAATGGACAGGAAGAAAAACAGCGTCACGATGATCGGCAGGAACACGAGCACGCTGCCGACACCGGCAAACACGCCGTCAATAATGAGGCTGTGCACGACGGGGTTGATGCCGTAGGCCGTGAGCGCCGCGTCCACGACGCCAGTCAGCGCGTCGATGCCGAGCTGCAGCAGGTCGGACAGCCACTTGCCGACGACGTTGAAGGTGAGATAAAACGTGAGCAGCATGACGAGCAGAAATGTCGGCATGGCGGTATATTTGCCCGTGAGGATGCGGTCGATCTTCATCGAGCGCGCGTGCTCCTTGCTCTCATGGCACTTGACCACGGAAGCGGCCACAACGGCCTCGATGAACGTATAGCGCATATCGGCCAGCGCCGCGTTGCGGTCGAGCCCGGTCTCGTTTTCCATCTGCACGATGCAGTGCTCGAGCAGCTCGCGCTCGTTCTCGTCGAGATCGAGCACCTGCGCCAGATCATCGCCGCCCTCAATGAGCTTGGCCGCGCAAAAGCGCGCCGGCACGCCGATGCGGTCGGCATGGTCGGCGATGATGTGCACGACCGCATGGATGCAGCGGTGCACGGCGGAATCGTCCGAGCAGAAATCCGTCACCTTCGGCAGCGTGCGGCTGCGCGCGACACTCAGCGCCTGATCCACAAGCTCGGACACGCCCTCCCCCTTCGCCGCCGAGATCGGCACGACGGGGATGCCCAGCGCATCGCTCATCTTCTGCACGTCGATCGCGCCGCCGTTGGCGCGCACCTCGTCCATCATGTTCAGCGCCAGCACCATCGGCACGCGCAGCTCAAGCAGCTGCAGCGTGAGATAGAGGTTGCGCTCGATGTTCGTGGCGTCGACGATGTTGATGATGCCGTCCGGCTTTTCATTGATGATGAAATCGCGCGAGACGATCTCCTCCTGCGTGTACGGACGCAGCGAGTAAATGCCCGGCAGGTCGACGACGGAGCAGCCCTTCTCATCGCGCATCTCGCCCATTTTCTGGTCGACGGTCACGCCCGGGAAATTGCCCACGTGCTGGTTCGAGCCCGTGAGGGCGTTGAACAGCGTCGTCTTGCCGCAGTTCTGGTTGCCGACAAGTGCAAAGATCATGCCGACACCCCCTCGACCTCGATCTTCTCCGCCTCCTCGATGCGCAGCGTCAGCTCGTACCCGCGCACGCGGATCTCGATCGGGTCGCCCATCGGCGCCACCTTTTGCAGCGTGACGCGTGTGCGGGGCGTGAGCCCCATGTCCAGCAGGCGGCAGCGCAGCGGGCCGTCCCCGCCGACCGCCGTGATGACGCCCGAAGAACCGATTTTCAGTTTATCCAATGTCATTGCTTTTGCCTTTCCGTATAGATTGCATTCCCTTTACGATAAAATAGGTGTAGCACGCGGCAGCGGGGTTTGTCAAGTATATGACAGGAATTTCCGCGCTTTTTACGGTATTCTCGCAAAAAATATGTGTGCGCCAACCAAAAATCCCGGAGCGGCATTGCCGCTCCGGGATGTCCCGTTTGGGGCTTGGGATTTGTGCGCCCGCGCCGTGATTACGGCGTTTCGCCTTCTGCGGGCGTTTGCACCGTTTCTGGCTTCGCCGTTTCAGCCGGCTGCGCGCTGGGCGCAGGTGAAGTGCTGGGTTCCTCGGGCGAAGCGCCAGGCTCCTCGGGTGAGGCGCTGGGCTCGACCGGCGCACTCGGCGCACTCGGTACATCCGGTGCATCCGGCTCGTCCGGCGTCAGCGGGAGCACCTGCATCATGTACTTCGCCATCATCATCGCAAACTGCTCGCGCGTCGTCACGCCCTGCGGATCGAGCAGCGCCTCGCGGCCGACCGCGACACCGGAGATCACGCTCTCGGCAACTGCCCAGGTCATGGGCTCCTTCGCGAAATCGGAAACCTTACCCATGTCCGCGAACGTCGACAGATCACCATACACATTCATGTCACAGCCCTTGAACGCTGCGTACTCATACAGGATCGTTGCGACCTGCTCACGCGTTGCATCGCCGTCCGGGTCAAACTTACCGTCACCGATGCCGGCCACGATCTTGTTCTCCGCCGCCCAGATCACCGCGTTGGTGTACCATCTGTTGTCCGCAACGTCACGGAACGGATTCTCCCCGGTGACGGCGGGCTCGCCCTCGAGCGTATAAAGGACCTTGACGATCATTGCGCGGGAAAGCTTGGTCATGGGCTCAAAGGTCGTCGCGCTCGTGCCGAAGAAGAGCTTGTGCGCAACGACATAGTCGATCGCGCCGTGTGACCAGTAGTCGGTCGACGGCATGTCGCTGAAGATGTGGCCCGGGCAATGCTGATCGCCGGAGCACGGGATGCGCAGCGGATCCTGCCGCTCACAGACCGTGCAGTAGCCGCCGACATAGTGATGCCTTGCCGGGATGCGCTTTGAGCCTTCCAGCGTCGTGCCGCACACAGCGCAGACGATGCCGCCCGCCGTGCCATCCTCCGTGCAGGTCGCCGGAACGATCTCCGTCGCCTTCGGCGTATGCGGCTTCATCGGAACCTCTGTCTGCGCAACGAGCGTCTCGCCGCAGACGGAGCAGTGCTTGCCTTCCGTCAGGCCGGTCTGCGTGCAGGTCGCATCCTTCGCCGGATCGATCACTTCCTTGTGGCCGAGCGCCGGGATGCTCTCGTACATGATGTTGCCGTTTTCACAGGTGTAGGTACGCACGCCGTTCTCGGTGCAGGTCGGCTCCTTGGTCACGACGCCATCGTCCCACGTATCGTTGAACTCTGCGCTCATCTTTGCGATGCGCGCGCTCAGCCACGTGTTGAGATCCTTGACGGTGTCGCCGTAGGTCGTTCCGTCGGGCCAGAAGTGATTGTCCGAGCTCGGCTTGCCGACGCGGACCAGCGGCCACTGGCGGTAGTTCATCGCGGCGCTGGCCGAGATGTGATCGTAATACCCCTGAACCTTACCGTTGTCGCCGACAAGCGCCTGCGCCTGTGCAAGGAAGGTGTTGTGATAGTAGTTGTTCACCGCAGCGCGGAAGCCGGGGATCTGGGTGAGTGCCTGGACAAGATAGCGGCCGTTGATGAAGGTGTTGTCCGACGTGATCACGCCGGACCAGCCGCCGCCGCCGGTCAGCTCCATGTCCCAGACGGGGCCGGCGTACATGAGGCCGTCCACGTCCTTATAGAAGAAGAACGAGGAGTAGAACGCGTCGGAGTTGCCGGAGAGGTACTGGATCAGGTAAGCCTGAACCAGCGAGTTCAGATCGCAGTACTCATAGTAGTACTTGCCGGTCTGCGCGTTGTAGCCGGTATAGTTGCCGTCGGCATCCTGCGCGTAGACGGCGTCTTCAAACTCCTGATAGTACTCGCTGATGTAGGCCATAGCGTCCTTGCCGCACCACTCGGGGCTCTTGACATTCATCGCGGAGCCCTTGCCGGTGATGAAGCCGCTGGCCTCGTCATACTTCGGATTGTAGCTGTCGTCGAGCTTCGTGCCGTTGAGCTCCAGCAGGTAGCCGCCGGTGATATTCTCCGGCTCGGTCAGGCCGGTGGTGTACTGGTAAGTCTGGCCGTACTTGTTCTCGGCCAGTGCCGTGGAAGCGTTCTCACCGTAGCCGGGGTTGCACGCCTCGTAGGCTTTTTCCATGTCAGTGATGTTGACGCCCGTCTTGTTGACGGAGTTTTTCTCACTGACGATGTATGTGCCGCGATACACGCCGTCGTAGTACAGATCCACCCAGTCGGTGCTGGCCGTGTACGGCATGCCGAGCGACTTGGCAAGATCCTTGAACATCTTGTCGCGCATGAGCGTTGCGTCGTGGGAGCCGGCGAGCAGGGTCCAGGTCTTGATCTTCTCGCCGCAGGCGATCAGGTCGGACTTGCCGTCGAGTTTGATCTGGTAGGACTTCTTCTCGGCGTTGGTGAAGGTGGTGTTGCCGCGCGCCTTGAGCTGCGTGAGCGCACCGTCATACACGGTCTTGCCGTCCTTGTCTACGACGAGCAGCTTGCCGGTCGCGATGTTGGACTTGCTGGCATCGACAAAGTCTCTGCCCTGTGTGGCCGGATCGTCACTCGTGATGTAGAGCGCGTTGATATTGGCCGACTGTGCAATGTGCACGACCGCAGCCTTCTGGCCGTTGACGAGAACCGCAAGGTCATACAGGCCGTCCTGCGCATCCGCCAGCTTGGTGACGTTCACGGCAGCACCGTCGAGCGTCTGCGTGCCCTTCGTGCCCTGCAGCTCGATCTTGAGTGCGTCACTGTTCTGCGTCGTGACCGTCAGGGCGAGCTTGCTCAGCTTCGCACTGGCCGGCAGGAACAGATACTGATCTGCACCGGACTGCAGGCCGGAGATCGTCTGTCCGTCGACCGTCGCACAGATGTCCTTGAACTGTTCGGACGGCGCGAACTGGTCGGCGTTGAGTGTCGTTGAGCTGACGACATCGGAATAATGCCGAGAATTGAACCATGTGTCGCCGACCTTCGTGCAGCCGTATACGCGGAAGCTGTACGCCGTCGACGGGTTCAGGCCCGTGGCCACGCAGCTGGTCTGCGAGGTCACCTCCAGGACCTCCCAGGTATTTCCGCCGTCGCTGCTGATCTCCACGCGGTAGTTCTCAGCACCGGGAGCTGGATTCCAGCCGACGGTCAGACGCTTCTGACCGACATCCGTCACCGCAACACCGGAGACGACCGGCGGAACGATCTCATACTGTGCGGACACGATGCCATAGTAATCGCCCATGCCGCGGATCGTCACGACGCCATAGCCGACCTTGGTGTTGTTGGAATAGGAAACATAGCCGTCAACACCCGCGTCGCTGGTCTTGACTGTCAGCTTCTGTCCCTCGTAGGTGACCTCCACATAGCACGGTGTGCTGCCGCCCTTATAGGTGGCCGGCCACGTCTTGACCGTTGCCTTGGAGATGTCCCTGCCCACGAAGCCGCACTTCGTGCAGACATGGTTATCATCCCACTTATGGCCCTCCGGCCAGAGAGATGCACTGTGATGAACGGCGCCGCAGGTCTTGCAGGTGGTCTCCAGCCAACCGTACTGCGTGCAGGTACGGGTGTCGACCGTCTCGGTCACGTGGGCGATGCCGTCATCGCCGAAGTGGTACATCTTCTCGCCGATCTGCTGCCAGCCGGTGACATAGTCGCCGGCCAGGAAGTACATCTGCTGTTCGGTGCCCTCGACGGTCATCCAGCCGGTGTACTGCGCGTCCTTGACGTCGATCAGCTTGCCGCAGACCGCACAGGCGGACTTGCCATTCTGGTAGGTCGTCAGCTGGTGGCCCTTCGAGCAGCGGGACTGCAGCGTCGTGGAATCGACCACACGGCCGTCCTTGCTGTCGTAAGCGGTGATCGTCATTTCCTCGCCGTTGGCCGTGACGTACAGGATCAGGCCCGCGTAAGCCTGCTCCTTGTAGGCAAACGAGAAATCGGAAGACATCGCATAGTTGACGTTTTTGGACTTCTCGCCCAGGTCGCCGCAAATGAAATAGGTCACGCCGTTTTCTGTGACGGGTTCGCCATCCTTGGCCATGATGCGTGCATAAGAGTGGTCATGGCCGGAGAAGACCACGTCGATGCCGGCAGCCTCTGCCGCAGCCGGGATCTGCTCATGGAACCGCTCGCTGCCGCCCTTGGCGTTCGTGTAATACGGCGGCTGGTGGATGGACAGGACCTTCCACATGCAGGTGCTCTGCGCCGCGTCCTGCTTGAGCCATTCGCAGGCTGCGCTCAGGTCGGCACCGTTGTTGATGACGGCGACATAGACATCGCCGTACTCCATGGAGTAGTAGTCCTTGCCCGGGAGCTGAAGGATATTGCTGGCAGTGCTGCCGCTGAAGTCGCCGTAGTACTCATGGTTGCCGAGCGTGTGGATGAAGTCCACGTTCGGGAACGTGTGGTTAAACGCCTCCTGCATCTCGGCCCACATGGCGTAGTTGGAGCCGTTGTCGACATAGTCGCCCGTCTGGAGGCCGAAGTCGACCTGCTTGTCCTTGACAAGATCGCCGAGCGCGTCGAGGATCGCGATGCTCTCGGCATCCGCCTCACGGTCGCCGGACATCTGCGTGTCGCCCATGACGACGAAGGCCGTGGTGTCCTGCTGCGCCGCGTTCGTGCGGAAGGTGTGCAGCTCGGACCATGTGCTGCCGTCGCCGATCTGGAACTCATAGTCCGTGCCGGCCGTCAGGCCCGTGAGCTGAATGGTGTTGATATAAGCCGCATCCTTGGAGGTGGAGAAACCGGTGAGCGTAGAGGTGCCATCGGCCGTCTGCCAGGCATCCGCGCCCTTGACGCGGTACTGCGCGGCCGCCTTTCCGGCCGTGCTGAGGCCGGACAGCCAGCTGATATTCTGGCTCGTGCTGCTGCCCTGAACGGCGTTGAGATGGACAGCGGTATACTCCGTGCCGGCTGCGTCCGCCAGAACAGTGACCTTCGTCGCCTCGGCGACGCCCTTCGGGCCGACAGCCGTGAGCACGCAGACCGTGCCGGCGTCCTTGGTCTTCATGGCATCGGTCTCGAGCAGGCCGTTGGCATCGGTCTTGCCGATCTCCGCGCCGTCAAGCGACACGGTCACACCGGCGGCGGGACTGCCGTCCTTTTCATAGACCGCGACCACGCTGGACATGCCGACTGCCTGCGGGCCGGGCTGGATGCTGTAGTATGCCGACAGCGGCAGACGCACCGCCGCCTGCGCCGCCGTGTAGGCCTCGCCGTTCGCCGCGGTGAGCGCGATGTTGGACACCGTGTACGTGAACTGGTTGACCGTCGTGTCCAGACCGGCGTCGATCTGGAAGGTCAGCGCGGCCAGCTTACCCTCGACCGGGGCCGCCGACTCAAGGTGCAGCGTCAGCATGGCCTTCTTAAAGCCAGTCTTGGTGTACTCCAATTTGCCGGTCACGCCGTCGGCAAACTTCACCGTCGGCTGGCCAATATCATCGTTGAGGTTGAGCATCGTGATGTCCGCGGAGCGGATCTTGCCGTCCGCCGTGACCGTCAGCGTATAGTCGCTGCCGAGCGGGACGAAGTCCGAGCCGCTGACGCTGACCGTGGCCGCATCCGGCATCGTGTCGCCGGCGACGACAAAGGCCGTGGTCTTTTCGACCGTGTTGCCGAACTTATCGGACACGGACACCGTCATGGTGTGCTTGCCGTTCTGGAGCGTCAGACGCACGGTCGCATTCGTGTCGGAATTGTCCGACTGGAGCTCCTCGCCGTCGATCTTGATGACCGTTGCCTTGGCATTGATGCCGGAGCGGTTCTGACCGTCCACATCGTCATACGAGGCGACCGCTTCGATCGAGTTGGAGTTAATGACGGTGGAGCCGTCGTCCGCGAGCGTCTGGCCGTTGATCGTCATGTCGTGGATGACCGGGTTATCCAGGTCATCGAGGTTTGTGCCATAGACGGCGCGATAGTTATCGAAGTAGATGGTGCCGTTGCGCCGCCCAGCGCCCGCATGTCCCATCATATCGTCGACCTTTGCTGGCTGATAGGACAGCCAGAACACACCTGCGCCGGGGATGATGCTCAGCGGGTGCTCATCATTCTGATATTGCCAAATGTCTTGAATATTTGCCGAGCAGTACATCCACCCGGTCCAGTCAATGATCGTGGAGGGCTCGCCATTTGCACCCTTATGCGAGAGAAGGTAATTTTTAGTCCCATAGTCGCTGCCCTTCCAGAACATAATATCGGCATAGAGCGAATAACACGGCGTGTTTTCCGGTGCATAGATCCAGACGCCGATCTCCGTGGGCGTGCCCTCGATCTTGATCTGGTCGCCGCAGTAGCGAACATAGAAGTTGGAGTTTTTCGACCCGTCATAAGACTCGTAGTCATAGTTCAGCTCCATGGCGTAGTCGCCGAAGCGCACTTGACCGCCCTCGGCCGCCGTCGTCATCTTCAGGTCGCCGCAGCGATACTGCGTGATAGAGTTGTTCGGCCACAGGTAATAGCTATAGCCGTTGGCGCGGAAGATGTCCGAAGCCGGAACAGGACTATCCCAGTTGCCTGTGAAGCAGTAGGGTGCAGAGAGCTCCGCCGTCGTCGGGTTGTCCGAGTAGGTACCATGGGTCGTGACAGTGATCGGCGACACATTGCCGATGTAGCCGTGGTCGGGATTCATGCCGTTATCCACGTAAGTGGATTTGCCCCAGTGGTAGTGCGCGCAGGTCTGGCGCTGGCCGTTGATGGGCTCAAAGTCCATGAGCGTCACCGGCAGCTTGCCGATCTCCACACCGACCTCCGCCGACTTGGAGCGATCGTTTGCGTAAGTAACCGTGACGGTCGCGTTCATCGTGCCGCTGCCGGTACCGGCCACGAACGTGTTGCCGTCCATGTGGCCGACGTCCTTATCCGGCACACCGGCCGTCTTGGACTTGATCGTCCACTTGAAGTCACCGGGCTTATAGGCGATGTCCACACCGTCACATTTGGCAACAAGGCCGAGATCGGATGTCGCGCCAAAGTCGAGCGACACGGACGTGCTGCTGAAATGCACATCCGTGATGTCCGCGATCTTCACGCTCGTCGTGCCCTTGACAGTGCCGTCCACAAGCAGACGCGCCGTCACATCACCCTTATAGTTCTTCGCGGGCGTGAACAGACCGTTGGCGTCGATCGTGCCGCTCTTGGCGTCCGCGACCGTCCAGGTCACATTCTCCGGGAGCGCGGCCTCGCCGCCGTTTTTATCCACGCCGATGGCCGAGAACTGGATCTGGCTGTTGGGCGTGTAGACCGTGTTGTTCGGGGAAAGGGAGGCATGGTCGAACACGCCGTCACTCTCCGCCGTGGAGACCAGCAGCAGGGCGCTGGCGACCGTGCGCTCCACACCGTCGGACGGGCGGTTGCGGACCTGAAGCTCCGCGGTGCCCTCGCGCTTGGTGGCGCAGGTGGCGGAGCCGCCGCCGTCGAGGAAGATCGCATCCACCACGCCCTGCGCATACAGGAACGAAATCTCCTCATCGATCGTCATGCCGACCGAGTACGGGCTCTGGCGGCCGTCGGCTAAAAAGGTCACGACCGTGCCGTCCGCCTTGATGCCGATGCAGTTGCGCGGCATGAGGTCCGGATTCCCGTTGTAGCAGGGCTGTCCATCCTTGATCAGATAAAACGGTCCGGAAATCGCTTCCAGAACGTCGGAGCAGTCCACACCGGCGTCACGGATGGCATAGGTACCATCCTTCAAAACCGCAAAATACGGCTCGTTGGCAACACCGTTATTCTTCTGAATGAGGTTGCCCTCCATGATGAGGTAACCGAGCGGCTGCAGCGTCTGCATGTTGTAGTAGTCGCCGTTCATGGCCATGATGACGTTGCCGCCGGTAGCCTTGGTGTAGTTGGCAGCCTGCAGCGTGGTCTTTTCCATGCTCCAGGCCAGATTGGCCGCCTTGTCCTTGCGGGACGCGGGCGTGCTGCCTTCTGTATAGTAACCGTTGTACGAGGCCTTGAAGGTCGCCTTCGCACCCGGTGCGATCGTCGTCATAAAACCGGCGATCTGCGCATTGCCTTCCTTCGTATTCAGGAAGATGTTGGATTCCGTCACGCCGTCGATCAGCGTGTAATCCGTCTGACTCACAAGGATCTTACCGCTGGCAGGTTCAACGGGGTCTACGGTGTTCGCAGCCAGCGCCTGCGGGGCAATGAGCGTCAGCGTCATCAGGACGGCCAACACAAAAGCCCACGCTCTGTTCGCGAATCGGGTCGCTTTCACGACTCAGATCAGCTCCTTTTCTGTAGTTTCCTCTCTAAATTTGTCAGCTCAATGTGTGAAAAAAGAAGAGATGAGGTTTTCCCATCTCTTCTTTGTGCTTTGGGGTCTATGATTTGTCTATTAGCAACCGAAGTCCTGATAGAAAAACATGTAATTTTCAGTGAGCTCCTTACTTCGCGAACGCGTTGTACAGGAACTCAACAGCCTCGGCACGGGTGCAGACCTTGTCCGGGCTGAACGTGGTGGCGCTGGTGCCGACAGTCAGGCCGTTGGCCCATGCCCACTGCACTTCGTTGTAGTACCATGCGCTGGCCGGAACGTCAACAAACGGCATATTGTCCGTTGCGCCGTCCGACAGCAGACGCACGAGGAAGCAGACCATCTCGGCGCGGGTGCAGACCTTGTCCGGGCTGAACGTGGTGTCGGTCGTGCCGGCAACGATGCCCGCCTCATAGGCCCACAGGAGCGCATCCTCGTACCAGTAACCGGCGCTGCCGGACTCCGGAACGTCGGTGAACGGGACGGACTTGATGGTCGCAGCCAGCTTGCCGGCGGCGTTCCACAGGAATTCGACCATCTGTGCGCGGGTGCAGGAGCCGTCGGGCACAAACATCGTCGGGGTCATGCCGGCGGTCACGCCGTTCTTGACGGCCCACATCACGGCGTCATAGTACCAGGCGCCCTCTGCCACGTCCTCGAACTTCATTTCAGGCTCGACCGGCTGGGACGGCTGAGACGGCTGGCTCGGCTGAGAGGGCTGGCTCGGCTGGCTCGGCTGGCTCGGCTGGCTCGGCTGGCTCGGCTGGCTCGGCTGGCTCGGCTGGGGGGGCTGGGTCGGCTGAGACGGAACGACCGGCTGAGACGGCTGAGACGGCTGGCTCGGCTGGGACGGATTGCTCGGGGTGGACGGCGCGGTCGTGCCGGACGGTGCCGACGGCATCGACGGGGCGGACGGGGCCACGCCCGCAAGAGCAGTCGTGGCGAGCAGGCAGACTGCCACCAAAAGCGTCAATACGACTGTCAGGATTTTTTTCTTGGACATGCTTTTTTCCTCCGTTTAAAAATAATTGCAAATTCCTGTCATTGGATGCTGGAATTCCATGCTTCCAGACGAGTTAGAATTCAACACTGTCATCGTATCACAAGGTCTTCCATATTTCAAGCCCATTTCGGACAAAACATCCGGTTTTTGTACCGGTTTGTGCATGCGGGTGTCCCTCCGCCGCGCCCGGCGCTCTCAAGCCCCCCGCATAGCCCGGAACACGCGCACCGCCGCTCCTGCCGATTTGGTTTGACACACGGATGCGCATACACTTATAATAAACCACGGCATCGTCCAGACGCGCGGCGGCGATGCCGTTTTGATGCC
>ENA-UEQY01001829-UEQY01001829.1-human-gut-metagenome-genome-assembly--contig:-NODE-1829-length-12287-cov-6.881982_pt1 | contig 12287 bp, 9 predicted proteins | sample MGYA00242949_ERZ507949 | MGnify/ENA primary metagenome ERZ507949 (study PRJEB26167, sample SAMN06115403) | human gut metagenome | host: Homo sapiens | place: China:Jiangsu | collected 2016-07-06... | reverse complement strand
TCTAAGTACGAAGCCAGCCACAAGATTAGATTTCTTAGGGTCGTCAAAGACGATGACGTTGATAGGATGCAGGTGTACAGGTGGTAACATCATAGCCGAGCATTACTAATTGCCCGTCCACTTTCTTTCTGCGGGACGGTTGTTATATACGTTTAGCTTGTCAAATGTCTTTCATTTTACTTTTCGTCATGTCATAACCTTTTTCAGGTGGTTATAGCACGAGGGTTCCACCTCTTCCCATTCCGAACAGAGAAGTTAAGCCTCGTCACGCCGATGGTACTGCGTAACAGTGGGAGAGTAGGTAGCCGCCGTTTTTTATGAAGCCCCTTCAGTAGAAATACCGGAGGGGCTTCGTCTGTTTATAAACTTTGCAGGATGATTACTATGAAAAAAATAAAAGAGAGGGCTTCTGTTTGTGAAACGAGGGTGGACGTGCGGCAATTACCTATCACTCCATAATTCTGATTGTTCATAACGCTTGTTTTTATTTAGTTTTCAATAAGTCTCTGAAAAAGCTGAAAGCGGAAGTCAGGCGGTTTCTGACATAGCTTTTCGTTGTGTCGGTGTTTTTTTGCTTTCTCAGCATGGATTGCAGGAAAGGAAGTACATCAGATTGTGCGGGCAGATTGTAGTTGGCTGCTTTTGATACGTTGCCTATCTTAATGGTGACCGCTTTGGCCGGAAGAGCTTGGAACATATCTTCGTCCGTTGTGTCATCTCCCATTGCCATAACGAAATCATAACGTCTGTTAGCCAGCAAACGCTCTACTTCCGAGCCTTTGTTGCAATCCGGTGATTTGACTTCAACCACTTTGTTCCCTTGTAGAATTTGCAGTTTTTGCCGAGTACAGATCGAAACCAGTGCATTGACGAGTTGCTGTGCTCTCAGTGTGCCGAGCCATGCGTCGCTTTCTCGGTAATGCCATGCTAATGCTGTCTCCTTTATTTCCAGATGTGAACGGGGAGTTCTGTCTACAAACATTTGCAGGATAGAAAGAAGTCCTGTCCCCCATTCTGTCTTCTTAATCTTTTTGTGCCAAACCCCGTTTTCTTTATAGAATGCTCCGTGTTCGGCAGCCATAGATACGGGAAGGAGGCCAAACCACTTTTCCAGAATAAAGTGATCCCGCCCGCTATTGATGACTATATGATTGGCGGGATCACTGGCTAATTGTTGTAGAATAGAAATAAGTTCAGGTGTAGGTTTGGCATCTTCGGGACGTGGCTTGAGTGCTGTCAGTGTACCGTCGTAATCCAGCAATATCAGGCGTTGTTTTGCCTGATTGTACTTGAGCTTGATTTGGGCGATAGTGGTGGGCACGATACGTTTTTTCCGTAGCGTATCATTTTGGATACACGTCGTATTCAGTCCGTTGATGAAGTCGGCAGCCCATTTATTGACAGTTTGTACGGATAAAATGGCTTGCATTCGTTGTAAACGTGCCCTTTGATCTTCTTCGGGCATTTCAAGTGCCTGGCAGATGGCGTGCTCTATCTGTTCCGTATCGTTCGGGTTGATTTGGATAGCATCTGTTAATTCTACGGCGGCACCTGCCATTTCGCTGAGGATAAGCACACCCGGGTGATCGCATTTGGCGGCTACATATTCTTTGGCTACCAGGTTCATACCGTCACGTAGCGGGGTGATCAAAGCAATGTCGGCAACATAATACATGGCGGTCAGTTCTTCCAGCGAGAAGCCATGGTAGAAGTAGCAGACAGGGGTCCAGTCCATTGTGGAGTAGTGTCCGTTAATGGAACCTATCTCTTCATCGATTTTTGTTTTTAATTCTGCATAACTGCCTACATGGTCGCGTGAGGGGACAATGACCATTGCCAGAGTCACTTTGCCATGATATTCGGGATGACGTTCGAGAAAAGTGGAGAAGCCATGTAGGCGGTGCAATATTCCTTTACTATAATCCAGCCTGTCTACCGACAGGATTAACTTGTGTTTGCCGAAAAGTTTTCGGGTGCGGTCAATAGCTTGGTGTACCTTTTCGTTTTCCGAGGCTTTATGGTAAAGCTCATAGTTAATCCCCATTGGTAGTGCGTCTACTCTCACTACACGATTACCGGTTTGTAGTTCATCCAGATTGAAGTCAAGATGAAGGACACGTTCTACGGTGCTAACGAAGTGGCGCATATAGTCATGAGTATGAAAGGCGATAAAGTCTGCACCCAGTAAGCCTTTCAGTATTTCGGCACGTTCCGGCAGGATACGGAAAAGCTCGTAGGACGGGAACGGGATATGGTGGAAATAGCCAATGCAGAGTTCCGGATATATTTTTCGCAACATACCGGGAAGTAACATCAGTTGATAGTCTTGTATCCACACCTTGTCTCCGGGACGTATCAGCCGGCAAATTTCATCGCAGAAAAGTTGGTTGACCTGCTGATAGGAGTGCCAAAAACATTTTTTATATAAGGTATAGGCGTAAAAATAGTGGCATAAAGGCCAGAGGGTACTATTGCTATATCCTTCGTAATAGTTCTGAATCTGTTTTTCCGATAAGAAGACCGGGTGAAAATTCATTTCCTGTAACTTCTCATTCATTTCTTGACGGTCTTTTTCGTTGTCTGTACATACGCCGGGCCACCCTATCCAATGTTTCTCATAAGAAGTTTGGAGAGAATCCAAACCTGTTGCCAGCCCGCCTTCACTGCGTGAAAAGACGAATGTTCCATTTGAACCGGCTGCTTTGACAGGTAATCTGTTTGATATAATATAAAGTTTCATATCTGTTTATAGGCAAAGCGTATACCAATTATTGTATAAGAGTGGTTAGCCGCTTGTTTTCAGTAGGTTATAAAAAGCTTCTTATATATTCTACCTTCCCAAAATGGAAATAACCTTCCAATTTGAAAAATCCTTTGTTTTTTCTCTTTCAGAAATTGCCGAAAAGTACTAACCTTTTCAAAATAGAATGCCTTTTTCAAAATGGAAGGGTTTCTTGTAAGGATAGATAATCTGTGAGATGTTTATAACTTTCTGGATATTAGTATGTTATGTGCTTTCTTGCTTTTGTGGCACGCATTTGGCATAAAGACTGGCAAGTAAAACTAATAATAATCACTTAAAAGAAAAAACATGGAAATTACATTATCATTTATTTTCTGCCTGTTAAGCGGCTTCGCCTGTTTCTGGTTATTTTGGAAAGTTGTAGACTTGTTTGAAAAGATTTAAGGAAAAAGGAGTAGTGATTTTGTACACAGCATTATTTGTATTAGGTATTGCGATCTTCGGTTATTTGATGTATGTACTCGTCAAACCCGAGAAGTTTTAAAGTAACACACACAGTTTAAGGTAAAAAGTATATGAATACAGAAATTTTAGGCGTGGTTGTTCAGATAGCCTTGATGGTGATTCTGGCTTATCCACTGGGAAAATACATTGCCAAGGTCTACAGAGGAGAAAAGACTTGGTCTGATTTTATGGCTCCTATCGAAAGAGTCATTTATAAAGTTTGTGGAATCGACCCCAATGAAGAAATGAACTGGAAACAATTCCTGAAAGCATTGTTGATTTTGAATGCTTTCTGGTTTTTCTGGGGAATGGTACTCTTGGTTTCACAAGGATGGTTGCCCTTAAATCCGGACGGCAACGGACCGCAGACTCCGGATCAGGCATTCAATACCTGTATCAGTTTTATGGTGAACTGTAACTTGCAGCACTATAGCGGTGAAAGCGGACTGACTTATTTTACTCAACTGTTCGTCATCATGCTTTTCCAGTTTATTACCGCAGCAACAGGTATGGCTGCTATGGCAGGTATTATGAAGAGTATTGCTGCAAAAACAACCAAAACGATTGGTAACTTCTGGCAATTTCTGGTAATAAGCTGTACACGTATTTTATTGCCTCTTTCTCTGATTGTAGGTTTTATCCTGATTCTCCAGGGAACTCCGATGGGATTTGACGGTAAGATGAAGGTAACTACGATGGAAGGCCAGGAACAAATGGTTTCTCAAGGTCCTACGGCTGCGATTGTTCCTATCAAACAATTGGGTACAAATGGTGGTGGTTATTTTGGTGTAAACTCTTCTCATCCGTTGGAGAATCCGACATATCTTACTAATATGGTAGAATGTTGGTCTATCCTGATTATCCCGATGGCAATGGTACTTGCGCTGGGATTTTATACCCGCAGAAAGAAGTTGGCTTACAGTATATTCGGAGTAATGCTTTTCGCTTTTCTGGTAGGCGTATGTATTAATGTCAGTCAGGAAATGGGTGGTAATCCACGCATTGATGAATTGGGAATTGCGCAGGATAATGGTGCGATGGAAGGTAAAGAGGTTCGTTTGGGAGCCGGAGCAACAGCATTATGGAGTATTGTAACTACTGTAACCTCTAATGGTTCTGTGAATGGTATGTATGATTCTACTATGCCGCTGTCCGGAATGATGGAGATGCTGAATATGCAGATTAACACTTGGTTTGGCGGTGTAGGTGTAGGATGGATGAATTACTATACATTTATTATCATTACAGTGTTTATCAGCGGTTTGATGGTAGGACGTACGCCGGAATTTCTCGGCAAGAAAGTGGAAGCCCGCGAAATGAAAATCGCTACGATTGTAGCTCTGCTTCATCCGTTTGTCATTTTGGTATTTACAGCACTCTCAAGTTATATTTATGTGTACCATCCTGATTTTGTGGAAAGTGAAGGTGGATGGTTGAACAACTTGGGATTCCACGGTTTAAGTGAGCAACTTTATGAGTACACTTCTTGTGCCGCCAATAACGGTTCCGGTTTTGAAGGTTTGGGAGATAATACTTATTTCTGGAATTATACGTGTGGTATTGTTCTGATTTTGAGCCGTTTTATTCCTATCATCGGGCAGGTTGCCATTGCCGGATTACTGGCACAGAAGAAATTCATTCCGGAAAGTGCCGGCACATTGAAGACCGATACATTGACTTTCGGAGTCATGACATTTGTGGTTATCTTCATTATTGCTGCGCTGTCATTCTTCCCGGTACATGCATTGAGCACAATTGCTGAACATTTAAGTTTGTAATACTGAATTAGAGAAGATATGAAAGATAATAAATCAGCTTCTTTGTTTCCAAAGGAGCAAGTTATAGAAAGTTTGAAACAGTCATTCGTGAAACTGAACCCGCGGATGATGATAAAGAACCCGATTATGTTTACAGTAGAAGTGGCTACAGTGGTCATGCTGCTCGTAACGCTCTACTCCATTGTAAACTCTTCACAAGGTTCGTTTGCTTACAATATTGCCGTGTTTATCATTCTGTTTGTAACCTTGTTGTTTGCCAATTTTGCCGAAGCTATTGCCGAAGCACGTGGTAAAGCACAGGCCGACAGCTTGCGTAAGACTCGTGAAGAGACACCGGCTAAGAAAGTGGAAGGCAATAAAATCGTTACTGTCAGTTCTTCACAGTTGAAGAAAGGAGATGTATTTGTTTGTGAAGCCGGAGACGTGATTCCTTCCGATGGTGAGATTATTGAAGGCTTGGCTTCTATTGATGAAAGTGCTATCACCGGCGAGTCTGCTCCGGTTATTCGTGAGGCAGGTGGCGACAAGAGTTCTGTAACGGGTGGTACGAAGGTATTGTCCGATCATATAAAAGTAATGGTGACTACTCAACCGGGAGAAAGTTTTCTCGACAAGATGATTGCACTGGTAGAAGGTGCTTCCCGCCAGAAAACCCCGAATGAGATTGCGTTGACTATTCTGTTGGCAGGTTTTACGCTTGTTTTCGTCATAGTGTGTGTTACCTTGAAACCGTTTGCCGACTATAGTAATACGGTCATCACCATTGCTTCGCTTATTTCTTTGTTTGTGTGTCTGATTCCGACAACTATCGGTGGACTTCTCTCTGCCATCGGTATTGCCGGTATGGACCGCGCGCTCCGTGCCAACGTGATTACTAAATCCGGTAAAGCAGTAGAGACTGCCGGTGATATTGATACGTTGTTGCTGGATAAAACGGGTACTATCACCATCGGTAACCGTAAAGCAACTCATTTCCATACGGCTCCGGGTGTCAATTTGCACGATTTTGTAGAGACTTGTCTGTTGTCTTCCTTGTCCGATGAAACGCCGGAAGGTAAGTCTATCGTAGAACTGGGACGCGAGTCGGGCATCCGTATGCGTAACCTGAATACAACGGGAGCACGAATGATTAAGTTTACGGCTGAAACCAAATGTTCGGGAGTAGACCTGGCAGATGGAACGCAAATTCGTAAAGGTGCTTTCGACGCTATCCGTAAGATGGTGGAAGGTGAAGGAAATGAATTCCCGAAAGAAGTGGAAGAGGTCATTTCTTCTATCTCCAGCAATGGTGGTACGCCATTGGTAGTATGTGTAAACAAGAAAGTGACCGGTGTCATTGAGTTGCAGGATATTATCAAACCGGGTATTCAGGAACGTTTCGAACGTCTGCGTAAGATGGGAGTGAAGACGGTCATGGTGACAGGAGATAACCCATTAACTGCAAAATATATTGCCGAAAAAGCCGGTGTGGATGATTTTATCGCTGAAGCTAAACCGGAAGATAAGATGGAATATATCAAGAAGGAACAGCAGGCTGGTAAATTGGTTGCAATGATGGGAGACGGAACGAACGATGCTCCTGCTCTGGCACAAGCCAATGTAGGTGTAGCCATGAATAGTGGTACACAGGCGGCGAAGGAAGCCGGTAATATGGTCGATCTGGATAACGATCCGACGAAACTGATCGAGATTGTGGAAATCGGTAAACAATTGCTGATGACACGCGGTACGCTGACCACTTTCTCTATTGCCAATGATGTGGCCAAATATTTCGCAATTGTTCCTGCCTTGTTTATGATTGCTATTCCCGAATTGGCAGCTCTGAATATCATGCATCTGCATAGTCCTGAAAGCGCCATTCTTTCAGCGGTTATTTTTAATGCGATTATTATTCCGATTCTGATTCCGCTGGCTTTGCGTGGAGTGCAATACAAACCGATAGGTGCGAGTGCTTTACTTCGCCGTAATCTGTTGATCTATGGTTTGGGTGGTGTGATTGTTCCTTTTGTGGGAATCAAGTTGATAGATTTATTGGTAGGTTTATTCTTTTAATTAAAAAACAATAGCAATGAAAACTTTATTGAAGTCATTAAAAATAACACTTGCTTTTTGTGTCTTTTTCTCCGTGTTCTATATCCTTATCCTGTGGCTGTTTGCGCAGGTTGCAGGTCCTAATAAGGGAAATGCAGAGGTAGCTACGCTGGATGGAAAAGTAGTGGGAGCAGCTAATGTGGGGCAGATGTTTACAAAAGATATTTATTTCTGGGGACGTCCTTCTTCTGCCGGAGACGGATATGACGCTAGTAGTTCTTCCGGTAGCAACAAAGGCCCTACGAATCAGGAATATTTGGATGAAGTGAAAGCACGTATCGATACTTTCCTTGTACATCATCCTTATTTGAACCGTGCGGATGTACCTGCCGAAATGGTTACGGCCAGTGCTTCGGGACTGGATCCTAACATCACTCCCCGATGTGCGTACGTACAAGTGAAGAGAGTGGCACAAGCACGCGGATTAACAGAAGAACAAGTAAGAGCGATTGTTGATAAAAGCATCGAAAAGCCGTTCCTGGGATTGTTGGGAACAGAAAAGGTGAATGTATTGAAATTGAATATAGCTCTTGAAGAAAGTAATAAGTAGATGAAGATCAGGAGCAGCGTTCCTGTCCGAATCGTTTGGGTGATACCAGCGGTTCAAATAAACAGGGTTGGATGGGGCGCTGCTTTTTTACAGGAACATAAAATAGAATTAGATGAAAAGTATGAAAAGTTTTTTTAGTAAAAAGAGTATTTTAGGAACAATGGCTGTAGCAGCTGTATGTATGTTGGGAACTGGCAATGCACAAGCACAAGAGTTTACTATACAAGGTGATTTGGTAAGTTCGTATGTATGGCGTGGTATTTATCAGGGTGGTGCCGCTTCTTTTCAACCGACTTTGGGATTTAGCGTAGGTAATTTCTCGCTTACTGCATGGGGCTCAACCAGTTTGAGTGAAAGTAATAAAGAAATTGACCTCACTGCGGCTTATAAGTTTGGTGAAGCAGGACCGACACTTTCAGTAGCCAGTCTTTGGTGGAACGGACAAGCTGATGTAGCCAATGGAGAACTAACAAATGATTATTTCCATTTTAAGAGTGGCGACACCGGACATCATTTTGAAGCAGGATTAGCTTACACGCTTCCTATTGAAAAATTCCCGTTGTCTATTGCATGGTATACCATGTTTGCCGGTGCTGACAGAAAGATGACTGACAAGGGGGAAGAAAAACAGGCATATTCTTCTTACGTAGAACTGAATTATCCGTTCAGCGTAAAAGGGGTAGACTTGAATGCTACCTGTGGAGTGGTTCCTTATGAAACTCCGCAATATAATGTGAATGGTTTTGCTGTGACGAACCTTGCTTTGAAAGCAACGAAAGCTATCAATTTTAATGATAAGTTTTCATTGCCTATATTTGTGCAAGCTATATGGAATCCGCGTTTGGAGGATGCCCATCTAGTATTTGGCGTAACTTTAAGGCCATAAAATAAACTCATGAATTTTTGTGAACCCGTGGTGATCGTGATGATTGCTACGGGTTAGGATGTTTAAAATAACAGATCGACATAATGGATGATAGAGAACAAAGTGTACAGTATTTTTTGGATCTGATAAAGAGATCCCACCGGGGCAAGTTTAAGGTCTATATCGGTATGATAGCCGGTGTGGGAAAGTCATATCGTATGCTTCAGGAGGCACATGAACTGCTGGAGAACGGTGTGGACGTGCAAATCGGTTATATCGAAACTCATGGACGTGCCGGGACCGAGGCGTTACTGCAAGGGCTCCCTGTCATTCCGCGTCGCAAAATCTTCTATAAGGGGAAAGAGTTGGAAGAAATGGATGTGGATGCGATTATCCGTATCCATCCGGAAATAGTAATTGTGGACGAACTGGCGCATACCAATGTAGAAGGCAGCCTGAATGAGAAACGTTGGCAAGATGTGATAACTCTGCTGGATGAGGGAATCAATGTGATTTCGGCAATCAATATTCAGCACATCGAAAGCGTGAATGAAGAAGTGCAGGAGATTACGGGGATTGAAGTGAAAGAACGAGTGCCCGACAGTGTGCTTCAGGAAGCGGATGAGGTGGTGAATATTGACTTGACGGCAGAAGAACTGATTGCCCGTTTGAAAGCGGGAAAGATCTATCGTCCGGAAAAGATTCAGACAGCATTGGATAATTTCTTTAGAACCGAGAATATTCTTCAATTGCGTGAGTTGGCTCTGAAGGAAGTGGCGTTGCGGGTAGAAAAAAAGGTGGAGAATGAAGTGGTGATGGGAGTAGCCGTCGGACTTCGACATGAGAAGTTTATGGCTTGTATCAGTAGTCACGAGAAAACACCCCGGCGAATTATCAGAAAGGCGGCAAAGTTGGCAACCCGGTATAATACTACTTTTATAGCTTTGTATGTTCAGACTCCGAGAGAGAGTATGGATCGAATTGATTTGGCCAGTCAACGGTATTTGTTGAATCATTTTAAACTGGTGGCGGAACTTGGGGGAGAAGTTGTCCAGGTGCAGTCGAAAGACATTTTGGGGAGCATCGTCAAGGTTTGTAAAGAGAAACAGATATCGACAGTGTGTATGGGAACTCCTAATTTGAGGCTACCGTACGCTATTTGTTCTATACTGGGATATAGAAAGTTTTTAAATAATTTGTCGCAAGCTAATGTAGATTTGATTATACTTGCATAATATTAATCGTATGAACGTTATGAATATTAAAACGAAACTGATTCTTGGCATCGGAATGCTGGCCGGAATGATTATTTTGTTGGTAACACTTTCAGTAGTGAATCTTCAAACTCTGACTGCGACAGAGCCTGATAGTCCTGCTGCTATGCCTGCCTTGGAACGTGCATTGCTATGGATCTCCATAACAGGAGGAATCTGTATCTTGACCGGACTGATATTGCTTTATTGGTTGCCTCGTTCTATCAGCAAGCCGATTAAGGAGCTGAAAGAAGGAATTCTTGAAATAGCCAATCATAACTATGAGAAGCGTCTCGACATGAGTGACAATGAAGAGTTCCGTGAAGTGGCTGACAGTTTCAACCGGATGGCGGAGCGTTTGACTGAATATCGTGCCAGTACTTTGTCGGATATTCTTTCTGCTAAAAAGTTTATAGAAGCTATTGTTAACAGTATTAACGACCCGATTATCGGTCTGAATACAGAACGTGAGGTTTTGTTTATCAATGATGAAGCCTTAAGTATTCTGAATATGAAACGGGAGAATGTGATTCGTAAATCGGCAGAGGAACTTTCCTTGAAGAATGACCTGCTCCGTCGACTAATTCGTGAGTTGGTGACGCCAAGCGATCAGAAAGAGGCTTTAAAAATTTATGCGGATAATAAGGAAAGTTATTTTAAGGTCTCTTATGTCCCGATCATTAATACGGAGGCTGAAAAAGGGGAACCTCGCAAACTGGGTGATGTCATTTTACTTAAGAATATCACGGAATTCAAAGAACTGGATTCTGCCAAGACTACATTTATTTCAACGATCTCTCATGAATTGAAAACTCCGATTGCTGCTATTATGATGAGTCTACAACTGCTTGAGGATAAGCGTGTCGGTGCGCTGAATGATGAGCAGGAACAGCTTTCAAAGAGTATCAAGGAGAATAGCGAACGTTTGTTAAGTATCACCGGAGAATTGCTTAACATGACGCAGGTGGAAGCTGGTAAATTACAGTTGATGCCGAAGATCACCAAACCGATTGAATTGATCGAGTATGCGATCAAAGCTAATCAGGTGCAAGCGGATAAGTTTAATATTCAGATAGAAGTGGAGTATCCGGAGGAGAAAATCGGTAAACTGTTTGTCGACAGCGAGAAGATTGCTTGGGTATTGACGAATCTGTTAAGTAACGCTATTCGTTATTCAAAAGAAAACGGGCATGTGGTTATTGGTGCCAAACAGGATGAAAACTGGATTGAATTGTATGTCCAAGACTTTGGCAAAGGCATTGACCCGCGTTATCACAAAAGTATCTTTGACCGTTATTTCCGTGTACCCGGAACGAAAGTGCAAGGTAGTGGTTTGGGATTATCTATTTCCAAGGATTTTGTGGAAGCTCATGGCGGTACGCTGACGGTAGAGAGCGAATTGGGTAAGGGGAGTCGGTTTGTGATGCGGTTGAAGGCGTAGTTTTGAAGGAGTCTATGAAAGAATTGGGTTATTGCTATCTACTTCCTATGTTGTTTTAATTCTTTGTTGAATTGAATACTATAACAGCAAAAAAACGCGACTCTGTTCTGAAACTTTAGAGAATCAATGTATTATAGTCTCTCTAAAAATCTTTATATTTGCAGACCGTTTGGAAACGATAGTGAATAATAAACAATACAATAACTTAAAAAACAACCAAAATCAGATGAAGCAGGATATGATTGTTATCCTTGACTTGGGTAGTCATGAGAATACGGTGTTGGCTCGCGCCATCCGTGCATTAGGAGTTTATAGTGAGATTTATCCTCACGATATCACAGTGGAAGAACTGAAAGCATTGCCCAATGTAAAGGGTATTATAATTAATGGTGGACCGAATAATGTAATTGATGGCGTTGCTATTGATGTAAATCCAGCTATCTATACTTTGGGGATTCCCGTCATGGCTGCAGGTCACGATAAAGCAACTTGTGAAGTGAAGTTGGCAGAATTTGCGGATGATATTGAGGCTATAAAGGCGGCAGTGAAATCATTTGTTTTCGATGTTTGTAAAGCTGAAGCTAACTGGAACATGAAGAACTTTATTGAAGATCAGGTAGAGCTGATCCGCAGACAGGTAGGAGACAGAAAGGTTCTTTTGGCGCTGTCAGGCGGCGTAGATTCTTCCGTAGTTGCAGCGATGCTGATTAAGGCGATAGGACAGCAGCTCGTCTGCGTACATGTAAATCATGGTCTGATGCGGAAAAATGAATCTGAAAGCGTTGTAGAGGTATGCCGCAACCAGCTTCATGCAAATCTGATTTATGTAGACGCTACAGAGCGTTTCCTTGGAAAGCTGGAAAATGTATCTGATCCGGAAGAGAAGAGAAAGATTATCGGTGGAGAATTTATCGAAGTATTTGCTGAAGAAGCAAGAAAGCTTGATGGTATTGAATTCCTGGCACAGGGTACAATCTGGCCGGATATTCTTGAGTCAGAAGACGGAATCAAAGCGCATCATAATGCAGGAGGACTTCCTGAAGATATGAATTTTGAACTTGT
>ENA-UEQY01001818-UEQY01001818.1-human-gut-metagenome-genome-assembly--contig:-NODE-1818-length-12329-cov-3.840271_pt1 | contig 12329 bp, 9 predicted proteins | sample MGYA00242949_ERZ507949 | MGnify/ENA primary metagenome ERZ507949 (study PRJEB26167, sample SAMN06115403) | human gut metagenome | host: Homo sapiens | place: China:Jiangsu | collected 2016-07-06... | reverse complement strand
TCTGGCACCGGCGTGTGCCAGGCGCTGCGCCGCAAGGGCCATCAGGCCATTCTGGTGGATATGTTTATGGGACTGGAAAATCCGCCCGCAGATCTGAACACGCTGTTTGACGCGCCGGATGGCCTGTGCCCGGATGTGTAGATCTCGGTGGTCGCCGTATCATTAAAAAAGGTCCGCCGCAGCCGTCCGGATCAAAGCCCCAGCCGTATCGGCCCTCATGTGCTGGATATCTGCCGACTGGCGGACATCGTGTTCCTGGGCCTTCACGGGCAGGACGGCGAGGACGGCCGCATCCAGGCAACGCTGGACCTGCTGGGTGTCCCCTATACCGGCGCGGGCTACTTAGGCTCCGCCATCGCCATGGATAAGATCGCCGCCAAGGAGATGATGGATGCCAACGGCATCCCCAATCCCAAGTGGCAGAAGCTGACCTATACCGAGGCGGAGATCCCCCAACTGGCGGAGACGCTGCCCATGCCCTGCGTGGTGAAGGCTCCCACCGGCGGGTCTTCTCTGGGCGTCTATCTGCCCAAGGATCGGGCAGAGCTGGCGGATGCCCTGCGGCAGGTCCGCAGCTTCTGCCATGAGGTGCTGGTGGAGCAGCGGATCTACGGCCGGGAGCTGACGGACGCCGTGCTGGGCGAGCGGTATCTGCCCCCGGTGGAGACCTTCCCCAGCGTGGAGAACTTCGACTATGAGGCCAAGTATCAGGCCGGCGGCGCCAAGGAGATCTGCCCGGCGGAGCTGACGGAGGAACAGGCGAAGGCCGTGGGTGAGATGGCTTTGCGGGTCCATAAGGCCCTGGGGCTGGCCGTCTATTCCCGGACGGATATGATCATGGACGAAAACGGGCAGCTCTGGTGCCTGGAGGCCAACTCTCTGCCGGGAATGACCCCCACCAGCTTCGTGCCCAAGGAGGCCGCCGCCGTGGGCATCAGCTATGATGACCTGTGCGAGGAGATCGTGCGGCAGTCCTTAAAAATCAAGAGGAGATAACGTATGCAGCCAATGACGGTAACAGAGATCGCATCTGCGGTCAAGGGGGTCTGGTGGAATCCCAGTGAACAGGTCCCGGTGGTGAGCGCCGTTTCCACGGACAGCCGGAGGATCGTTCCCGGCAGCCTGTTTCTGCCCTGGGTGGGGGAGAAGTTCGACGGACACCTGTTCATCGACGCGGCGCTGGACGCCGGCGCCGCTGGCTGCCTGTGCGCCAAGCTGCCCCAGAATATCCGGGAGGATAAGTTTTACATCAAGGTAGCGGATACCCGACTGGCTCTGCGGGATCTGGCCTCCGCCTACCGGGACCGGTTTGAGATCCCCTTTGTGCAGATCACCGGCAGCGTGGGCAAGACAACCACCAAGGAGATGATCGCCGCCGTGCTGGGGGCCAAACTGAACGTCCTCAAGACGCCGGAGAATTTCAACAATGACATCGGCACGCCCCTGACGCTGCTGGGCCTTGCCCCGGAGCATGAGGCGGCGGTGATCGAGACCGGCATGAACCACTTCGGCGAGATCGAATATCTGGGAGCCATGGTGCGGCCGGACATTGCCGTGATCTCCAACATCGGCGACGCCCATATCGAATATCTGGGCAGCCGGGAGGGCATTTTAAAGGCCAAATGCGAGATTTTTGAACATCTGAAGGCAGACGGCGTGGCCATCCTCAACGGCGATGACGCACTGCTGGATACGGTGACGCTGCCCCAGCGGATCGTCCGCTGCGGCCAGAGTGAGCACTGCGAGACCCGGATCAGCGACATTGTGGATCACGGTGTGGACGGCATCACCTGCACGGTGACAACATCCCGTGACACCTATGCCCTGACCATCCCGGCTCCCGGCGAGCACATGGCCTATTCCGCATCCATGGCGGTGGCCGTGGGGGAGGAACTGGGCCTTAGCCGGGAGGAGATCGTCCGGGGCGTGGCAGCCTATGAGCCTACCGGCTCCCGAATGCGGGTCATCCGCCTGCCGGGGGGACGGGTGCTGCTGGATGATTGCTACAACGCCAATCCCCAGTCCGTTACGGCGGCACTGGAGGTCCTGGGCCGCACGGACTGTGAGCGCCGGGTGGCGGTGCTGGGCGATATGGGCGAGCTGGGGGACCTGACGGATCAGGCCCACTTCAATGCCGGCGCTCTGGCGGCCATGCTGGGCATTGACTTTGTGATCGCCATTGGCTCCAAGGCCGCGCGGATCGCAGACGGCGCCGCCATGAGCGGCGGAGACGTGGTGCATTTCGCCACGAAGGAGGAGGCGCTCCACACGGTGCGGGAGCAGCTGCGGCCCAACACCAGTATGCTCATCAAGGCGTCACACTCCATGCGCTTTGAGCGGCTGACGGAGGACTTGCGGAAGTATTATGATTGAGATTCAGGTCAACAACCTTGTAAAATCCTTTGAGGTGGGCCACAATGTTCTGGATGGCGTCACCTTTCAGATCGATCAGGGGGAGCGGGTAGGTCTGCTGGGCAAAAACGGCGCCGGCAAGACCACACTGTTCAAAATATTGACGGGTGAGCTGGACTGCGATGAGGGCACCGTCACCATTTCGCCGGGCCACCGCATGGGTCTGATCTCTCAGATCCCGGTGTACCCGGAGGGGTACACCGTGGACGATGTGCTGCGCTCTGCCTTTGGGCGGCTCCACGCCCTGACCGCCGAAATGGAGGAACTGGCGGGCCGCATGGCGGCGGGGGAGACGGACCCGGCCATTTTGAAGCGTTATGGCAGTCTTTCCGAGCGGTTTGAGGTGTTCGGCGGATACGATACGGACGTGGCCATCAGCAAGGTGGCCAACGGCCTGTCCATTTCCGACGATATGCGGGGCCGGCTGTTCGACCAGCTTTCCGGCGGAGAAAAGACCCGGGTGAACCTGGGCCGCCTGATTCTGGAGGATACGGACATTCTGCTGCTGGATGAGCCTACCAACCATTTGGACCTTCACGCTACGGAGTGGCTGGAGGCCTATATCCAGAAATTCCGGGGTACCGTGGTGGCCATCTCCCATGACCGTTATTTCCTGGATCGCTCCGTGACCCGGGTCATTGAGATTGAAAACGGCAAGGCGGAGTTCTATTCCGGAAACTACAGCTTCTACGCCGTGGAAAAAGAACGCCGCTATCAGGAGCGGATGAAGCAGTATGAAAAGGAACAGGCCAAGATCGCCCAGCTGGAAAAGTCTGCGGAGCAGCTGCGGATGTGGGCATTTCAGGGTATGGACAAGACCTATCGCCGCGCCATTTCCATGGAGCGCCGCATTGAGCGGATGCGCACCACGGCCAAGCCCACCAAGGCCCGGAAGATGGACGCCCGGTTTACCGCCGCAGAGTTCCACGGGGACGAGGTGCTGGGCATCCGGAGCCTCAGCAAGTCCTTTGGGGAAAAGAAGCTCTTTGAGGGCATCTCCCTGAAGGTGGAGGGGGGCGAGCGCATCGCCCTCATCGGCGACAACGGCACCGGAAAATCCACCCTGATCAAAATGATCGTGGATGAGGTGTATCCGGACAGCGGCCGCATCCGGCTGGGGCCGCAGGTGAAGCTGGCCTATCTGCCTCAGATCATCCACTTTGACCACCCGGACTGGAATCTGGTGGAGAACATGATGGCGGCCAAGCGGGGCATCTCCGCCCAGTCCGCCCGGAACCGGCTGGCGGCTTATGACTTCCGGGGTGAGGACGTCCTCAAGCCGGTGTCCGTCCTGTCCGGCGGCGAGCAGAGCCGCCTGCGGCTGTGTATGCTGATGGATGACGAGATCAACTTCCTGATCCTGGACGAGCCTACCAACCATCTGGACATCGCTTCCAGAGAGTGGATCGAGGAGGCGGTGGAGGCCTATGACGGCACGCTGCTGTTCGTCAGCCATGACCGGTACTTTATCAACCGCTTCGCCACCCGGATCTGGGAGGTGGCCAATGGCACCATTACCGACTATCCCATGGGCTTTGCTCAGTACCGGCAGGTAAAGGCACAGGAGGAAGCGGAAAAAACAGAAGCACCAAAGCCTGTAAAGGAAAAGATGGTTACAGAAAAACCGGTTCGCGGCGACCGGGCGCAGCAGGCGGCCCGGCGGCAGCTGACCATCTGCGAGCGGGAGATCGCCAAGGCGGAGGAGCGGATCGGGGCGCTGGACGCCGAAATGGAGGCCAACGCCTGCGACTATGAAAAGCTCAATGCGCTGGTGGCGGACAAGGACGCTGCCCAGGCGGAGCTGGATGCCCTGTACCTCCGCTGGGAGGAACTCAGCGAAGCGGCAGGCGAGGCATAAGAAACAGAGGTGAAAACATGCGGGATGTACTCTGCATTTACTATTCCCGAACGGGGAATACCAAACGGGTGATGGAGACCATCGCCAAAGAAATGGACGCGGAGCTGTTGGCATTGACCGATGGCGTGGAGCGGAGCGGTCTGCGGGGCTGGCTCCGCAGCGGCATGGACGCCATGCGGAAGGACTGCCCTGACGTTCTGCCCTTTGAAACGGAACGGAAGCTGGAAAATTACCGGCTGGTCATCGTCGGCACCCCTGTGTGGGCGGGCCGGTGCAGCAGCGTGGTGCGCAGCTTTCTGAAGCAGCACGGCAAGGAACTGGACCGGGTGGCCTATGTGCTGACCCGGGGCAGCGAGCACAAGAGCGAGGATATTTACCGGCAGATGGATCAGTATACGGGAAAGCCCCATCAGGCGGCCACATCCCTGCGGGTGGGCCATGTGGGCCACACCTTCTGGCAGGAGGAGTTTCTCCGGCAGATCCGGGAGCTGCTGGCAGAGGAGGAATAGCGACACTCCTTTTCAAATTTCAACATTTGAGAAAGGAGCACAGTCATGCTGGATAAATTAAAGGATCTGGACCTCCGGTATGAGGATCTGGAATCCCAGTTAGGCGATCCCCGGGTGTATGGCGACGCAGAGAAGCTGCGTCAGGTAAACCGGGAATTGAAGGAACTGCTGCCGGTGGTGGAGACCTACCGGGCCTATCAGGCGGCGGACAGCCGCCGCCGGGAGGCGGAGGAGCTGCTCCATGACCAGGAAATGAAGGAAATGGCTCAGGACGAACTGGCGGAAGCCAAGGAAGAACTGGAACAGCTGAAGGAAAAGCTGACGATCCTCCTGCTGCCAAGGGACCCTAATGACAGCCGAAACGTGATCCTGGAGATCCGGGGCGGCGTGGGCGGCGAGGAAAGCGCCCTGTTTGCCCATTCCCTTCTGCGGATGTATACCATGTACGCCGAGAGCCGCGGTTGGAAGCTGGAGATCGCCAGCATCAACGAAACGGAGCTTGGCGGCGTGAAGGACTGCTCTGCCGTTATTGAAGGGGACGGGGCCTGGTCCCGGCTGAAGTTTGAATCCGGCGTCCACCGGGTCCAGCGGGTGCCGGAGACGGAGTCCGGCGGACGCATCCACACCAGTGCCGCCACGGTGGCGGTGCTGCCGGAGATGGAGCCGGTGGATGTGGAACTGAACCCCGCGGATATTGAAATGCAGGTCTACCGGGCCAGCGGCGCCGGCGGACAGCACGTGAACAAGACCTCCTCCGCCGTGCGGCTGATCCATAAGCCCACCGGCATGATCGCCGAGTGTCAGGAGGAGCGCAGCCAGTTTCAGAACCGGGAGAAGGCCATGCGTCTGCTGGCCTCCCGGCTGTACGAGGCGGAGCGGGAAAAGCGGGAGAGCGCCTATGACGCGGAGCGCCGCAGCCAGGTGGGCAGCGGCGACCGTTCCCAGCGGATCCGCACCTATAATTTCCCACAGGGACGGGTGACAGACCACCGCATCGGCCTGACGCTTTATAAGATCGACGCCATCATGGACGGCGCGCTGGACGAGCTGATCGACGCGCTGGTGACGGCGGATCAGGCAGAGAAGCTGAAACAGGGACAGGAAGCAGAGTGAGCATATTTTGAGAGCAAACGCCCGGCGGCGTTGAATATAAGATAATTCGAGGCGAGAAATGATGCATACACGATATTTTGACCTGCGGGACACCAAGGGTCAGCAAAAGATCATCGAGGATCAGATCTCCGCAGCGGCAGACATCCTGCGGCAGGGGGGACTGGTGGGAATTCCCACGGAAACGGTCTACGGTCTGGGCGCCAACGCATTGGACGCAGAGGCTGTCAACAAGATCTTCGAGGCCAAGGGCCGTCCGCAGGACAACCCTCTCATCATCCATATTCCGGGACCCCAGTGGCTGCCCCGGTACTGTGAGGACGTGCCGCCGCTGGCGTATACGCTGGCCCGGAAATTCTGGCCCGGTCCTCTGACCATGATCCTGAAGCGGAAGCCCATCGTGCCGGATGCCACCACGGCGGGACTGGACACCGTGGGCGTCCGCTGCCCGGACCATCAGGTAACGCTGTCCATCATCCGGGAGGCAGGCGTTCCTGTGGCCGCGCCCAGCGCCAACACCTCCGGCCGTCCCAGCTGCACCACCGCAGCGGACGTGATGGAGGACATGGAGGGCAAGATCGACGCCGTGGTGGACGGCGGCCCCTGTCAGGTGGGCGTGGAGTCTACCATTTTGGATCTGACCTGCACACCGCCCCGTCTGCTGAGACCCGGCGGACTGCCTTTGGAGGCATTGGAAGAGGTTGTCGGCCCCGTGGCGGTGGACAAGGCCGTAACAGAGCGGCTGAAGGACGGGGAGCAGCCCAAGGCTCCCGGTATGAAGTATCGCCATTATGCTCCCAAGGCTCCGGTGACTGTTGTCACCGGCCCGGCGGAAGCTTCCGCTCAGACCATTTTGCAGATGGTGAAGCCCGGTGACGGCGTCATCTGCTTTGATGAATTCGCGGAGCTGTTCAAGGAACAGGAAGTGGAATGTCTGGGACCCAGTCAGGATAAGCGGATCCAGGCCCAGCGGGTGTTTGACGCTCTGCGGGCCTTTGACAGCAAGGACGCGGCTCAGATCTATGCCCAGTGCCCGGACAGTCAGGGCCTTGGCCTTGCCATCAGCAACCGGTTGAAGAAGGCGGCGGGCTTCAAGACCATCGCCGCTGGACAGAAGCGGGTGGTCATCGGCATCACCGGCGGTACCGGCTCCGGTAAGACCAGCGCGCTGGAGGCCATCCGGGATCTGGGCGGCCGGGTCATCGACTGCGACGAGGTGTACCATGAGATGCTCCGGGACAGCGCAGAGCTGCGCCATGCCATCGAGGTGAAATTCCACGGCGTGTTTAATTCCGACGGTACACTGGACCGTAAGAAGCTGGGTGAGCTGGTCTTTGAGAACAAGGAACGGATGGCGCAGCTCAATGAGGTCATTTATCGGTTCATCGTGCCGGAGGTACAGCGCCGCTGTCAGGCCGGCGAACTGGTGGCGGTGGACGCCATCAACCTGATCGAAAGCGGTGCGGAGGCCCTGTGCGACCGGACCGTGGCTGTCACGGCCCCGGCGGAGCTGCGGGTGCGGCGGATCATGGCCCGGGACGGCATTGATGAGCGCTATGCCCGTATGCGGATCTCTGCCCAGAAATCTGACGAATTCTACCGCGGTAAGTGCGACTATGAGCTCAGCAACACCGCTGAGACGCCGGAGGATTTCCGGGAGATCGCCAGAGATTTCTTCCGCCGTCTTATCGGAGAGCTCCGGGAGGAAAAGAATGAAGCCAGCCGGTAAACGGCGGGCAGGAACCGCTGACGGCTGCCCTGCCTTACCGTCACGGAGAATTTACCACTTTATCGACAGTCTCGAAGGAGGATACTATGTCTGATAGCAACAAAGCATTGAAGGAAAAGCTGCTGAGCAGCCGTAAAAACGGCTTTGACCGTGTGGACGCGGCGGAGCTGGAGCAGATGGAAGCCTACTGCAAGGAATATATGGCGTTTCTGGATGCAGGCAAGACCGAGCGTCTCTGCGCGGCGGAGACAGTCCGCCTCGCAGAGCAGGCCGGATACAAGCCCTTGGTCCGGGGACAGGCCTTGAAGGCCGGAGACAAGGTGTATGTCTGCAATCGCGGGAAGAGCGTGCTGCTGGCCCATGTCGGCAGCAAGCCCATGAGCGAGGGGACCCAGATCGCCGCCGCCCACATCGACTCTCCCCGGCTGGATCTGAAGCCCAACCCTCTGTATGAGGACAATGAGCTGGCCTATTTCAAGACCCACTACTACGGCGGCATCCGCAAATATCAGTGGGTGACCATCCCGATGGAGCTTCACGGCGTGGTGGCGCTGACGGATGGCACCACTGTCACAGTGAACATCGGCGGCGATGAAGGCGATCCCAAGCTGGTCATCACGGACCTGCTGCCCCATCTGGGTCAGGAGCAGAGCAAGAAGCCGCTGGCTGAGGGCATCGTGGGCGAACAGCTCAATCTGCTGCTGGGCAGCAAGCCCATCGGAGACGATGAAGGCTCCGACCGGGTGAAGCTGGCTGTGATGCAGCTTTTGAACGAGAAGTACGGCATCACGGAGGATGATTTCACCTCCGCTGAACTGGAAGCGGTGCCGGCTGTGAAGGCCACGGAGATCGGCCTGGACCGCTCCATGATCGGCTCCTACGGCCATGACGACCGCGTCTGCGGCTATGCCGCCTTGAAGGCATTGCTGGATCTGGACAAGACGCCTGTCAAAACCGCCGTCTGCGTGCTGGCGGACAAGGAGGAGATTGGCTCCGACGGTGTGACCGGTATGCAGTCCGCTGCCTTTGACACCTTTATGGAGGATCTGTGCGAGGCTCAGGGCGCGGCCCTGCGGGTGTGTCTGGAGAATTCCTTCTGCCTCAGTGCCGACGTGACGGCGGCCTACGATCCCAACTTCGGCGAGGTGTTTGAAAAGAAGAACGCCGCCTATCTGAACTACGGCATTGGTCTGTGCAAGTACACCGGCGCCCGTGGCAAGTCCGGCGCCAGTGATGCCAGCGCCGAGACGGTGGGCTATGTCCGGGGTATCTTTGACCGGGCCAAGGTCATCTGGCAGATCGCGGAGCTGGGCAAGGTGGACGCCGGCGGCGGCGGCACCGTGGCCATGTATATGGCCAACCGCAATATCACGACGCTGGACGCCGGCGTGCCGGTGCTGGCCATGCACGCCCCCTTTGAGGTGGTCTCCAAGCTGGACTGCTATGAGACATATAAAGGTATGAAAGCTGTTTACGAAGCGGAGTAAAAGCTGTTTTAAAAGAGTCTGACGGCGAGAAAATATGGAAAAGGCAGGAGGGAAACCCGCTCCTGTCTTTTCATATATGACCTTTTTCAACAATTTGACCGTAAACGGCGGACAATTTAACGAAATTTTTCCAAATCCCACAAGGGTATCTTTGCCGTTTTCGGTTGCAAGCTGTTGGGAAAGCTGATAGAATAGAACTACTCAAAGACAAATGACCGTATGAGGTGGACGATATGGCGAGAAAAATCAAGTATTATCTGGTGGCGGCGGTTTCGGTGGCGGCTGAGGCCCTGCCGGAGATCTTTATCCGGGTAGCGGAAGCCAAGCGGATGATGCAGACCGGCGAGGCGGACACGGTGGGCGCAGCCACAAAAATGGCCGGCATCAGCCGCAGCGCCTTCTATAAGTACAAGGACGCGGTGCAGCCCTTCAACGATATGAAGTCGGAGCATATCATTACGTTTTACACCCTGCTGAAGGATGTGTCCGGCACGCTTTCCAGCGTTCTGGGCGTGTTTGCCGCCTCCGGCGCCAACATCCTGACCATCAACCAGAGCATTCCCACAAACGGCTGCGCGGCCGTGACCATTTCCGCTGAGACCTCCGCTATGGAGAATTCTCTGGAACAGCTGATCACCGACATTTCCGCATTGGATAACGTTATCAAATTCGAGATCCTGGCCGGATAAGGGAGGAGCAACGATGATCAAGATCGCAATTCTGGGGTTGGGTACAGTGGGGACCGGTGTTGTGAAGGTAGTAGAGGCCAACACAGCCCCCATCCAGCACAAGCTGGGCCAGCCGCTGTCCGTGAAAACGGCGTTGGTCCGGAAGCTGCGGGCCGACCCGTATCAGCACTTGATGACCGAGAATTTCCGGGAGATCGAACATGACGGCGAGATCCGGGTGGTGGTGGAGACCATCGGCGGCGTGGAGGCCGCCTATGAGTACACCCGCCGGTGCCTCATGGCAGGCAAGCACGTGGTCACAGCCAACAAGCAGCTTGTGGCGGAGCATGGCTGTGAGCTGTTAGAACTGGCCCGGAAGAACCATGTGAATTACTTGTTCGAGGCCAGCGTGGGCGGCGGCATCCCTGTGCTGCACCCCCTGACCCAGTGCATGGCGGCCAACCGCGTGGATGAGATCTACGGCATCCTGAACGGCACAACCAACTTTATCCTCACAAAGATGGTGAAGGAGGGCGCGTCATTTGCCGAGGTTTTGAAGCTGGCTCAGGAGAAGGGCTACGCGGAGGCGGACCCCACGGCGGACGTGGAGGGCATCGACGCCGGCCGCAAGATCTGTATTTTAGCAGATCTGGCCTTTGGACATCAGGTGGACCCGGCGCAGGTGCCCATGGAGGGCATCACCGGCATTGATCTGAAGGATGTGGAGATCGCCGGACGCCACGGCTACCGCATCAAGCTGCTGGGCCGCTGTCTGCGGCTGGAGGGCGGCCGCCGCACTGCGTATGTGGCGCCCCACCTGATCTCGGAGGAGAACCCCATGTCCGATGTGAACGATGTGTTCAACGCGGTGGTGGTCCGGGGCAACGCCACCGGCGAGGTCATGTTCTACGGCAAGGGTGCGGGCGAGCTGCCCACCGCCTCTGCCTGTGTAGCGGATGTGATCGAGTGTCTGCAGGAGGAGCGCCACCGGCCGGAGATCGGCTGGAGCGCCGATACCGGCGGCTTTGCCTCTCCGCTGACGCTGAAGAACCGTTGGTATTTCCGGGTGGGAACGGATACCCTTCCGGAGGCCTTACATAGCGCAAAGGTGCTGGAACAGGGCACGGAGACCGCCTTTATCACGCCGCCCATCACCGGCACGGATGCGGAGTGGCTGGCGGCTTACCTGCCCACGCTGGCAAAGATGCGGGTGCTGGATTGATTCCCCAATCCCGGCTTCCCGCGTATGATGGAGTGGACCCTGCTGCCGGTCGGTAAGATTTCAATGGACTGGCGGCAATCTGAAGCAAAGAGGGAACAACCATGAGCTTGATCGTACAGAAATTCGGCGGCAGCAGTGTGCGGGACGCACAGCGGATCCGCAACGTTGCCGGTATCATTGCGGAAACTTATTTGGAGGGCAACGATGTACTGGTGGTGCTTTCCGCACAGGGAGACACCACGGATGACCTCATTGCCAAGGCGGAGGAGATCAATTCCCATCCCTCCAAGCGGGAAATGGATATGCTGCTGGCCACAGGCGAGCAGATCTCCGTAGCCCTGTGTGCTATGGCACTGGAATCCATGGGCCTGCCCTGCGTGTCCCTGACCGCCTGGCAGGTGGGGATCCAGACTACCGCCGTCCACGGGGACGCCCGGATCAAGCGGATCGATTCTGAGCGGGTCCAGGCGGAGCTGGATCAGCACAGGATCGTACTGATCACGGGCTTTCAGGGAATGGATCGGGCCGGGGATGTTACGACCTTGGGCCGGGGCGGCAGCGACACCAGTGCGGTGGCGCTGGCGGCGGCGTTCCGGGCCAAACTGTGCCAGATCTACACGGATGTGGACGGTGTTTACACTGCGGACCCCCGGATCGTGCCAAATGCCAGGCATCTGGATGAGATCACCTATGATGAAATGCTGGAGCTGGCGTCTCAAGGGGCCGGCGTGCTCCACAACCGCAGCGTGGAGCTGGCGAAGAAGTTCCGGGTGGATCTGGAAGTGCTCTCCAGTCTGGAGAGAAAGCCCGGAACCAAAGTGAAGGAGGTCACAAAAGTGGAAAAGACGACCATCGCCGGTGTGGCGAAGGATACCAGCATCGCACGGATCGCACTGATCGGGCTGCGGCACAATCCCGGCGTCGCGTTTCAGGTGTTTGACCTGCTGAGCAAGCATAACATCAATGTGGACCTCATTTTGCAGTCCATTGGCCGGGAGGACAGCAAGGATATTTCCTTTACTGTTCACGAAAAGGATCTGGAGGACGCTCGGGCGATCCTGACAGAAAATCAGGAGGTTCTGTGCTTTGACCATATCGAGGTGGACGGCAACATCGGCAAGGTCTCCATCGTGGGTGCGGGCCTGATGACCAACTGCGGCATGGCCGCCCGGATGTTTGAGGCGCTGTATGAGGCGGGCATCAACATCCAGATGATCAACACTTCCGAGATCCGGGTTTCCGTCCTGCTGGACGAAAACGATGTGGACCGGGCGGTGAAGGCCATCCACGCCAAGTTCTTCGACGAGGTCTGATAAACGGATACGGATCAGGAG
>ENA-UEQY01001785-UEQY01001785.1-human-gut-metagenome-genome-assembly--contig:-NODE-1785-length-12493-cov-3.615979_pt1 | contig 12493 bp, 13 predicted proteins | sample MGYA00242949_ERZ507949 | MGnify/ENA primary metagenome ERZ507949 (study PRJEB26167, sample SAMN06115403) | human gut metagenome | host: Homo sapiens | place: China:Jiangsu | collected 2016-07-06... | reverse complement strand
GCTGAATGTACATTTGTCATCATAGGCATTCTGCGAACTGTCCTTTGAGTAAGTGAACTCAATCGTCTGCCCCTTGGCAAGACTGCCGTTGTACGTCTTGTTCGTGGTAGCGCCAGATCCGCCATCTTCCACCGTGGTCCCGCCCACTTTCAGCGTGAACTTGTCGTACTTGGCTTCGCTGGAATAGGAGTAGTTGAACGCCAGCACGGAAATGTCCTGCTTCGCCGTCAGCACCGTGGAAGCGGTGGAACTCGATTTGCCGCTGTTGTTACTGGTAAAGACCGCCCCGGAGCCTGCGAAATAATAGGTGCCGTTGGTCACGGTGAAGTAGTCGCTGATGTTATCTGCCGTAATGGCAACGATGACCTCCTTGGCCGTGGACGGCGGCGTATGCACCTCGCCCTTCCGCATCATCAAGCAATGTCCCATTGTGTCACCCCTTTAGAAGCATGGTGGTTGCATTGAACTTAGCAGTGGAAGGGAGGACAAGGGCAGGACGGATGCCATTCGAGCTGTTTGCGTTGTCGCCGTTGTAGCTGCCGTTGGAGTTGACGATCCACACGGCGCTGGTGGTATTGTAGACGAGCGGGGAGCGGAGCCACCAGACGGTAGCTGAGCCGTTCAGGTACGCAATGCGCTTATTATCAGCGAATGAGCTGGTTCTAGGCTCGAAGTAGGACAGCTTCGCACCGTCCACCGGAAAGTCGCTGTTATCCTTGGTTGTCCAGCCTAATTCATAACCTGATAACAGGAAAATTTTGCAGAGCAGACCGTTTGCACCACTCTGGTCGGTGCCGCCATTACGGTACGGTATCTTCACCTGTTTGATTGTTGCTTGTTCCACTGCCCCCAAGCTGCTAAAATAATCCCCATTTAACCAAGTATTGATGGAACTGCTTCCATATTTGTTCACATTGACACTATTCCATTGTCTCTCGCTGTGAATATCCTTCCTCAGCAGCCACGTCCCATCGCAGCTTGCATCATACAGGTCGGAATTACTGGGAATACCTTGATTAACCACCAGATACTCCACCGCCGTGCCGCTCTCCATGAGCTTGACAACAGACCCCACCGGCAAATCAGATGCGAGAACACCCGTGCTGGGCTTCGTTGCCCTCGCGCCTCCAGCCACCGTTACACGTCCCATCAGCTCACCTCCGCAACAATGGGGATAGACACCGTGTTGGCATCCCCAAAGATCGTAAACTTGATACCGCCGTTGTAGGTCTCGGCGTAGCCGTTGGTGATACAGTTGAGATACTGGTTCTCCGCCTCCACGAAGGCTGCGTAATCGTCAGAAGTCCCCGCCCCCGTGTAAACATGGTCTACCGTGGCGGTGTTGGTGGACTTGACCCCGGCGATGGCAACGCTCTGCGTTTTGACGCCGGTGTTTTCATCCTCCACCCACGTAGTCCCGATGGCGGCGGTGTAGGTCTTGACAGAACTGATCTCCGGCAGCTGGCTTGTGGGCACCTTGCCGTCCGCGCCCAGAGACGCCGCGCCGATGGCCGCGGGGGTAATGGGGTCTGCCCCGTCCTTCCCGTGCTGGCTGGCGTGTTTCCCCGCCGCCTTGCCGTCCCACGTGGTTTTCTCCTCAGAGGTTACATGGATGTCGCTGTTGCCAATGTGCCCCGGCACGTCTTTCAGCGCCGTGTTGAACGCCGTCTCCGTGCCGGAATACCCGGCTTCCACGGCGGTCTGGTATGCGCTCTTGCCGTCTGTGCCCTTTACACCGGCGGGACCTTGAGGGCCTTCCGGGCCAACGTCGCCCTGGGGACCCTGTACGCCCTGAATACCCTGCGGACCCTGCGGACCGGTAGCGCCTCTGGGGCCTGTTTCGCCCTGCTCGCCCTGAAGCCCCTGAACGCCCTGCTCGCCCTGCGGGCCGGTGGCGCCGGTATCACCCTTGTCGCCCTTGGGGCCTTGGATGCCCTGTGCGCCTGCGGGTCCCTGCGGGCCTTCCGGGCCTTGCAACTTGCCTGCGGGTACCCAGTCCGATGCCAGCTCGGACCAGATGTAGCACTCCTTGTCCGCCTCCACCATGTACATTTTGTCATCGCCGGTGGGGATGGCCTTCCGCAGCGCCGCCAAAGTGGGGTAAATGTCCTCGATATAAAGGCTCTTGCCGTCTTTGCCGGGAGCGCCTGTTGCGCCGGTAGCGCCGGTAGGGCCTTGGGGGCCTGCGGGGCCGGTAGCGCCCCTTGCACCGTCCGCACCCTTGGGTCCGGTCTCACCCTGCGGTCCCTGGATACCCTGCAAGCCGCGAGGGCCTTGGGGGCCGGTAGGACCGACAGGGCCGGTCTCGCCCTGGTCTCCCTTGGGCCCCTGCGCACCGGGCACGCCCTGGATACCCTGCGGGCCTCTTGCGCCCTGTGCGCCCTGCTCGCCCTGTACGCCCTGCGGGCCTTGAGGGCCGCGCACGTTTACGCTCTGGGGCGGGGACGTTACATTTTGCAGGGAGAAGGACATGACGCCGTTAATGTCCACACTGGGGACGATGGCGGGGCCAACCGGACCCTGTGCGCCGGTGGCTCCGGTCTCGCCGGTATCGCCCTTGTCGCCTTTTTCGCCCTTGTCACCTTTTATGCCGGTGACCACGGTCACGCCGTTCTGGTCTGTCACCGTGCCGTTGGTGAACTGCATCCGGCTCCGCTGGGGGAGGGCCTGCCCGTCCGGACCGATAATCAGGTGACCGGAAGAACCGGTTGCCTGCCAGACCTTGCCGTCCGTGCTGACCTCCAGCACCTTGTCCGCGTTCAGCCGGATGTACTTGAACCCGGCTTCGTTCTCCGGCAGCAGCACCGCCGTTTCTACACCCAGATTTTCCAGCGCCGGGATCAGGGTCTCATTCATGTAGGTCTGAAGAGCCTTGCCGCCCTCGTCGAACTTGTTTTTCAACTCGGCGGAGGTCATGCCGCCAACATCATTGGGCTCATCGTCCAATGCCGCAATGATGGCCATGTTTTTGTTGAATTTTTCAATCGCCACAGGTTACACCTCCGTTTTCGGCACTTCGCCGGTCTCGTTGATTTTCCGCTGCAACTGGCCGTATCCGGCCCCGCCCCGAATGGGGACGGATTCCTCTTCGGTAACAGGCTGTTCGCCTTCTGCTCCCGGCTGACCACCCATCATGGCACGTTCCTGCTGCTGGAGGGCTTGGATCAGCGCCTCCTTGTCGGTGATCTGTCCGGCGGGCAGCCGTTTCAGATACTCCACCGTGGAGATCTTACCCTGCATTAGCAGGTTATCAAGGGTCTGCATGGCGGCAATCTCGCTCCAGTAGGAAGCTGCGCCCGCGTCCAGCCCAATGGTAAAGGGGATCTCTTTCAGAATAGAGAAGTCAAAGGGAACCACCAGTTTGCTGCTGTCATAGGGGTTGGAGATCTCCACATACCGTTCTCCGTAGTATTCGCCCATGAACTCCATGTAGATGCGGCCCAGATCCTCAATGCTCTGCAAGAGGTTCTGCTTCGTCAGCTCCATGGGCGTTGCCGCCGCCCGCTGCAAGGCGATAATGGCGGAGGTGTTGTCCGGGCGGGTATCGCCCAGCGCCACGTCCGACGCGCCGAGAAACTTCTGCGTGTAGCTGATGGCAATGTCAATAAACTGGCTGATCTGGGGGGAGATGCTGGCGGGGTCAATGATCTTCGCCACGCCCTCCACACTGCCGTTTACCGGGATGGCCCCGCCGATCTTGTTCGTCCACTTGGCTACCTTGGTGGAATCGTATACCACCTTCGGATAGGCCAGCGTCATCAGGGAGATCATGGACATGGCAAACAGCTTATTGACAAAGATTTGGTTGGGCAGCAGACCGGTAATCATGGCCTGTCCGTGATAGCAGTCCTGCACATAGTCCCAGTTCATCCACGTCAGGGGGTACAGCTTGATGCCGAGGTCCAGATCGCCCCGGATCTCCGCCTGCCGGGTGCACTCGTAGGCGTGGACGGTGCCGGTCTCGTCATCCTTCCACAGCCGGAGCAGCACCGTCACCTTGTTCCCGCTGCCGCTCATGGAATCCATGTAGTTGTTGCCGCAGTCCTTGTTGTCCGGCTGGATCTCGTCCGGGTCCTTGCCGTACCGCTTGGCCCGCTTCCGGGCCTCACTCAGCAGCATCCGCCGCTCCAGAATGATGTAAGGCTGGCTCTGCACATCCCGGTTGTTGGGGTTGCCGAACAAGACCTGCGTATTCATCAGGACTTCCGTTCGGATGGCGCCCTTGCTGGCCTGCCCGGTCTCCGCCGTATCGTCCCAGTAGGTATACATACAGCCGTCACCGTCCACGGCGGCGTTGCGGGTATACTCCCGGATGCGCCCGCCGATGCTGTTGTGCTCAAAGATGGACGCAAACTGATCGTTGAGAATGTCGGCCACCAGCTCCAAAGTCTGCGTGTTCCGCTTCCCGCTGGAGGACATGGCCCGCGCCCACAGCTTCAGATTGTCCGTGGAGATGTTCGCCACGGAGAACAGCACAACCCGCTTCAAAAAGTTAAATACGGGGGTGGGGAGGCCGTTGCTCTGGACCCCCTCCCACTGCTTACCAATGAAGAAATTCTCGTTGGTTTCCACGCAGTCATAGAGGTCAATGCCGCTGTTGAAGCTGATGCCCGCGTTGTATTCCTTGCCGACCCGCTCCGGGGTCATCGTCTGTTTGCTCATGGGTTCACCCCTTTATTTCACATTTCCGGTATAGCGGAGCTGCACATCCGTCTCCAGAACCGTTGCGGTAGACGATGCCGATTTGCTCTTGAATACCAGCTTGTAGAAGGTGGCCTTTTTCACCTTCATCTTCACCCGCCGAACCTGCGGCTTTCGGTTGGTCCCGAAAGACCAGTGGGCGAAGTCCGCATGGGCAAAGGTGGTCAGGCCGGAGGATACGATTTTCTCCGGGTAGTCGCTGCGGCGGTTGGTCTCCACCGTTACGTGCACCCGCGCGTTGCTCTCCGGCTGGATCGCCACGAAGATCAGCGGGCTGTATTTCAGCACCCAGTCCCGGTCAAAGTCCATGGAGCCTGTGGCGGCGTAGGCGTCAATGTCCTTGCCGTCATCGTTCCGGTACTGCCGGGAAAGATGCACCACGCCGCCGTCAGTCCGGAAGCCGTAGGTTTCCAGTCCCACCTCCACCATGGCCCGGAAGCTCAATCCGGTGTAGAGATACCATGCGTCCGCGCCGTAGTTCAGGATCAGCGCCTTGTCTCCGTACATCCACCAGTATTCCTGTGCCGATTTCCGGTTGAAGGTTCGGGTCTCTGCCATATCAAAGCCTTGCAGCGTCACCTCTACCCGGTTGCTGATCCGTTCCGCGTTCCGCTCGTCAAAGGTGATGTTTCCGCTGGTAGATACGCTCCGCCACCGGTACACCGCCTGATCGTCCAGCGTCAGGGGGTTATTCTCCAGAATGTCCACCTGCCCCGGAGCCTTGTTGCCGAACTGCCGGTTGACAGGGGTCACATAAAACGCCGCCGTGGTGACGTCCGTAGCCGTTACCAGCGTGGAATAACTCATGGAGTAGGTGGCGTCCTGCTTGAACACCACCAACCGTGCGTAATGGCGCACCATACCGGTGATGGGCGTGTTGGCCTCACCAACCTCCGCCTCGTACAGATCCGGGAAGTATTCCGCCGAAGGCTTACCCGTGGCGGAATCAATCCCGGAGTAAATGGTCTTGTTGGTGCCGTCTCCGTAGAGGAATACGCGACTGTCCGTCTGGCCGTTGTAAAGCTCGGAGAAGCGCATCCCCGTTACCTGCGCCCGTTCTCCGTTGCCGCTGCGGTAAATCAGCTCCAGTGTGTTGGTTCCGGCAGCGGGGGCAGGGGTAATGGTGAAGGTCCGTGCCTTCAGGTCAGAGGTGTAGGTCTGTGCCGTGTCTCCGATCTTCACGGAGATGATCTCGTCCACTGTCTTTTCCGGGATGTGGAAAACCGTCTCCTTGCCGTCCGGCGAATACAGCACCTTCCGCTTTCCCGTCAGCCGGTTCACGTTTTCCAGAAGAAACCCGCCGCCTGCAGGCGTAGTTGCGTTCATCACCGTGGGGATGTAGCCCTCCACCGCCGCAAAGCTGCTGTTCTCCTTGCCGTCCCAGCTCATGTATTCATGGCCGTTCAGCAGGTAAACCTTGTTGGAAAAACCGAAGAACGAGGTCTGGTCCTGCGTGCACTGGCCCACAACCTTGGTTGTTGCCGCCGCCGGGTCCAGAGAGAAGATCAGCCCGCCGAAGGCGGCAAGGGTCCGATGTTTGCTGTCTACCACGCCCTCCCACGCGCCGGAGAAAACCGGGTTCGCTGTGGGGGCCGTGTGGCCGCTCTCCGCGCACCATGCGTCCCATGCCGTTTTCAGGTTCAGGACTGTCTTGGTGCCGGGGCGCAGCTGCAAGTGCTTCTCCCGCGTCACACGGAAGTTCCGCATCTTGCTCATTTCGCCGTTCTTGATCTTGGTATCCCCGTCCGGGTTCTCGTTCAGGCCCAGAAACTGGCGGATCTTCAACACCTGAATATCGTTGCTGGATGTGATTTGAGCCATCGTCCGGGCCTCCTTTATCCGTAGGATAGATAACCGGCGGTCATCTCCCCGCCCGTCATCACGTCATCGTAGTCCTCGCCCTCGTCGAAATCGTCCACGATCTTCTCCGCGGTTTTCTGAGCGCCCAAAACGCGGGTGACACAGAAATACCGTGCAGCGTCGCAGATATGGGTGATCTCGTGGGGTTCCGTGGCGCAATCCGAGGGGTTTTTCTCGTCATGCTGGATGGATGGCAGGTTGCGGATCAGGCCCACACAGTTTTCCGTCACCAGCAGTCCGGGCCGGTCCGTGTCGCTCTTCATGGGCTTCAGCAGCTCCTTGACGGCCATCCAGCCCTGAACGCGGTTGTTGCTGGCTTTCAGCAGCCCTAACCCGTTCTGTGCGAAGATCTCCGCCATGCTCCGCCCGCTGTCCTTCTGCCGGTTCCACATATCCGGCGGGGCAATGGTGAACTCAATGTGCTCCTCCGGCGGGGTCAGGGCATTTGCCAGCTTTGCCGCCTCGCTGACGATCAAGCCGCTTTGCTGTACCTCCCGGTACACATAGGCTGGCAAACATATCAGGGCCGTAGTCGAATGCCCGGTATTTCTTCCACTCCCGGGGCACCCGTACAAAAGGCGCGATCACATGGGTTTCTTTGCGGAACTCCGGGAAGAACGTACCTGCCATGGCGTTCCAGTCGCCGTAACGCCACGCCCGCCGTACATCCTCCGGCAGCAGATCCAGCATTTGCTTGTACTCCGGGGACGCCTCCAAAAGCTGGGGGTTATCGTCCACCGTAGCGGGGATAAAGGTGTAATCCTTGGCCTTTTCCCCCTCCCGGTATTCCCGGTCCACGAATAGCCGCTTTACCCACAGGTGGCCGATGCCGCCGGGGTTGCAGGTCAGGTACATCCGCCGGGGGAATTTCGTGGAGCCGCGCAAACATGCGCCTAGGGTCCGGAATTGGGCCTCTGTAAACTGGGTAGCCTCTTCCATGAAGATCCAGTCAAACTCAAGGCCCTGATATTCCTGATCGTCTCCCGCGCCCTAGTGCCCGAACTTAATGACACTGCCGTTGCAGAAAAACATCATCCGCATACTGCCGTTGTAGCTGCCCACCTCCGGTGGAATCAGCTTTTGCATGGGCAGGATGATGTTCTGCTCCAATTCTGGGTACTCCCGGCGCACGATCAGGATCTTGATGCCGGGGTAAGTGAGCGCGCCGCCTGCCGCCTTCCGCAGCAGAACGTGTGTCTTGCCGCCGCCTCTGGCGCCGCCGTAAGCCGTGTACCGGCTCCGGGACTGGCAGAACTTCTTCTGTTTAGGGTTCAGCGTCCCCAAATCCACCTGCACCGTTCCGCCTGCTGTTTGTTTATATCGAGGCATAATCGCTCCTTATATCTGGTGGACGGGCCGGGTTCATGCGCCCGCTCCGTCCATATATGGGGGAAGGGGCCGAAGCCCCCTCCCTTGAGATCACTCGTAATCCTTGGTGCCCTCGATGCCCACGCAGCCGTCCTTGGTGCCCACAGCCCGCATGGTCTGACCGGCGGTCAGGGTCACAGCGGCGGTGTAGATCTGGGCGGTGTTGGAGTACCGGGGGTTGGTGCCGTCGGTGGTGTACTTGAACACCACGCCGGACACGGCGGTGATGCTGACGGCATGGCCGGTGATAGACATCGTGGGAGCCGCCAGAATGGCAGCATTGCCGCAAACGGCAACGCCGTCGCCCTTGGCGCCCAGCACGAAGCTGTCATAGTAGGTCACGCCCTGCACCACGGGGCCGGAATAGCCCTTCACCTTGGGCAGAATGTCGTACTGCGCCAGCTTCACGGGGTCCACGGTGCTGCCCTTCCACTTGATGAAGAAGTACACACCAGCGGGCATATAGCGGTCGGGGATGTTCTTCACCCGGCAGCCGTCGAACTGGCCCACCACACCGCGGGTCAGTGTCTCCTTGGCAAGGCTCTCGGTGCCCAGCCAGGCGGGATCCTGCTTCAGCAGCTTGTAATAGCTGGTGGCAATGTAGAGGGTGCGGTTCTCCATGGGCACCAGGGCGTTGGTCATATCGGCGTTCAGGTCGATAATCAGGCCGCCGATGGTGCTCTTGGTGGGGGCGGTTGTCTCCTGACGCTGGATATTAGCGCCCATCACCCACTTCTTGATGCGGTGGCGGTCCATGTTGGGGGTGGTCCGCTGCTCCAGCTGACGCCGCAGGGCGCGGGAAGCGGACTTCTCAATGGCCTGATCCGTCTGATCCACCGCGTCGATGGTGAAGGAGAAGGCGGGCTTCTGCTCGCAGGTCATCTCCTGCTGAGTGTCGCCCAGGTCATAGGTAGTGCCGAATCGGTTGTCGCCGGTGTTGGTGTACTCGGTCTCCGGCACGGTGTCCACGCTGCCAACGACAATAGTCTTGCTGTTGGGGCCGGTCCAGGTGTATGCCTTACCGGCATCGTCGTCGGTGATAGAAGGCTTAGAGAAAGCCTCCGCGATCTTGGTTGCGTATTTAACGGCGTAATTGATAGTCATGGTTCAAAACCTCTCTTTCGTCGGTCTCCCAGGCGATGCAAAGGCTTAGTCCCCCCAGCCCTCCAGGAACGGGTCCTTAGACTTCAGCCCATCACCGGCGCTTCTCATGCTGCCGGTGGAGCGCTCCGCGTTCCGCTGGTTCTGCTGTACGGAGGCGGTCTCCCGCTTGGCGTCTGCTGCGTCCTGCCGTGCCTGCTGCACGGCGTACCGGGCGTAGGCGGCTACTAGAGAAGATCCGTTCCGCACATCTGCCCAAACCTGAGGCGGGATGCTGTTGGGGTCCTTTGCTGCCTCTGGGAATGTCTGTTGAAATTCCTGAATGTCCGCCTGTCGGCGGCTTGCCGCCTCGGCCTCGGCCCGCTGGGCCTGCTCCGTAGCGTCCTGCTGGGCCTGCCGCTCCGCTTCTGCGGCGGCCACAACGGCCTCCCGGTCCTCAAGCTCCACGGAGCGCCGCGCGTCCGCTTCACTCAGGCCCTCGGCCTGCTTTGCCTGCGTCCGGAGCATGGAAATGTAGTCCTTGGTGTTCAACCCCTGCTGGTTTGCAAAGCGGTTGACCATCTCCATCACAGGCTTAAACTCGTCATAATGGCTGCGGATGCGGTCATAGTCCATGCCCTTCTGGGCCAGTGCCACCATTTCCGCTTCGTTGGCCTGCCGCACCTCGCCCATGTGCCGCAGCTCCCATGTCTGGGGCCGTGCGTCCACGGTCTCTGCCTCGGTCTGCTGCGTCTGGGCTGCCTGTTCCGCATCTACGGGAGGATCAGTGCCCTCATCCGGCGTCTCTGCGCTCTCACTGGGGTCCTCGGCAGGCGTTTCCTCGCCAGTCTCCACCGGCTCTGCGTCCACTTCCGGCTGGTCTGCCGCTGCTTCTGCTTCACCGTCCCAGCCATCCAGAAAGGCGTCCGTGGTCTCGGGCCCCTGTTCGGGGATCTGGTTCATGTTTTCGTCCATATTGGCCTCTTTCCCCGGCCTGGTCTGGCCGGATCTTTGTATTTTCAAAGCCTGGTCTGGCTTTGCTGACAAAATAAAAAACGAGACCACAAGAAACGGCTTTCGCCGTTCTCATGGCCTCGTTGGGCTCTCGTTTATTCAGTTTGCTAGAGAATTATTCAACAATCTCCCAGTCATCAGCCAGCATATCCGCCTGACTTGCCAACCATCCCATTTGGATGCCGGAAGTGCCGCAGAAAGCAATGGCTTTGTTTCCGATAGCATCGTGTTCTGCGTTGACAATCACGCCCTCCGGGCTCGTATAGCTGATGGCTGATGCCAATTCGATGTGCTGGTTTTTCCCGTTCCAGCCTGCACGCCTGCATTTCTTGCCCTTCTTCATAGCCTCGATAGCCAAACCGAAGTTCATGCCGTCGATGGGGCGGTACGCTTCCTCGAACACAGCCTTTGGGCTCCAACTCTCGTAGCCGTCCGGGTAACGCACCCTGTAGCCTCCCTCTGTCGTAGCACCAGCCATGCGGATGCTTGGCACTGCCTCAACAATTTTCGTGCCGATGTAGGTTTTCATTTTCATTGTCATTCCTCCGTCTGTACATGTGTGATGGGGAAGGGGACATCTGTATCCAGCTCCCGCCCCTCAAAAATGGTGGGGTAGTGGCTCACCTTGCATCTTCGGCAGTAAATCGGCGTGTTGTAGATCACGCTGCCCGGTTCGATGTGCTGAAGCGCTTTCCCGCAGATAGGGCAGCGGTAGACCCACGTTCCATCTACCACCATGCTCCAAACTCCCCGTGCTCAATGCCGCCGTAGAGGTTTTCCACATCCCCGATCACGCTGGGCAGGTTCTGGCGGCACAGCTCCAACTGTTCCAGAAACGTCTGCCACAGGAAGTTGGCTCTGCTGGGGTCCTCCTCCAGCAGCAGCAGACCTGCCAGACCGTAGGGCAGCGCCCCTGTGCAGATCCGCTCGTCCAGCGCCACCTCGTCCGCCATCTCCGTCACCTTGGGGCAGATAGGCCGCTTGCCGCCCGCTGCTTCCAAAGCCTCCCGGTAGTTGTCGCTGTACGGAAACGCCCGGTCTAAAACGCTGTTCAGCAACGAAACGGTCCGCAGCTTGTACTCCTTGGTGTCCGCCGTGTCCGTGGAACCGGTGGATTCGTTCTGAGAATCCATCAGGTGGATGGCGATGTCAAAAATCTGCTGTACCGTAACCGCCATATCACACCTCCCGCCCCTTCAGGCTGGCTTTCATGGTGTTCAGATCGTAGGTCATCAGGTTGTCAATGCCCTGTTCCACGCTTTTCTGCCGGTCCGTAGGCTCCTCCGCCTCCGGCTTTTCCGGTTCGGTGGGGGAGGGGGCTTTGATCTCCCGCAGCAGCCGCAGGATCAGCACCGCGCATACGGCAGCGCCTATGCTGGCCGCACCGCAGATCAGGGATAAAACCAAAATCAGGCCGTTCACCTCGCCGCCTCCTCACTTGAAGTCGCTTGCGTCCACGCCGTCCCCGAAGGTCACGTTCACGCTGATGTCCCGGCGGGTCTCCTGCTTGTCCTGATAGCCGCCCAGACGCTTCTGCTTGTTCAGAAAAATGCCTCGCGTCACCATGCCCTTTTCCTGGTAGATGGGGCTGGTGTCGATCTGCTCCTGAATCCGCTGGTACGCCAGCCGCACGTAGTAGCTCATAACGCAGCGGGGATCGTCGATCTCCTCATTGCCCGCCTCAAAGGCTTCCACCTGAGCCTCGACCACCTCGGCCTCCCGGCCATCGTTGTAGTCGTAATACCCCTGAAGCCGCTGAACCGTCCATCGCATCGCATTGGCAAGGCCCGCCTCGCTGTATGCCTGCTCCAGACGGTCCTGCGTGTCAAAGTATTTCTCGGATTCCTTCAGGAACGCCTTGATCTTCTCAATCGTCTGTTTCCTGTGAGCCGCGGCGGCTTTCTTGTGCATGTTGTCCATGTGTGCCTTGTGCTCTTCCGCAGTGGGATTTTTCTTCTGATAAGCCATGCCCCGGCCCCCTCTCACAAAAAATTCTGGCGGTCTCGGCAGGAATCGAACCTGCGACCCAGCGATTAACAATCGCTCGCTCTTCCGACTGAGCTACGAAACCATGGTCCCGGTGGGCTGTGTGGACCCACCGGGCAGTAGGAAAGGAACTGAAGATGAATCCCGCCAATTCCATTCAAGCATACCCGGCAAAGCCAATTCAACTGGTTTTAGTTATTTCCGCATTTATAACGGAAAATCCCCCCGCCACTTTTTCCGCCACCCCTCAGAGGGAATACCGGCATAGCTTCCCGCAGCTGACATACCAGTGCAGAGAGGTCTGTGAAAGGGGGGAGGGGATGTGTGTATATAGCCCTATACCCCGCGCGAGAGACACCCCCTGTTTTTCCGCTACCCCCTTCTTTGCGCGGCGTTCTGGATGGCGTACACCCGGAAGCACCCTTGCGCGGAAACAGGCCGCAAAAAATCACGCGGGGGCTTATTGGCCTGCGAGCGGCGGGCT
>ENA-UEQY01001778-UEQY01001778.1-human-gut-metagenome-genome-assembly--contig:-NODE-1778-length-12519-cov-5.812892_pt1 | contig 12519 bp, 8 predicted proteins | sample MGYA00242949_ERZ507949 | MGnify/ENA primary metagenome ERZ507949 (study PRJEB26167, sample SAMN06115403) | human gut metagenome | host: Homo sapiens | place: China:Jiangsu | collected 2016-07-06... | reverse complement strand
TCAAGACAGCGAGAAGCCTGCTGGTGAATGGAACGAAGCTAATATCTTCGTGAAAAACGGTGTCATCACGGTCTATATCAACGGCGTTTACCAGAACACCGGGACAAACAAGGTAAAGGAAGGTTACATCGGACTGCAAAGCGAAGGCAAGGAAGTACAATTCCGTAATGTGACAATCACTCCGTGGTAAACAACTATACTTATTTTAAAACACCTATGTTTTGCATTCAAAGCATAGGTGTTTTGCATTCAAATCATATATGTTTTGGAAAGGTGTTTCTTGGGTTTCCATAAAAACATATCGTTTCTTTGCTATCTTTGCAACATTCTCACGGATATTCCGGTTCTTTTTTAAATTATATCACTATGGATAATCGTTTCTTGGACCTTATAGAGAGAAGCATGAAGGAGCATTGGGATCTCCCCGCCTTCTCCGATTACAATGGACATACCTTCCATTTCAAAGACGTCGCACGGCGGATAGAAAAGTTTCACATCCTACTGGAACATGCCGGTATCAAGAAAGGCGACAAAGTGGCCATCGTCGGACGCAACTCCTCCAACTGGGCAATCTGCTTTTTCGGAATATTGGCTTACGGGGCTGTTGCCGTGCCGATCCTGCATGAGTTCAAACCCGACAATATCCATCACATCGTCAACCATTCGGGAGCAAAAGCCGTACTGGCAGGCTCCAGCAACTGGGAGAACATGAACGAAAAGATGATGCCGGATGTCAAGCTATTCATGATGCTGGACAACTTCTCCATTATCGATTGCAAGAATAAGGAGGTACGCACCATACGCGACCGTATCAACGAATATTTTGGCAAGAAATATCCCCGTTCTTTCACCGCCAACGATGTGAAATATCATATCGAAGACCCGGAGGAATTGGCTGTTTTGAACTATACGTCCGGCACGACCAGCTTCTCGAAAGGAGTCATGATCCCCTACCGCAGTTTGTGGAGCAACACACAGTTCGCCTACGACCGTCTTCCTTTCATACATCCAGGGGACAACATCGTCTGTATGTTACCGATGGCGCACATGTACGGGTTAGCGTTCGAAGTGCTGAACTCCGTCAACAAAGGCTGCCACGTTCATTTCCTGACACGCACGCCGAGTCCAAAAATCATCGCAGAGGCATTTGCGACGGTTCGCCCGGCGCTGATCCTTGCCGTGCCACTCATTATCGAGAAGATCATCAAGAACAAGGTCTTTCCCGAACTGGAAAAGCCATTGATCAAATTGCTGTTGAAAGTGCCATACATCGACCAAAAGGTACGCGAGAAGATCGCCCAAAAGCTGGAAGTCTCTTTCGGTGGGAACTTCGGCGAAATCGTGATTGGTGGTGCAGCCATCAATAAAGAGGTAGAGACATTTCTCAAATCCATCGACTTCCGTTATACGGTTGGCTATGGGATGACGGAATGCGGCCCACTGGTTTCCTACGAACAGTGGGACACGTTCAAGCAAGGCTCGGTGGGCCGTGTCGTCGACCGCATGGAAATCCGGATCGACTCGAACGATCCGGAAAACGAAGTAGGCGAAATCCTGGTTCGCGGCATGAACGTGATGTTAGGCTACTATAAGAATCCAGAGGCAACAAAGGCAGTGATGCTACCCGACGGCTGGCTACGGACAGGTGACTTGGGAACACTTGACAAAGACGGTTTCCTTTACATCCGCGGACGAAGCAAAAGTATGATCCTAAGCTCCAACGGACAGAATATCTATCCCGAAGAGATCGAAGACCGCCTGAACAATATGCTGTACGTGGCGGAGTCGTTGATCATTTCTCAGGGAGGTAAACTGGTCGCCCTGATCTATCCGGACTGGGAACAAGTGGACAAGGCAGGCATCCAACACTCCGAAATCGAAGAGCTGATGCAGCAGAACATCGACCAACTGAACACTGAAATGCCCGCCTACAGCAAAGTATCTTGCTTCAAGCTTTATCAGGAAGAATTCGAAAAGACACCGAAACGGAGTATTAAACGATATTTATATCAACCCGCAGAGGAAAACTAAGTAAATAAATCGTACCTTTGTTTTCTGTTAATTTACAAACAGCTCATATGAACAAAGGGAAAATTACTGTTGTCGGCATTGGACCGGGAAATCGCGATGACATAACGCCTGCGGCATTATCAGCCATCAGGCAGTCGGATGTGATCATCGGATATAACTATTATTTCCAGTTTATACAGGATATAATTCACCCGGATACCCAATGTATCGATACTGGGATGAAGCGCGAGAAAATACGTGCCGAAGAGGCCTACAAATACGCTTCGGAAGGTAAAACAGTGACAGTGATCAGTTCTGGTGATGCCGGAATCTACGGGATGGCCCCGTTGATATATGAAATGCGGACGATGAAAGAGGCGCCGCAAGTGGAGATCGAGGTAGTGCCCGGTATCAGTGCGTTCCAAAAGGCGGCTTCGCTTCTGGGGGCACCTATCGGGCATGATCTCTGTATCATCTCCCTCTCCGACCTGATGACTCCCTGGTTACGGATTGAAAAACGCATACAGGCCGCCGCCATCGGCGACTTCGTGACAGCCGTCTACAATCCGAAAAGCGAAGGACGCTACTGGCAGCTGTATCGCCTCAAGGAACTGTTCCTCGAAGAACGTGCGCCCGAAACACCGGTCGGTTATGTCCGTCAGGCCGGACGCGAGGAGCAGGTCGTCAACCTAACCACGCTGGCAGAGTTCGACCCTGAGCAGGTCGACATGTTCACCATTATCCTGATCGGGAACTCGCAGTCGTACGAAACTGACGGCAAGTTCATCACACCACGCGGCTATTACGGGGAGATCAAGATGAAAACAGATGTCGGGATTGGCCAAGACATCATGATCCGCAGCTTCCACACTATCGAAAAAGAACTCAAGAACAAAGAAATACCGCTCGACAAGAAATGGGCTTTGCTCCATGCCATCCACACGACAGCCGATTTCGAAATGGAAAATATTCTACGGATCGACGATCATGCGGTAGCTTCCCTTTACGGAAAATTCAGCCGGGGGGAGGTGCGCACCATCATCACAGACGTCACAATGGCTGCTTCCGGCATCCGCAAAGGAGCTTTGCAGCGTATGGGGATCGAGGTGAAATGCTATTTGCAAGACGAGCGCACCGTACAACTTGCAACAGAAAAAGGGATCACCCGCACACAAGCTGGCATCCGGCTTGCCGTACAGGAACATCCCGGCGCTTTATACGTATTCGGCAATGCGCCGACCGCATTAATGGAACTTTGTGACCTGATAAGGAAAGGGAAAGCCATTCCCGCCGGCATTATTGCTGCTCCTGTCGGTTTCGTACACGTACAGGAATCCAAACACATGGTAAAGCCGTTTGTCTCTATTCCTAAACTCATCATCGAAGGACGGAAAGGCGGTAGCAACCTCGCCGCGACTTTGGTAAACGCGATTTTATGCTACAATGATGCAAAACAATTAAAACCAGGTAGAGACGTATGAGAACTCAAGAAATTGTAGAAGCTTACGGCAAAACGCACATCTATATGATCGGGATGGACGACAATCCACAGCCTAAGCATATAGAAGTCATTATCAAAAATGTCAAACACGACAACATCTTCTCCGGAGGGAAGCGGCATTACGAAATTGTGAAACCATTCCTACCCGCCGATGCGGTATGGATCGAAATCAAGGCTCCAATAAATGCCGTCCTTGCAGAATACAGCCGGTTGATCCAGGAAGGCAAAGTGATCGTCTCCTTCGTTTCGGGAGACCCGTTCTTTTTCGGCTTCGCTTCCACCATCCGGAAAAACCTTTTAGGAGTAGGCATGAAAGTGTTTCCTTACTTCAACTCATTGCAGATGTTCGCACACCATGAACAAATTCCGTATGAGAACATGCACGCCGTGTCCGTTACCGGACGACCATGGCACGAACTCGACCGGGCATTGCTGGAATACCGACCGCTGATCGGTGTGCTGACCGACCGTATCCATACGCCCAGGGCTATAGCCAAGAGGATGATGGAATATCATCTGGACAGAGATTACACCATGTGGGTAGCCGAACATTTAGGCAACCCGAAGAAAGAGAAAATCTATAAAATCTACTCGATCGAGGAAATCAGCGAGATGAGTTTCACCAATCCGAACTGTGTTCTGCTAATGAAGGCTCCGAACTGCGCATTACAACGACCGGCCTTAGGCATACCTGACACGAAATTTATCTTGCTGAACGACCGGACAAAAATGATTACCAAAGCACCGATACGAGTGATAGACCTAAGCCTGTTAGAACTGCATAACAGCCGCTACTTCTGGGATATCGGCGCCTGTACCGGCTCGGTTTCAATCGAAGCGCGGCGCCAGTATCCTCATCTAGATATCCAAGCTTTTGAAGTGCGGAAAGAGTGCGAGAACATCATCCGGGCAAACACACGGCTGCACAGCGCTCCAGGCATAGACCTGCGTATTGGTAACTTCCTCAATCTGTCAATCGAAAAGAACACGATTGTCGATGCAGTCTTTATCGGCGGTCATGGCGGCAAGCTGAAAGAAATCATCCGCAAGGTAGCTTCCCACTTGAACAGTCTGAACGGCAAGATCGTTTTTAACTCCGTTTCAGAAGAAAGCAGCAAGCTGTTCCGGGAGGCGGTTGCAGAAAACGGTCTGAAACTACATTCAGAAATAAACATTACGCTCGATTCCAATAATCCTATTACAATCCTTTGCGCAACGGGTAAAAATTATGTCTAAAAATACACTGAACATTCTTGTGGTTTCGGCAAGTAGTCTGTCGTTAGCACGCAAAATCCGGGACGAATATCCAGGCAAAACTGTCATCTATTGTAGAGAAGCAGATAACGACATCGAACCAGTCACCTCTTTCAAAGAGCTGACTGGCAATCTTTTCGATAAATCGGAAACGATTGTGTTTATCGGGGCGATGGGTATCTGCGTACGGAGTATCGCCCCCTACATCAAGAGCAAGTACACGGACCCGGCAGTCATCTGCCTCGACAGTACCGGCAAATATGTCGTATCGGTACTGTCCGGTCATATCGGTGGGGCGAACGAACTGACACATGAATTGGCCCGCATACTGGACGCCGAAGCGGTTGTCACGACACAGAGTGACAACCAGGGACTTTGGGCACTGGACACCTTCGCGAAACAATATGGCTGGGAACAGGATGTCTACAACCCACAAGAAGGCATAATCAGTTTCTTCCAAACCGATTTCGAGAAGATAGACGAGGAAACGTTTAATGCATCGAGGGAAAAGGCCATGAACGAATGTGTCGCCCGTTTCGTCAACTGTCGACCGACCGCCCTCCTGCTCGATATCCGCACGGAGGAGACGGACTATATGAAGGAAACCTGTCCCCCGCACGTCGATATCTTCTATAAATATAAAGATATCGACCTCGAAAAATACGAGCTGCTGATCACGGTCAGTCCCACTTACTACCACAAATCCCCTATCCCCTGCCTATCATTCTTCCCGAAAGTGCTTCACTTAGGTATCGGATGTAAAAAGGGATTGACAGACATGAAGTCCGTCCTCACGGACCTGTATATCTGCTCCATTTTCTACAGGTTCAACCTGAAGAGCATAGCCGACGTCTCCTCCATCGACCTAAAGAAAGAAGAACCGATATTAAAGGAACTGGCAGACACCTACCTGCGCAGCCCGTTCAAGACCTATCCTGCAGAGGTACTGGACAAAATCCCCGTACCCCATCCTTCTTCCACAGTAAAGAAAGCCACCGGGTCGGGAAGCGTCGCGGAGGCAGCGGCCATCCTGAGTGCGGAAGGAGGCCCATTATTGGTGGGAAAACAAAAGGGGCAGACGAAAGACTTCACTTATGCGATAGCCATCAGCAAATCGGCAATACGGGACGAAAAAGATAGTCAGCAAAAAGGGAAACAGGGACATGGACACATCGAAATTGTCGGAGCCGGACCGGGCGATCCAGAACTGATCTCCATCCGGGGCCGGCGGATGCTGGAAAATGCAGACCTGATCCTCTATGCCGGAAGCCTCGTCCCCAAAGAACTCACCCTATGCGCCAAGAAAGGATCGACGATTCGCAGTTCTGCCGACATGAACCTGGAAGAACAATTCGCCCTTATAAAAAAGTTCTATGACAAAGGGAAGTTCATCGTACGCTTGCACACAGGTGACCCCTGCATCTATGGGGCGATACAAGAACAGATGGCATTCTTCGACCGCTATGGCATGAGTTACCATATCACACCGGGAATCTCCTCGTTCCAAGCTGCTGCAGCAGCTCTCCGTTCCCAGTTCACTATTCCTGAAAAGGTGCAAACCATCATCCTGACGCGTGGCGAAGGACGTACCCCCATGCCGGAGAAAGAGCAGCTGCATAAACTAGCCGCCAGCCAAAGCACAATGTGCATCTTCCTGAGCGCCGACATTGCCGGAAAAGTCCAGAAAGAACTTCTGGAACATTACCCGCCAACGACACCGGTAGCCGCCTGCTACAAGTTGACCTGGAAAGACGAACGCATCTACCGAGGCGAATTGAAAGACCTGGAACAGATCGTAAAAGAAAACAATCTGACACTGACGACCTTGTTAGTCGTCGGTGATGCCATAGACAACCGTACGGGGGTATCACGTCTCTACGCCGAGGAGTTCAAGCATCTGTACCGCCGTTAGTGAGGGGCCACCTCCTACCTATGAGGCATGACACCTCATAAGTAGGAGGTACGGAACCTCATAGCTATCAGGCATGAAACCTCATAGCTGCCAGGCAAGTACTCACCAGAGAGGATGCCCCCCTGCGATATTACCGGTAAAGACAAGAGAACAACAGAAGCATTATGATACTGATCTTAGGAGGAACAACCGAAGGCCGCAAGGCTGTACAAGTCGTCGAGAGCGCTGGCAAGCCCTACTACTACTCGACGGTCGGCAACGAACAGGCGATAGAAGCCGTTCATGCCATCCGCCTCACCGGTGGTATGGACGAAGAAGAGATGGCACAATTCTGCCGCGAGAAAAAAATCTCGTTGCTAGTCGATGCCGCCCACCCTTTCGCCATCCGGTTGCATCGGACGCTTGCAAAGGTTTCCTCCCGTCTCCGGATTCCGGTCGTCCGGTTGGAAAGGCAATACCCCGCACATGACAAGCGGTTGATATGGTGCACGGATTATGCCGCCGCCATCGACCGCCTGCGTGCGGACGGGATCTGCAACCTGTTGGCCCTGACAGGCGTCAAGACCATTGCGAAACTGCGTCCTTACTGGGAGCAGACGCCCTGCTGGTTCCGTATCCTGAACCGGAAAGAGTCGCTTTCGCTGGCTGAATCCGACGGATTCCCAAAGGAACGGATTATTTTTTTCCATGAAGGAGAAGACGAGAAGAAGCTGCTGGACCAGCTTCTTCCAGATGCCGTACTGACAAAGGAAAGTGGGGAAAGCGGATATTTCAAGGAAAAGGTCGAAGCAGCACAAGCCTGCGGCATTCCCGTTTATGTCATACAACGCCCTCCCCTGCCTGACAGTTTCACTTTTGTGCAAGGCATGGAAGGACTTCGTAAAGCCATCGAACGCCTCGCTCCCGGCTTCTTCCCGCTCCGGAGCGGTTTCACGACCGGCACATGTGCTACGGCTGCCGCCAAAGCCGCCTTAGTCGCCCTCCTGAACCGAACGGAACAAACCGTTAGTTGCATCACGCTCCCTTCCGGGGAAAAGATCATGCTCCCTGTCGCCGCTACCGAATGGGCGGACAACGCCGCCCTATGCACGGTTATAAAGGACTCCGGCGACGATCCGGACGTGACAAACGGCTGTTCCGTTATCGCCCGTATCGAGTTACAGGCTGGGCAATCCCCTACCCCCGCCTTCCTGTTCCGGGCTGGTGAAGGAGTAGGAACGGTGACGCTTCCCGGCCTCGGCCTCGAAATTGGAGGACCAGCCATCAACGCCACTCCCCGCCGCCTGATTACTGGAGAATTGACAACAATACTGGAGGAAAACGGCCTGTCCGGCAAGATAAAGGAGGTGGTCGTCACGATCTCCGTTCCGGGAGGGAAAAAGTTAGCTGCCCGGACATTCAATCCGAAGTTGGGAATCATCGGCGGAATCTCGATCATCGGGACATCCGGCATCGTACGCCCTTTCTCGAACGATGCCTTTCTCGCCTCGATCCGGAAAGAAGCCGAAGTTGCAAAAGCAATAGGATGTTCCCGCCTCGTCATCAACTCAGGAGCAAAAAGCGAACGTTTCCTGAAAGGCTACCTGTCGGAACGGCTGTCGGAAGAACTTCCTCCGCAAATGTTTGTGCACTACGGGAACTTCATCGGAAAGACACTGAAAATAGCTGCCGAACTGCAATTTGACGAAGTCGTCATGGGAATCATGATTGGCAAAGCCGTCAAACTAGCGGAAGGAGCACTGGATACGCACAGCAAAAAGGTCGTCATGAACAAAGCCTTTCTGAAAGAATTGGCTACAAAGGCGGGGTGCAAACCAGAGTCCGTACAAAAAATAGATTCCCTGACGCTGGCCAGAGAACTATGGGAACTGTTCAGCAAGACCGAACAACAAAGTTTCTTCCCACTTCTGTTACAGAAATGCCGAGAGCATTGTGCGCCTCTGCTTCCCGACGGGAAACTGTCCGTCCTGCTGATTTCGGAAAGCGGGGAAATAGCCTTTCAATCTTGATTATTCAAACGTAACATCCTTGTTCTGCACATAGGAGACATCGATCTTTCCTCCCGCATCACCGTTGCTCTCCTGTAAAGGAAGTTCTCTGACACGGCTCAAGAACAGGGTTCCTTTGGTGGCAGAAGTCGGATTCGTAAAGTTTAGCGTGATGGAGGTCGCGCCTTCCTGCGTATTGTTGATATCATAAACGCCGCCGTTGTAGGTCAGGTGCACCTGGACATACTCGTCCTTCCCGATCGGCTTTCCTACCCAAGTGATAATGGTTGAGCCATTGCCTTTGACGGATGTCAGGGATTCGGGAAGAGCGATTGGCCTTGTTTGTATAGACCTGGTCTTTCCAACGGGAAAAGGTGAACGTGACCGGGTCCAGCCCGGATTCCGACAGCATATACATATAAGTTCCCATTCCTAAAAAGTCCGGCACTTTTCCGTTAAAGAGAATGCCTTTGGCCGGCAGGCGCAGATTGGCCCCTTCGCTGTTATATTTATTGAAATTTGCGCCTATATGGGTATGGTTCTGCGTAACATTATATTCGACACCCAAATTCTGATAGAAAGGGATCGAGGGGTCGATCCCGTCCGAATCATCGTTATCGCAAGCGGTAAACACGCCAGCGAACAACAGGCAAGCATAAAGGAAATACTTTCTCATATCATTTAATCTTATCCGAGTTACGGAAAGTATAGGATAATTTACCAATTGCTTCTCCGAGGACTCTATTATTCTTCTTTGATAGAAATAACAAATGAAGTGGGAAAAGTTTTTCCTTTTAGGCTTTTTTGTCAAACAGAAAGCTCCTGCAAGAGAGATTCTATGGTATCGGCCGCCTGCGTACGCCCGTCAAGATGGTGGATCAGGAATGCGGAACCGACAGACAGATCGCCCGTCTCGATCCACACAGGCGATTCCACATGCCGATCGGCACGTATACCGTTCCGCTGGAGTGCCTTGCGGACCATCGCATATTTCTGTCCGTGCCCGATCAGGCGTATTTCTTTCGAATACCGGTTATCGATGCGGAACAAGCCGGTCTCCGTGTCGAACACGATTCCCTTGCGGGCGAAGAAACCGCTCAAGTGGCCGCTCAGGGCGAGGTCTTCGGGCGTACCGGTCGTAATCCCGTTCGTCCGGTCCATCAGCCAAATCTTGTCGGCGATCTGGAGCGCCAGTTCGAGGTCGTGTGTGGAGAGGAAAATCGTCTTATTCGCGCTTCGTGTCAGATGGTGGAGCAATTGCATGATCTCCACCTTGCTCGGAAAATCGAGGAAAGCGGTCGGTTCGTCCAGAAAGATAACAGGTGTTTCCTGAGCCAGTGCCTTGGCGATCATGACCTTCTGCCGTTCTCCGTCCGACAGGGTGTGCACCATGCGGGAGGCCAGGTTCTCGATCCGTACCAAGGCGATCGATTCTTCCACGACCTGCTTGTCCTCCTTGTCCAACCGTCCCCAGAAACCGGTGTAGGGACTGCGTCCCATCCCGACCAATTCCCGCACGGACATATTCCGGATGTCACACTTCTCCGTCAGGACCACACCGATCGTCGTGCTCAGTTCCTTGTCCGAATAACTGTCCATATCACGTCCCAAGACGGCGATCTCGCCTCCCAGCTTCGGCTGGAAAGCCGACAGCGTGCGCAGAAGCGTCGACTTCCCGACTCCGTTCGCTCCTAAGAGGCAGGTTAATTCTCCACTATAAATCCGGGCCTGTATATGGCTCGCCACCAACTTGGTATCATTCTTTGTCCGATAACCGATAGAGAGATCGTTTATATGAATCGTATCTTGTCTCATCATTCGTTCAGTTCGTTTTTACGTTTACGGAATAGAACGGAGGCCACTACCGGAGCACCGATCAGGGCAGTCACCGAGTTGACCGGCAAAGCCCCTTCGAAGCCGGGCATCCGAGCAATCAAGTTGCAGACGAGTGCCAATGCGGCACCGGCAAACAGGACGGCAGGCATCAGGACCCTATGGTCGGATGTTTGAAAAATGGCCCGGCACAGGTGCGGGACGGCCAGGCCAAGAAAGATGACCGGTCCACAATAGGCCGTCACGATCGCCGTCAGCACTCCTGCCGAGGTGATCACCAAAAGACGTGCCCGCTTGATGTTCAATCCCAAGTTACGGGCATAGCCGTCGCCAAGCAGCATCAGGTTCAACGTCTTGATCAACAGGAACGACAAAGGGATCAGAATCGCCATGATCGCAACAAACAGCATCATCTGGTTGCCGGAAACACGTGAGAAGCTGCCTAACCCCCAGATCACATAGGCGCGAATATCCTCCTCCACGCTGAAGAACTTCAGCACGCCGATCACCGCATTCGCCACGTAGCCGATCATCACGCCGATGATCAGCAGCGTCACGTTCCCTTTCACCTTCTGCGACACATATACGATTAACGCCATCACCGAGAGCGAACCGATCACGGCTGCTATCGAAAGCGCGATTTCTCCCATAACCCCCAATTTACTAAGCGCAACCCCTCCGAGGCTACCGCTCAGCAGTACCACAAAGGCCACGCCCATGCTCGCACCGGAGCTGATCCCCAGCACAGAAGGTCCCGCCAGTGGATTCCGGAAAACAGTCTGCATCTGCAAGCCGCTTATCGCCAGGCCCGCTCCCGCCACCAAAGCAGTCAATGCCTGCGGAAGACGTGATTTCCAGACGATATTCTGCCAGGTCACCGGCTCGTCTCCCAGTCCGCAAATAATGTTCCAGACAGACTTCAACGGGATAGACACCGATCCTAACACCAAATTCAGGAACATCAGGACCAGGATAGACGCTACGATGAGCGACATCAGAAAAGTAGTGGAATGTCTCATTCGTGCAGCCTATTTGAGCCGTGCATAATAAACAGGTGTATGATCAGGCAGCAGGTCCGGATGGAATATATGCAGCAGGTCGGCTAGTACGACTTCCGGCTCGGTCGGCATACTTTCGTAAAAAGGCGTATCTTTCATGTTGCAATAGATGATCCCTTTCTCTCTGAAGGCACGGAAATCGGCATAACGCGGGTCCTGCTCCTTCAATGCCTCATAGCTGAACGTACCCGGATAGCTGTTCACAATGCGCCAGTAATCGGCTTCGTCACCCTGATTGTAGACAGTTTCGAAATCAAGTGTCACACCTCCCGAACGTTTGTCGTTTTTGAGGAAATAGTCAGCACCGGCGTCCTTGAAAAGTTGGGCGAGAAAGCTCTCCCCTCCTACGGCATACCAGTTACCGCCCCGCATCTCGCCGCTCAACACGACCGGGCGTTTCTTCACTTTTCCTTCCGCCGTCAGCTCCTTCAATTCATTGTAACGGGCCGCGATGGCGTCGAATGTCTCGTTTGCCTTTTGCTCCTGTCCCACCAACAGGCCGACGAACTTCACCCATTCCGCCTGTCCCAACGGCGTCATCTCCTTATAGCCTAAATGCGGGATCAATGGGATACCGACATCCTTCAAGGTCTCATATCCGCCCCGTTTAAAAGGCGAAACAAGGATCAGGTCTGGGTTCATACTCATGATCACCTCGTTGTCGAAATTCCCTTCTATGCCGATTTTGGCGGTCTTCCCGCTCTTGAGACGTTCGTTCATCTCCCTATTGAACAGATGCCGGGTACTGGTCACCCCTACGACCTTGTCCAGTTCGCCCATCTTGATAAAATTGGACAACTGCAAAGATGTCATACAGACAACACTTCTGATGGGTGTCTCGATCACAGTATACGATCCGGGGATGCCGGCCGGTTTCGTTCCTCTCCTGACAAGCGCATAATGAAAAGTCGTACTTTACTCATTCTGCGGGTCCTGGATATCCAGCAAGACATACCCGCCCCA
>ENA-UEQY01001769-UEQY01001769.1-human-gut-metagenome-genome-assembly--contig:-NODE-1769-length-12566-cov-11.075907_pt1 | contig 12566 bp, 10 predicted proteins | sample MGYA00242949_ERZ507949 | MGnify/ENA primary metagenome ERZ507949 (study PRJEB26167, sample SAMN06115403) | human gut metagenome | host: Homo sapiens | place: China:Jiangsu | collected 2016-07-06... | reverse complement strand
ATTCCTGTTGATATGTTTCCTGTGGCAACTGTTCCAACCCCCATAATTGTAAATGCATCATCAATAATCAATTCAAAGTTTTCTTTTAAACATAATGGAACATCTAATCTGTTCATATACTCTTTTTCTCGCTCTTTTTTGCTTTTACCAAATAATCCCATAGTGTTTCTCCTTTATAACTTACGATTTGTTGAACTAAGCCTAGTATACCACACTCTCCCATGAAAGAACAGGCAGATATAGCACAAAAGGCAGGATACCATCGCCATGATGATACCCTGCCTTTGGTCGTTACTGTTCGGGGTCAGCGTTCGGACATTTGTTGGACTTCGATAGTGCTCTTGTTGGAGAGCGTCTGCCCCAAACCCTGCTGGAACCGAGTACGGCAAACCGGAAGTCAACGAATGGATGCCATTTTATCAGTCGACCATGATCTCCTAAGAGCCGCATAGGAGATTAAAAAGTTTGCAAGCCAGCCAACTGGTACCGCAAGCCAGACAAAGGCAATGCCGAAACGTGGTGCACAGATTAGGGCAACGGACAGACGAATCGCAAGATTCACTATGTTTGCAACGAGGAACGGACGCATAATTCCGAGACCGCGAAGGACTCCATCGGTTGCCATCTTGATACCCATGAAGATGAAAAAGTAACCAAGCCACCTCATATAATCACCAGACACCTGATAGGCAAACGCCGTTCCGTCTTTTCCTAAGAACAGCGAGGAGATCTGCGTGTGTAGCGTTTCAATGACGAGAAAGGCAAGAACGGCAAAGCACACGTCCAGCACCAGCGCCGCATGGTAGCCTTTTTTGATGCGTTGGGGTTTGCCTGCGCCAAGGTTTTGGGAAACATACGGCGAAACCGCATTGCCGATGGATACAAAGATCAATGAAAAAACATTTTCCACCCTCATCGTTGCTGTATACCCGGCGAGTGCCTGTGTACCGAAAGGATTTACCACTGCCTGCACAATCATCATACCGATGGACACTGTGGACTGCTGTAAAACCGACGGCACCGCAATGCGAAGCATGGAATACAGCTCCTGCCGTTCAAACCTGTTAAAGGGGCTTTTATATTGCTGCATCCGTGCAAAGAAAATCAAAAACGAAAACACTGCGGAAATTCCCTGTGCAATCAGGGTTGCAATAGCCGCACCGAACACACCGAGACCTAGCCCGGCTACCATCCAAAGATCCATTAAAATATTCAGGATGGACGAAAAAATCAGCAGTCCTAGCGGAATTTTGGATTCGCCGATTGAGGTGAACATGGTAGAAAGAATGTTATACATAAACAGAAACGGAAAGCCCACAAAATAGACCCGCAGATACAGTACTGCATCACCCAGTATGTCTGCAGGGGTTTGCAGTCCACTCATCATCGAGTTGGCGAAGAAAAAGCCAAAAACACCAAGGACTATACTTAGAAGCAAAAAGCTAATCAAGGAGGTTGACACGATTGTTTTCATTTTGCCATACTCCCTGGCTCCGAAATAACGGCTCACAAGCACACCGGCTCCGACACCGGCTCCCAGTGCCACACAAATGAACACATTGGTCAATGCTGCACATGCACCGACAGCTGCAAGTGCGGAAGAACCAACAAACTGGCCGACAATAATAGAGTCGGCCATATTGTATACCTGCTGGAAAAAACTTCCGAGAATCATTGGCATTGCAAAAACCGTCAACGCTTTGAGGGGCGTATCGGTTATCAAATACTCATCTTTCGACATTATCCTATTCCTCCGTGGTATCTTGTATCGTGGTATACCATTCACGTACCTTTTCAAATTTATCATCCTGATTATACCACAAAAAAACCGCCCATGCCAAATCCGGCAGGGGCGGTGTGTATTGCAATCAGTTCTTCAATGCCTGCATCGGGGCGGGGATGCGGCCGCCGCGGTGGATCATGACCGAGGGGCTGAACTGGCTGATGGGCATGATGGGCGCGTGGCCCAGCAGGCCGCCGAAGTCCAGCACGTCGCCGGCCTTGTGGCCGATGGCGGGGATGACGCGCACGGCGGTGGTCTTGCTGTTCACCATGCCGATGGCGGCCTCGTCCGCGATCAGGCCGCTGATGACCTCGGCGCTCGTGTCGCCCGGGATGACGACCATGTCGATGCCGACGGAGCAGACCGCGGTCATGGCCTCGAGCTTTTCCAGCGTCAGGCTGCCGCAGTTGGCGGCGTTGATCATGCCGTCATCTTCCGACACGGGGATGAACGCGCCGGACAGGCCGCCGACGTGGTTGGATGCCATGACGCCGCCCTTCTTGACCGCGTCGTTCAGCAGGGCCAGGCAGGCCGTCGTGCCGCAGCAGCCGCAGCTCTCAAGGCCCATCTCCTCCAGAATGTTCGCAACACTGTCGCCAATCGCGGGCGTCGGGGCCAGCGACAGGTCAATGATGCCCGCGGGCACGCCGAGGCGCTCACTGGCGAGGTTCGCTACCAGCTGGCCCAGACGGGTGATCTTGAATGCCGTGCGTTTGACCAGCTCGGCCACCTCGTCCATCGGGGCGTCTTTCGGCAGCTTGGCCAGCGCGGCGCGCACCGCACCGGGGCCGGAGACGCCGACGTGAATCTCACAGTCCGGCTCGCCCGCGCCGTGGAACGCGCCCGCCATGAACGGGTTGTCCTCGGGCGCGTTGCAGAACACGACGAGCTTTGCGTCGCCCATGCACATATTGTCCTTCGTCAGCTCGGCGGTCTCGCGCACGACCTCGCCCATCAGCTTGACGGCGTCCATGTTGATGCCCGATTTCGTCGAGCCGATATTGACGCTGGAGCAGACAATATCGGTCTCGGCCAGTGCGCGGGGGATGGCGGCGATCAGCCGCTTATCGCCCGCGGAAAAGCCCTTGTGTACCAGCGCGCCGAAGCCGCCGATGAAGTTGACCCCCACGGCCTTGGCCGCGCGGTCCAGCGTTTTGGCGTACTGCACGGGGTCGGCGTCGGGCGCGGCGCCCAGCAGCATCGCAATGGGCGTGACGCTGATGCGCTTGTTGACGATGGGGATGCCGTATTCGGCGCTGATGCCGTCCACGACGGAGACCAAATTGCCCGCCAGACGGGTGATCTTGTTGTAGATTTTCTCGCACGCCTTGTCCGCATCCGGGTCGATGCAGTCCAGCAGGCTGATGCCCATTGTGACGGTGCGCACGTCGAGGTTCTCGGCGGTCAGCATCTCAATGGTCTCCATAATGTCGCGGCTGTTGATGATTCTCATGTGGCAGCCCCCTTAAATGGTGTGCATGGCATCAAAGACTTCCTGCCGGGTCACGGTGACCTGCATCTTCATCTCTTTGCCCAATGCCGCAAAGCGGTCCCGGACCTCGGCGGCCTCGGCGTTCGCCTTGCTCAGATCGACCAGCATGATCATGCAGAACATATTCTGCATGATGGACTGGGAAACGTCCTCAATGTTGATGTTCAGCTCGGCGCACACCGCGCTGACCTTGGCAACGACACCCACCGTGTCCTGCCCGATGACCGTGATGACTGCTTTCATAAAATGACCCCCTCAAAATGTCCGATGATAAACGGAATACTGCCATTATAACAAAATTCCGCAAAAGAGTAAAGAATATAACGAGAAGTGATACTTTTTAACGAGCAACTGCCTGCGGGGCGTCGGGGACGCCGCCCCCTACAACAGCTCCGTAGGGGCGGATTCCATATCCGCCCGCGGAACCTGACGGCGGCGGTCAAGTCCGCGGCTTTTAGGCGAACAGCCAACAAGCTGCCGCTTTGTAGGGGCCGCACATGTGCGGCCCGCAACTGTACGGCGGACGAACGCTTGCCTTTCACGCGCGGGCCGGGCATGCCCGGCCCCTACAGGGCATCGTGAACATCAAAACTCCGCCGAATGCTCCTCCGCCCGCACATCATCCCGCTGCAATTCCGCCAGCAGCTCATCCTCGCCGCCGTGGAGAAGCAGCTTCTCGCTGTACTGCTCAAACCGCTCACAGTCGTTTTCGGCCAGAAACGGCGCGGAGTCGGGGCCGAGTGCCAGCTCGTTGACGAAGACGACCATCTCCTGTCCGTCCTCGAACGCTTGCTCCATAAAGTCAAAGGCAAATTCCAGCGCGTTGCTGGCGGCGGAGACCGCTTCCTCGCGGCGCTGCACCTGGGTGTTGAACGCGCCGCGCACCGTGTCAAACGCCTCGTCGGCGTCCAGACCGTTGTCAAGGCTGCGGCTCCACGCGGTCAGCAGCGCCAGCGTGCGGGCGCGGGCCGCGGCCTCGTCGGGCAGCAGCGCCCCGGCGGTCTTGTCGGCCTCCAGCTTGGCGCGGTAGGCGTCGCACCGCTCGGCAAACAGGTCGGCAGGGTCGGCGTCGGGCTGCTGGGCCAGCGTCCGCTTGAAGCTGCGCAGCTGCTGGTAGCAGGCATCCGTCACCGCACCCGTGGCGCGGGCGTCGGCAAAGCGGGTGTTCAGGCCCGCCAGCAGCAGGCTGACCAGACTGATGCGCTCGTCAAAGCTCGCGTCCATCGCCCGTGCAATGACGGCGTCATAGGGCTTGCCCTGCAAAATATCCTCGACGCCGTAATCCTCGTGGTACTTGCGGTAGAGCATCCAGTAGGCCGCAAAATCCCGCGCGACCTCGGGGTGGCGCAGGTACTGCCCGATGACCCCCTCGTCCACGGGCAGCGCCAGCCTGTCCGCAGCCTGTAAATAGGCGGACAGATCCTCCCACCCGCGGGCGGTCACGAACTGCACGCCGTCCACATCGTTTTCGATTTTGTAAAAATGCTGCGGGCGCAGCTCCAAGTAGGCCGTCACGGCGGGGTGCAGCCGGTGGGCGCGGGCGTAGTCCTGCCAGACGCTCAGCTTCGGCTCAATGTCGATACGCCGCACGCGGTCCAGCGTGACAAGGTCAAACTCCCGCACGCTCTTGTTGTACTCCGGCGGATTGCCCGCGGCCACAATGACCCAGCCGCCCGGCACAGCCTGATTGCCGAAGGTCTTGCACTGCAAAAATTGCAGCATCGTGGGGGCCAGCGTCTCGCTGACGCAGTTGATCTCGTCGATGAACAGGATGCCGTTTTTCTTGCCGGTGCGCTCCATGGCGGCGTAAACGCTGGCGATGATCTCGCTCATCGTGTACTCGGTCACGCTGCGGGTGCGCCCGCCGTAGTTCCGCTCCCGGATGAACGGCAGGCCGACGGCGCTCTGGCGGGTGTGGTGGGTGATAGTGTAGGCCACCAGCGCAATGTCGCACTCCTGCGCGATCTGCTCCATGATCTGGGTCTTGCCGACGCCCGGCGGGCCCATCAGCAGAATGGGGCGCTGCCGCACGGCGGGGATCAGCGGGCGGCCAATGTCGTCCGTGGCAAGGTACGCCTGCACGGCGCGCTTGATTTCCTCTTTGGCACGTTGAATATCCATGGTTCATCGTCCTTTCGGGTCAAATTCTTCGGGCTGCAAGACCAGGCGCATGGCCCAGGGCGGCACGTCGGGCGGCGGGGTGCCGTCCTCCAAAAACAGGAACGCCGTCTCAAACGGCGGGCGTTTGGCAGGGTAGATGCCCTTGCCGTCGGTAAAATACAGCACGCCCTGCAGGTCCCGCAGCGCACCGTCCTGCCGCAGCTGCGCAATGCGGGCAAACGCGGGGCGGAAGTCCGTTCCGCCGCCGCCCACCAGCATGAACTGCGCCGTATAGCGGTCCAGTGCGTCCAGATCGTTCAGCCAGACCTCATCCCGCACAGCGTTGTCCGCCTGCATGACCAAAATGCGGCACTGCCGGAAAAAGCTGTCCTGACTTTTTAATAAGGTGAACGTCTCTTTTAAGAACGCCTTGACCAGCTCGCCCGCCGTGGATTCGCTGGTGTCCACCACAATGACGAAGTCGCGTATTTTCTTCACCTCGCGGCTTTCCAGCGGCTCTATCAGCGGCAGGTTGCCGTAGGTGCGCAGGCCGTAGCTGTAAAAGCCGAGGTCGAATTCCTCGGGGTCGAGGTGCGGCTCCTCATGCCAGACGGCGAACCGGCGCAGGAAATCCCGGTAGGTGCGGCGGCTGCGCCCGGCCTGCACCTGCGCCTGCAGGGCTTGCGCGGCAGTGTCCTGCCCGGCGCGCCGGCCGCTTTCCTCCATGCTCAGCTCCGTCTGGCGGCCCAGGTTCTCCCACTGTTTGCCGCGCATCTGGGCGGCGGGGCTGTCCGGGTCAGCGGGCCAGAGGCGGTGGCTGTCGGTGTAAAATTCCCGCTGCCATTTGTTTAAGGTCTCCGCGTCGGTCTGTGCTAAGACGCGGTAGATGGGGCCTGCCGCTAAAAATTTGCACTTTTCGCGCAGCTGTGTGTAGCATTGCTGCCGCACCCAGCCGACGGGGCGCTTCGCGGCGGGGGTGTTCAGGGTGTCCAGCGTGGCCTCCACGGCGATGTCACAGGCCAGCCCCCACAGGTCGGGGTCGCGCCTGTCCCGCAGCCAGAGATGCCGGAAGATGCAGTGGAACAGGCTGTGCAGGTAGGCCCGGGGCAGGTACCGCCGGTTCCTGCGGTAGGTGTCCAGCAGCCATGCGGTGGGGTAGTAGAGTGCCCCGCCGTCGGTGGCAAAGCTGCCGCCGCTTTCCCGCGGGGCCGCGGGCAGTGCACCGAGCGCTGCCGTTAAGTAGCGCTGGTCAAGGTACAGCTCCCCCCGCAGCTGCTCCATGACCCGGCGGGCCATCGTCTGCTCCCATTCCGATTGGGTTTGGATGTGTTTGGCTATAGTGGACACCTTCTTCCGTGACTGTATGTAGGGGCCGGGCATGCCCGGCCTGAGGGGCTTTGACGGGCCTTGCGCTGCCACCCGCTTATGGTCTACAAATCGTCAAAATCATACGTTTTTTTCGCTCGCTTGGCCCTGCCTAACAGCACCGCCGCCCCGGCGCTCCACCCGACGCGGGCGCAATAGACCGCGGCATCTGCTGTCGGCAGGCTCAGCCCCACCAGCAGCCGCAGAGCGGCCTCGTCCCGGTCATCAATAGCACGCCGGAACGCTGCCTCCGGGTGGGCGGTCAGGTAAAGCTCGTAGTACGCGCGGGCGTCGTCACCCAGTCCGAACGGCTGCACAAGCCGCCCGAGCGCTAACCGACAGAGCTTATCCTCACTCTCGCCGACGCAGGCCTGCGCAAACGACGCATCAAACGCGGCGTAATCCACCGCGCCGCCGGGCGTGAAGCACTGCCGCATCCGGTAGCCCTCGCCCTCAATGCTGTGGTTGAAGATATGCGCGGGCGTGTTCTCGTCCAGAAACTCCGAATACTCGGGGTAAAACAGCTGCGCACCGTCCAATTCCACCGTAATGTCCGCGCTGACGGCCCCCAGCAGCTTTTTTAAGCCCGTCGGGGCATCGGCGGCAGCCCGCAGGCGGAAGGTCTGCAATTGGCGGCAGTTCGTAAATAAATCGCTGCCAAACCCCTCGACCCCGGGCCCCAGCGTGACCCGGCGCAGCCTGCGGCAGTTGTAAAACGCCGCGCTGTCCAGCACCCGCACGGTGTCGGGCAGGGTGACCTCCTCCACAAAATTGCCGGTGATCTCATGCGTGTCGTCCCCGGTGCGCCGGGCCCCGGGCCTGACCGGCCTGTCCGCAAAGCAGTACGGCCCCAGCTCCGCAACGGGCAGCCCCTCAATTGTGCCCGGCACAGCGGGGCAGGGGGTGTCGCCCAGCAGCCGCAGCAGCCGCGCACCGCCGGGACAGGGCTCCCAATAAAGACCCACAAAAATCACCTCTTTACATTAGGGCCATTATAGCATAAAATGTGGTTGCGAGAAACAGAAAAGTGAGAGAATTCTATGAAAAGCGTCAAACAAACGGATATTCTGACGGGCAGCATCCCCAAACAGCTGCTCCTGTTCTTTCTGCCCATCTGGTTCGGCACGCTGTTCCAGCAGTTGTACAACACGGCGGACACTCTGATCGTCGGTAACTTTGTGGGCACAAACGCGCTGGCCGCGGTGGGCGCAACAGGGCCCTTCGTCAACCTGCTGGTGGGCCTGTTCGTCGGACTTTGCAGCGGCGCGGGCGTCGTCATTGCCCAGAGCTGGGGCGCACATGACCCCGATGCCGTGGACAGGCAAGTACACACGGCGCTGGTGCTGAGCGCTGCCGTTGGCGCGCTGCTGACCGTGCTGGGCCTTGTGACCGCCGCGCCGATGATGCGTCTGCTGGGCACGCCGGACGAGATTTTGCCCGATGCAGCGCTGTATCTGCGCATCTACTTTCTGGGCATGATCCCGCAGATGCTCTACAATATGGGCACCAATATCCTGCGTGCCATCGGTGATTCTAAGCGTCCGCTGTACTTTCTGATCGCGGCGTCGCTCGTCAACATTGTGCTGGACGTCGTGTTCATTGCGGTGTTCGGCTGGGGCGTCATGGGCGCGGCGCTGGCGACGGTGCTCAGTCAGGTGGCCAGCGCGGTGCTGACGCTGCGCTGCATCGTCGGCTCTCAGGGGATGCCGTGGCACATCCGCGCCGAAAAGCTGCGGCTGCACGGCGACGTTTTCGCGGCCATCTGCACCATCGGCGTGCCCGCCGCCGCCCAAAGCGCCATGTACAACATCAGCAATATGTTCATCCAGAGCAGCATGAACAGCTTCGGCACCAGCACGATTGCGGCGTGGGGCGTCTACGGCAAGATCGACTTTGTGTTCTGGATGACGATCAACTCGCTGGGCATCGCCATCACGACGTTTGCGGGGCAGAACTTCGGCGCACGGCAGTATGACCGCGTGCGCCGCGGCGTGCGGGTCTGTCTGGCAATGGCCGCGTGTACGACGCTGGTCATCAGCTTTACATTTTACAATCTGGCGGAGGTGCTGTTCCGCCTGTTCAGCCAGGACGACGCGGTGGTCGCCGTCGGTGTCGGCATGATGCACGTTCTGACGCCGGTCTACATCACCTACGTATGTATTGAGGTGCTGGCCGGTGCGCTGCGCGGCTGCGGCGATGTCCGCGTGCCGACGCTGATCACCGTGTTCTTTGTCTGCGGTCTGCGGATGCTCTGGCTGTTCATCGCCGTGCCCATCCGCCACGAGGTCGCCACGGTGGAGATGAGCTATCCCATCACCTGGTCCCTTGCGTCCGCGCTGTTTATTCTGTACTACGTCAAGGGCGGCTGGATGCAGCGGTGCGCGGAGAAGTGGGAGAAGAAGCAGGCAGGGTGATGCCGCGTAAATTGCCGCCGCACCTGTAGGGGCCGGGCGTGCCCGGCCCGCAGGCTTGCGTTGCCGCCCCTTTAAGGATGGCTTTGTAGGGAGGGGTCTTGACCCCTCCGCGGCGGCCTGAGGGCAGGCCGCCCTACATCCCCCCTTACAAACAATACGTAGGGCGGGGTGACCTCACCCTGCCGCGGGGCGTCGGGGACGCCGCCCCCTACAGCAAAACCCCCATCGGAGCAACATCCGATGGGGGTCATTTTTTGCAAATTACAGCTTAAAGCTGTCCTTCAGCGTGACGATTCGATTGTACACGCCCTCATGCTTGCTGTCCGGGGTAAAATACCCGTTGCGCACGAACTGGAAGCGGTCACCGGGCTTGGCGTCCTTCAGGCTCTCCTCGAGCTTTGCACCCTGCAGCACCTTGACGCTGTCGGGATTCAGGTAATCCTTGAAATCCGCGTCGTCGGGGATGCTGTTCATGTTGGCCTCGGTGAACAGCTTATCATACAGCTCGACCTCAGCGTCCAGGCAGTGGGCGCAGCTGACCCAGTGGATCGTGCCGCGCACCTTGCGGCCATCGGCGGGGTTGCCGTTGCGGGTCTCGAGGTCGGCCTCGGCGTGGATGGCCACGACCTTGCCGTTCTCGTCCTTGTCCACGCCGGTGCAGCGCACCAGATACGCGCCCATCAGGCGGACCTCGCTGCCAAGCGTCAGGCGCTTGAATTTCGGCGGCGGCACCTCAAAGAAGTCGCTGTTCTCGATCCACAGCTCCTTCGTGAAGGCGACCTTGCGGGTCGTCGTGTCGTTGGCGTCGCGGTTCGGGTTGTTGGGCAGGTCAAAATACTCGCACTGGTCGGCGGGATAGTTGTCGATGATCAGCTTGACAGGCTCCAGCACGGCCACGCGGCGCTGGGCGTTCAGCTCCAGCTCGGCGCGCAGCACGGCCTCCAGCTGGCGCATATCCACAAGGTTGTCAGCCTTGGAGATGCCGGCCTCTTTCACGAAGGTAAAGATGCTCGTCGGCGTGTAGCCGCGGCGGCGCAGGCCGGACAGGGTCGGCATACGGGGGTCGTCCCAGCCGTCCACGATGTTCTTCTCGACCAGCTCGCGCAGGTAACGCTTGCTCATGACGGTGTTCGTCACGTTCAGGCGGGCAAACTCGCGCTGCTTCGGGAATTCTTTGCCGAACAGGTTCGTGATGACCCACTCATACAGCGGGCGGTGGTTCTCAAACTCAAGGCTGCACAGGCTGAAGGTGATGCCCTCAATGGCGTCCTGAATGGGGTGCGCAAAGTCGTACATCGGGTAGATGCACCACTTGTCGCCCTGGCGGTGATGCTCGACATGCTTGATGCGGTAGATGGTCGGGTCGCGCATGTTCATGTTCGGGCTGGCCAGGTCGATCTTGGCGCGCAGCGTTTTTTCGCCGTCGGCAAACTCACCCGCGCGCATACGGCGGAACAGGTCGAGGTTCTCCTCCGGCGTGCGGTCACGGTAGGGGCTCGGGCGGCTGGGCTTGCCGGCGTCGTTGCCGCGGTACTCCTGCATTTCCTCGCGGGTCAGGTCATCCACGTAGGCCTTGCCCTCCTTGATAAGCTGCTCGGCGTACTCATAGCAGCGCTCAAAATAGTCGCTGCCGTAGAAAATGCCGCCGTTCGGCTCGGCACCCAGCCATTTCAGGTCCTGCAGGATGCTCTGCACGTACTCGTCACCCTCGCGGGCGGGGTTCGTGTCGTCAAAGCGCAGGTTGAACAGGCCGCCGTAGTGTTTGGCAATCGTGTAGTTGATGAAGATCGCCTTGGCGGAGCCGATATGCAGGTAGCCGTTCGGCTCCGGCGGGAAACGGGTATGCACGACATCGACCTTGCCCTCGGCGAGGTCGGCATCGATAATATCCGTCAGAAAGTTGGAAAATTTTTCGTCTGCCATGATTACACCCCAAAATTAGTAAGCGTCACGTTGTTGTAGGGGCCGATGCCTGCATCGACCCGCTGCAAGGCTATAGGTACGCTAGCTTTGATTATCTTACTATTATACATAGGTTTATAACATTTAGCAAGAGGTAAAAACTTGCCTGCACCTACTGTTATTTATAAAAGGTTTGTGCTATAATCAATACTGATTTACAATGCCTAAGATTTTGCCTAAGATTTGCCGTTCTTACAAATCCTAACGAAAGGGGGCTGTGCCATGCCGACCCCGAATGACCGCGGGCCCCACCGCCCGCGCACAAATATACAGTACCATGTGGAGAATGGCTGGGCGGTGCCCGACCAGCCGCAGCCGCCGCCGCGCCGCACCCCCACGCAGGAGCAGCGCCGCGCCGCCGCCCGCCGCGCGCGGGCAAAGCGCCGCAGACTCCGTCAGCTGGCGCTGATCGGTACGGCGTGCGGCATTCTGGTCGTGTCGGGCGTCATCACGGCGCTGCTGCCCGCTAAGGGTGCGGACGCGCCGCTCACCTCCGATGCTCCCGCCAACACGCGCCTTGTGGCCCCCGTGCCCTACGCGGGCAGCAACGGCAGCGCAGGCACGGCACAGGCCCTGAACTGGGGCACTGTCGGCCCGCAGCGCCAGAGCGCCGACACGGGCTACACCTACACGGCGCTGCCCGCCGCCCCCGCCGCGCTGCCGGCGTTTGGCCGCGTGGACACAAGCTGGTTTGCGGATGCCGCCTTCCTCGGCGATTCGCTGACCGCGGGCTTCTGCGTGAACGAATACAACATTGATGTGGGTGGTGCGCTGGTCTGCGGCTATGAGGGCATCAGCCCGAACACCGTCGTCAACCGCGCCACCGTCACCAGCCCGGACCGCGGCGAGGAGGTGCCGCTGGACGTTCTGGCCGCGGCCCAGCCCGCGAAGCTGTACATCCTGATTGGCACGAACGCCCTGGTCCAGCCCGGCAACGATGAAAGCTTTTTGGCGTACTACGGAAAAATGCTGGACGATCTGCGCACCGCCCTGCCGAACACGGCATTCTATGTGCAGTCGGTCCTGCCCGCCACGCAGGAGAAGGCCGCCGACAGTCTGCCGGGTCTGGCCCCGGACCGTCTGGCGGTCATCAACGCGGCCATTCAGCAGCTTTGTGCCGAGCGTGGGTGCTATTATCTTGACCTCAGCGCCGAGTTTGCCGACGACGCCGGGTATCTCTCGACGGAGTTCTCCCAGCCCGACGGCGTGCATCTGACGGTCTCCGGCTACAGCAGGTGGGTCAGCTATCTCTGCACCCATGTGCCCTACAGCAAGGACAACCCCTATCAGGCCGGGAGCACCTACTATTTAAGCGAGGATATGAAGGGACTGCTGAGTGATCTGCCGTAAACCGGGAGCGGCAGCCTCCCGGAAGGTTGTTCTTTCTTTTGCCAACAAAAGAAAGAACCAAAGAAAATTGCCGCTGTTTCGACGCAGCGGACCCGCGACT
>ENA-UEQY01001756-UEQY01001756.1-human-gut-metagenome-genome-assembly--contig:-NODE-1756-length-12645-cov-19.182845_pt1 | contig 12645 bp, 10 predicted proteins | sample MGYA00242949_ERZ507949 | MGnify/ENA primary metagenome ERZ507949 (study PRJEB26167, sample SAMN06115403) | human gut metagenome | host: Homo sapiens | place: China:Jiangsu | collected 2016-07-06... | reverse complement strand
ACGGAAATTTGAATGCCTCCTTTGCTTCTGGAAAGATGAAGTGAAGGAGGTTTTTTATTGTCCGTTTTCGGCCGTGTACTTGACGGGTTGTCGGGGTTGGCAGGCATTTTTATAAAGTATATATACGCGGGGTGTGGAAAAATATAACGCTTATATTTTTCCACACCTGTATATAGGAAGTTTGAAAAACCGGTGCCAACCCCGACAACCCGTCAAGCTTTCCGCTGTTGGTTTATGCTCATTTGGCGGTTTAATGTTTGTAAATCAAGTAAGTATGTTTTTTTCTTCCATTCTCCCTTATTTTTGCTTGAAATCTTTGTTTGAGGGCATTTTCACACGCTTTTTCGTGCTGGTTTTACATCTGTTTGCATTTGCATATCTTTGTGAAAAAACGCACTTACGTTTTGACTCAAATGCACTTGTGTTTTAGTTTAAACGCACTTGCGTTTTGATTCAAACGTACTTGCGTTTTGGGTTGAATGCACTTGCGTTTTTTAAAGAGTTGAGAGTGCTTTTATTTTCTGCAATTGGGGAGCTTTGCAGGGGAATATGTCTGTGTTTTTTTCTAACTTTGTAAAAACCATTGAAAGTTATGAAAACAAAATTGTTGATTGCCCTGTTCGGCCTGCTTTTGTGTTTGGGCGGAAGTTCTTGTGTGGTGCATCGTCATGCACCTAAGCCACCACATAAGAAGGAAATCCCTCCTGGCCATGCGAAAAAAATACGCGGTAAGAAATCTGCAAAGTTTGATGCTCCCGGACATCGTAAGCATCTTCCTCCTCAATTGTAGATATATAAAGCGTAAAGGAATTAATTGATAAATCTTTTTATGCTTTCTACGTTTCTCGTGGCCGAAACGTAGGTTTTCTTTTCTTGGGTTGGAAAGTTTGCGAATGAAAAAGTCAAATACGCTTTTTTAGTCAAAAGCAATCATTATCTTTGTATATAATTCAAATTAATGGTAGTCATGAAGGATATCAATCCACTGAAAATTGTGCTTGTTGGAAAGAAAAATAAAAGTAAATAAGTAGTTATGGCTAAGAAAAAAGAAATAGCAGATGAGCCTTTGGAAAAACAGCTTTGGAAAGCAGCTGATAAACTTCGTAAAAACATTGATGCAGCCGAGTATAAGCATGTAGTATTAGGGCTTATCTTTTTACGATATATTTCTGTTTCATTCAAAGATTTATATAATAAACTCAAGCAGGAAATAGACCTTGGGGCTGATCCGGAGGATCGTGAGGAATACAAGGCAGAAAATGTGTTTTATGTTCCAGCGGAAGCTCGCTGGAGTACGCTGGTAGCCAATGCCAAAGACCCTAAAATCGGGAAGCTGATTGACGAGGCTATGGATGCGATTGAAAAGGATAACCCTTCCTTGAAAGGTGTATTGCCAAAAGTGTTTGCCCGTCCTAATTTAGACCCGACCAGCTTAGGAGAACTTGTGGACCTGATAGGTAACAGTACGTTGAGTGCTGCGACTAACAGTGCTGACCTTTTAGGACATGTGTTTGAATATTTCTTAGGTGAATTTGCCTTGGCAGAAGGGAAAAAAGGAGGACAGTTCTATACTCCACGTAGTGTGGTGGAATTGCTTGTGAATATGCTGGAGCCCTACAAAGGACGTGTGCTTGACCCTTGTTGCGGATCAGGTGGTATGTTCGTGCAAAGCGAGAAGTTTGTGGAGCAGCATCAAGGGCGCGTAAATGATATATCCATCTTCGGTCAGGAAAGCAATCAGACTACCTGGCGACTCTGCAAAATGAATCTGGCCATTCGTGGCATTGATGCTTCTCAGGTAAAATGGAATACCGAGGGCTCTTTTCTGAATGATGCTCACCGTGATGTGAAGGTAGACTACGTGATAGCTAATCCTCCGTTTAACGACAGTGACTGGAGCGGTGACCTCTTGCGCAGTGATGGCCGCTGGAAGTATGGTGTACCACCTGCTGGAAATGCCAATTTCGCTTGGATACAGCATTTTATTTATCATCTTGCTCCGGCAGGACAGGCAGGTTTTGTCTTGGCTAAAGGTGCATTGACCTCAAAAAATAGCGGAGAGGGAGAAATACGGAAGAATCTTGTAGATGCTGGCTTGGTAGATTGTATTGTGAATCTTCCTGCAAAATTGTTTTTGAATACACAGATTCCCGCTTCCCTTTGGTTTCTGAGCAGAAGCCGCTGTGCTGATGGTTCTTTCCGTGAGCGCAGTCAGGAAATTCTGTTTATCGATGCACGTAATATGGGGCACCTTATTAACCGTCGTACCCGTGAGTTCTCACCGGAAGATATTAAGTTGATTTCTGATACTTATCATCAATGGCGAAACGAAGGTGGAACTTACCAGGATGTACCCGGCTTTTGTGCATCAGTTTCTGTGTCGCGTGTGGCTGAATTGGATTACGTATTGACTCCAGGCCGTTATGTAGGCTTGCCGGAAGAAGATGATGACTTCAATTTTGAAGAACGGTTTGCAGCACTAAAAGCAGAATTTGAAGTACAGTTGAAGGAAGAAGAACGGTTGAACAAACTGATATTGGAGAATTTGGCTAAAATAAAATGAGATTTTATGAGTGTGGAGGATGTTCAAATACAAGACAATCAGGAAGTTGAATTGGAAAACCTCAATGGTGGAAAGTCGACGGAAGAGATAACCAAACCATTTAATCCCAACGAGATTGATGTGGATATATCGACTGTGAATTTAGGCTCACTGATAGACCAGTTGGAAAACGATGAGATAGATTTGCAGCCTGATTTTCAGCGTGTGACTGACGTGTGGGATAACGTGAAAAAGAGCAGGTTGATAGAATCAATCTTGCTGGGACTTCCTTTGCCTTCATTCTATTTTAGTGAAGACCCTGTGAGCCAAAAACTTTCCATCATAGATGGGTTACAGCGAATTTGCGCGATAAGGGATTTTGTATTGGAGAAGGAGAACCCTTTGAAACTGGAGGGGCTTCAATTCTTGAAAAATTTTGATGGATTTACTTTCTCACAATTGGCACGGCCTGAAGTGAAGCGTATTAAGTCGCTTAAAATCACGATGAATACATTACGTAAAGGCACTCCGTTGGATGTGAAATACATCATATTCCAACGCGTTAATACTGCTGGAGTACCTTTAACTCCACAAGAAATGCGTCATGCATTGAATCAGGGGCCTGCAGCGATATTTATAAAGGAACTGGCTGATATGGAGTCTTTTAAAAAGGCTACCAATTATTCTGTGGAAAGCAAGCGAATGCAAGACCGTGATTTTGTAAATAGATTTATAGCATTCTTTATTGGCTATCAGGACTATATGGGCGACTTGGATATGTTCTTGAATGATAAGATGGGGGAATTGAACAAAATGACTTCTGAGCAAAGGGATAACATACGTGTTTCTTTTGACAAGGCGATGAAGTGCTGTTATGAGATATTCAAAAATGATGCATTCCGGAAAAAATATAGTGTTACTGATAAGAGGAAGCCAATATCCAAATCGGTATATGATACATTGAGTGTAAACATAGCCTGGTTGAGCGACGAAGAACAGCTTATGCTGTTGAAAAATGCAGAAGCATTTAAAACTGGTATGATTCGTTTATTTAATGATGAAAGATTCAACTTCTCTATATCAACTGGAACGGGGCAAAAATATAATGTAGATTTACGTTTTATGATGGTAAAATCACTAATAAAAGAAATAATAAGCCTATGATAACCCATTTGAGCTTAAAGTAAAGAAGATGCAAAGAACATGCTTCTGAAAGCCATTGGTACAGATTTGCGGGTCCTTTACTTTTTCAACCAGACACACAACTAGTATATAGAGTTCAAGCGTGAAAGTGAGAACACTTATCATGGATTTCATCTTGATGCAATAGATGAAAAGAGAGTACCGGAAGATATAAAGATGATGATTAATAAACTGATAAATGAAGACGCATAACAATAGTGAGATTTATGAATGATTTATATAATGTAGATAAAAGTCAATATCCAGATCCACAGGATGCTTTTAATGCTATTCAAAGAAATGCAAATGCGACTCCTATTGTATTTCGTTTAATAGCAACAATGGGATGGACTAATATTGCTGCTCAAATTCGTCAAATGAAAAATGAACTGTCATGTTCTGGAGAGGGAATAGTTTTATCAGGATTTGCCATCAATTATATTAATAATGTTTTGAATGTAAAATTGCCTTCTATGATTTTAGAACAAGGCACAGAATGCATTAAACAACTTACGGAGAAAAATATTGATAAGAATTGCAGCATGTCAGATGCTCAGAAAAAAGCAGAGAAAGAATGGTACACCTTATTCTTGGATATTTGGAAGGAGCGAGTGAAAGACGAACTTAAAAAAGCGAACTTATTGCTTGAGTAAATTTTGATGATGGAGGTTAATAGTTAGATTATTTATGGATGAATGGAAAGAATATAAGTTAGGGGAGGTTTGTGATGTTCGTGATGGGACTCATGATTCTCCTAAAGAATGTAGTTATGGTAAACCATTAGTTACTTCGAAAAATATAAAAAATGGGCGTATAGACTTAGTAAATACTTATTTGATTTCAGATAAGGACTATGATTCTGTAAATCGAAGAAGTAAAGTAGATGTGTGGGATGTTTTGTTTTCGATGATTGGAACTGTTGGTGAATGTGCTATTGTTAAAGATACAGTTTCATTTGCAATAAAGAATGTTGGACTTTTTAAAACTGGAGGAAATGAATTGTTGGCAAAATGGATATATTATTATTTTCAGTCTAATAGTGCTAAAACCGAAATAGATGCAAAAATAAAAGGGTCCACTCAACAATATATTGCATTGGGTGATTTAAGAAGTTTTCCTATATTGTTTCCTTCCATTGAGATTCAACGATATATTATAGGAATATTGGAATGTATAGACGATAAAATAGATTTGCTTCATCAAGAAAATAAAACTCTTGAAGCAATGGCAGAAACACTATTCCGCAAATGGTTTATTGAAGAAGTTCGGCAAGATGTTTTATTAGGAAATGTCGTAGAAACAACCTCAGGGGGAACGCCTTCCAGGAAGAATGAAAAATATTATCAAAATGGGACTATAGACTGGGTTAAGTCCAAAGAACTCAACAGGAGTTTTTTATTGAAAACAGAAGAAAAGATTACGGTGGAAGCCGTTGAAAATTCTTCTGCCAAGTTTCTTCCTGCAAATTCTGTTTTGATAGCTATGTATGGTGCTACAGTAGGTGAATACGCCATTATAACGAAAGAAATGACATGTAATCAAGCTGTTTGTGCGTTGAAGCCGAATGATAATTATCCGTATACATACCTATATTTATGGGCTAAATTTATGCAAGATGAATTTCTGAATTTGGCTTGTGGAGCAGCCCAGCAAAATATTAGTCAGGTCTTAATAAAACAACAGCAAGTTTGTAGTGATGTGGATGCCGTTAAGCAATTTCATTCCATTGTAGAACCATTTTTTGAGAAATTAAAACAAAATGAGATGCAGCTATCTTCTCTTGAAGAAATGAAACATGTGATATTGCCCAAATTGATGAATAATGAACTAAATATAAATGAACTATGATAATAGATAAATTAATAAATTCAGGGATACTTACACTCTCGGTGGTATTGTTGGCTATAGTTGCTATCATTTTTCTTTTTTTGAAATATCGTCAAAATAATGAAAAAGGTAAAGTACACATCTATTATATATCAGGTTTGTTGATATTTATAATCATAGAACTGATAACTTATGTTTGTGTGAATAACAATAATACAGATCAGATTGTAGGATATATATCTTTTGCTTCTACTATATCTTCATTATTTCTTTCGATTGTCGCAATTATTTATGCGATTGTTTCTAATAATCAGGGAGAGGCTCAGTATCGGAAAATAGATGGGGCCTCAGATAGAATATCTATATCTGTAGATAAATTTTCTTTGATGTCGGAGAGTTTATCAGGAAGTATAGATTCTATTTTATCTAAATTGGATGAGATTAAGGTTATTTCTGATGAAACAAGAAAAACAGTAAGTCAGAATTATCAATCCCATACAGGTAGTAGTATCGACCAAAGTGCCGTATTACAAATAATTGATGGATATATTAATAATGGATCATATTATGGAAACTTGAGTCTATTGGCATGTGTATATTCGAATGAAAATAAACGTCCATTTTTTTCATCAGAAATTATTCCTACTGATTCTGAATATGCATTAGGATATATTATTTCTTCTTCTTCATTAGGTGTTATTAATGTTTTTATAGATGATAAAAGGTGTATTACTGTAAATACAGTTTTACCTATAATTAAAGAAAAACTTATATATGCTATTGAAACCTTTATTGAAAAATCAAAACCAGAATATAAATCTGGGAATCAAGAACTTTATGAAAAGTTAAAACAGATATTTAATGTTCAAGAATAAAAAAATGTGACATGGTTCACTGAATTTCAAATAAAGTCTTTACGTTATTCAGTATTTCGAATGTCTTAGATATTTTTTTCAGTAAAATGAGATTAAGTTCGGAAGAAATTTTCTATAAAATACATGATGAATTAATGGTTGAATTGTTTAAAAGTAGTTTTAATAATGATTAGAAAGGTAGGTTTGTATATATTATCTTTGTGGTTATTGTTTCTGCTTAGTATTATATTGACGATAGATATTCCTATATATTGGGGCGATGATTGGATTTTTATCGGGATAGAAGAATTGCTTAGAAGAAATATTGTACCACTGATTTCTATTTTGGGACTTATAATTGGTGCTATTTCATTCTATGATTTTAACCATTTTTTGAGTGGTACACGTCAAATGACGTATGCTATTGTGGAAATTGAAAATAAAGAATCAGAGCATTTGTCTTTTTTGACAACATATATTATTCCATTAATATGTTTTAATTTTGAAAGTGATAGATATGTTGTGGTTTTATTATTACTTTTGATAGTTATTGGGATTATTTATATTCGGACAGATTTATATTACGCAAATCCAACATTGGCTATATTAGGATTTAGGATATACAAAGTGAAACTTGCGAGAAATGACATCTCAAAAAGTAATATAATCTTAATTTCAAGAAATAAATTGTCTTTAAGAGATTTTGTAGCATATAAAAAACTTGATGAAAAAATATTTTACTCTTACAAGAATTAGCTATGAATAAAGAAGAATTGGATCAAGCGCTAGATTTTATTAATAATCCAGATGGAGTTTTAAATATTGTTCTGTATACTTGTATGTCAGATTATGACTTGAAATTATTAGATGTAAAGTATGATGATTTACCTCCGATAAAGGATTTATTTATCAATTCGATAAAGGAACATATTATAGAAAAAGATGATTATACTGTGATACCTTTGTCAACGGCTGATGAAAGGGCTAATTGTTTTTATCAGTATGATTTGGAGCTACCTGCTGAATTAGAAAATTTGAAATCTGTGATTGGTAATGATCAGATTTCAAATTTGTCATTAAATGACTATTCTTTTGCTGATATTGATTCTCTAATTGTTCTTATTTCTGATAATTCTCATAATTTAACTCTTTATAAAAAAATAACTCCTGTTGAAGTTATTGGCCGTCGAGGATATATATTGTGTGAATCAGATTCAAGATTTGAACGTTTTGATAAACAATTGTTGCGTATTAGTAATAGTTTTCAGGTGATTCAAATTAATGGAGAAATTTTTATCTTAGATTTGAAATCTATAGAGAAGAGTTTTGGCTTTCATGATGTTATACGTAGGGAAGCCACACTTGGAGTTAATGCAATTCGTGACAAAGGTCTTGTTTGTAATATAGAAGTATTAGAAGAATTGATAGATAACGTCTCATTTGCTAGAAAATTGACTAAAATAGCAAAAAGTTCTCCTGTATTACAAAATAATATACCTAATATAAATGTTATAAATTTTTCAAAAAGACATCCGGCATTGAAAAATAGGATGAGATATACTCCAGATAATACTCAGTTCATGCTGGATACAAAGGCATCAAAGCAGTTGTTTGTGAAATTATTGAATGATGATTTTCTCACTTCTGAATTAACAAGATTGTATTATGATAGTTTAGCTAAAGACTTTATTGAATCAGAAGAAGGTAATAATTAAAATTTTATGACACAACTCACCGAATCCCAAATAGAATCTTTCGCCATCCAGCTTTTTGAGCATCTTGGCTATAAATCACTTTACGGTCCGGATATTGCTCCTGATGGACCGAATCCGCTGCGTACGTCTTTTGAAGAGGTCGTGCTAAAAGAATCTTTACGTAAAGCGGTGCGGCGTATCAATCACGAATTGCCAGCAGCGGTTTGTGAAGATGCGGTCAATGAGGTATTGCGTATTGCTTCGCCTGACCTGCTGGCCAACAACGAGCTGTTTCATCGTATGCTGACGGAAGGGGTTTCGGTGTCAGTATATCGGGAGGGAGCCGAGAGGGGAGAGTTGGTCTGGTTGGTTGATTTTGACAACCCGCTGAATAATGAGTTTGCGGTGATCAATCAATATACCATTGTGGAGAACGGACGAAACAAACGGCCGGATTTGATATTGTTTGTCAATGGTTTGCCCTTGGTAGTTATAGAATTGAAGAATGCGGCAGATGAAAATGCTACACTTCAAAGTGCTTTCCGGCAGGTTGAGACTTATAAAAAGGCCATTCCTTCTTTGTTTACTTACAATGAGTTGATTGTTATTTCTGACGGTTTGGAGGCACGGGCCGGGTCTTTGTCGGCAGGTTTCAGCCGCATGATGGCCTGGAAGAGTGCCGACGGAAAGGCGGAAGCGTCCCGCTTGGTCAGTCAGTTGGAGGTGTTGATTCAAGGTATGCTGAACAGGGAGACTTTGATGGATTTGGTGCGTTCGTTTACGGTGTTCGAGAAAACAAAAACGGAAGATCTGAAAACAAAAATCACGAAGATAGAAACCGTGAAGAAGGTGGCCGCCTATCATCAGTATTATGCGGTAAATAAAGCTATTGAGTCAACAATACGTGCCACAGGTATTAATAAGGCGTGCGACGGGCCTATGCGTGAATCGCCTGAAAATTATGGACTTAAAGATGTGAAGAGTCAGCCCATAGGAGACCGTAAGGCGGGAGTGATATGGCATACTCAGGGCTCGGGAAAATCGCTTTCGATGGTGTTTTACGTAGGGAAAGTGGTGCGCATGTTGAACAATCCGACCATTGTGGTCATTACAGACCGTAATGATTTGGATGATCAGCTTTTCGGTACGTTTGCAGACTGTAAGCAACTTTTACGCCAGAAGCCCGTACAGGCTGAAGATGGGGAAAAACTGAAAGGTCTTTTGAGTGTCAATTCGGGAGGAGTGATTTTCACAACCATTCAGAAGTTTCAGCCGGAAGAGGGGAAGAATGTGTATGAAACATTGACGGAGCGGAGCAATGTTATCGTGATTGCTGATGAAGCGCATCGTACCCAATATGGTTTTAAGGCCAAAACGGTTGAGGTGAAGAATGAAGCTGATGAGGTGATTGGTTCGGAAATAAAATATGGTTTTGCCAAGTATCTTCGTGATGCCTTGCCCAATGCCACTTATTTAGGATTTACTGGCACACCGATAGAAACGGCAGACATAAATACGCCGGCTGTGTTCGGACATTATATTGATGTGTATGACATTGCACAGGCAGTGGAAGACGGAGCTACGGTGCGTATTTTTTATGAAAGCCGTCTGGCAAAGGTGGAACTGAGTGAAGAAGGCCGCAAGTTGATTGAATCGCTCGACCGGGAACTGGAAACCGAGGAGATGAATGATGTGCAGTTAGCCAAGGCCAAATGGACGCAATTAGAAGCTTTGATAGGAAATCCTGCCCGTATTAAGAATATAGCAAGGGATATTGTGACGCATTTCGAACAGCGTCAGGAAGTTTTTGAGGGAAAAGCTATGATTGTGGCCATGAGCCGTCGTATTGCGGTGGCATTGTATAATGCCATTATTGACCTGCGTCCGCAGTGGCATTCGGATGACTTGGAAAAGGGTGTGATAAAGGTGGTCATGACTTCGGCATCATCTGATGGACCTGATATTGCCCGGCATCATACTACAAAAGGTCAGCGGCGTTTGTTGGCCGAGCGGATGAAAGATCCGGATGATGAATTGAAACTGGTGATTGTACGTGATATGTGGCTTACGGGATTTGATGCTCCGTGTCTGCATACTTTGTACATTGACAAACCTATGCAAGGACATAATCTGATGCAGGCCATAGCTCGTGTAAATCGTGTGTACAAGGATAAGCCGGGAGGCCTGGTAGTGGATTATCTGGGCATTGCTTCCGACCTGAAAAAGGCTTTGTCGTTCTATTCGGATTCGGGGGGAAAAGGTAATCCTACAGAACAGCAGGAGCAGGCGGTTGCTTTGATGGAAGAAAAACTGGAGGTGGTGCAACAGCTTTTGCACGGTTTTGATTATCGTCCTTATTTCACGGCAGATGTTTCTCAAAAGTTATCATTTATTTTGCAGGCTGAGGATTTTATTCTTGGCTTGGATGAAGGCAAGAAACGGTTTGTGAACGAAGTCAATGCATTGTCTAAAGCTTTTGCCATTGCCATTCCTCATGAAAGGGCAATGAAAGTAAAGGAAGAGGTTGCTTTCTTCCAGGCGGTGAAGGCCAGACTTTGCAAATTTGATGTATCTGCTTCGCATAAGACTGATGAAGAAATCGAAACAACTATCCGTCAGGTGGTAGATAAGGCTTTGGTTTCGGAACAGGTGGTGGATATTTTTGATGCGGCAGGCATCAAAAAACCGGATATATCCATTCTTTCAGAAGAGTTTCTGATGGAACTGAAAGGTATGGAGCATAAGAATCTTGCATTGGAAGTTTTGCGCAAATTACTGAATGATGAAATAAAAACACGTATGCAGCATAATCTGGTTCAGGGAAAAAGCCTGATGGAGATGCTGGAGGCTTCTATTAATAAATACCATAACAAGGTAATTACTGCGGTAGAGGTCATTGATGAACTGATAGGTTTGAGCAAACATATTGTAGCGCATGACAATGCGGCTAAGGAACTGGGATTGTCTGAATATGAATATGCTTTTTACTCTGCTGTAGCTGATAATAATAGCGCTATGGAGTTGATGGGTAAAGATAAACTCAGGGAACTTGCTGTGGTCCTGACAGAAACTATACGTAACAATGCATCTATTGACTGGGAAATTAAAGAAAATGTACGGGCTAAAATGCGTGTGTCCATCAAGCGGTTGCTGCGCCGTTATGGTTATCCGCCAGACATGCAGATGTTGGCTACGGAAACGGTGATAAAGCAAGCCGAAATGATATCCGCAGAACTGATAAGGAAATAGTATTATGAAAGCCGTTTCAAGGTATTGCAAGCTCTATATAATTATATAACTATGCTCTTTAGTTATATTAACTATAAAAATTAGTTTATCAACTAAAAGTTTTAGTTCTTTGCAGTAACCAATTGAAACGGATATGAAAACACTTACTGCCAAAGAAGAAGAAATCATGGGATTTTTCTGGGAGAAAGGTCCGATGTTCGTCAAACAGCTGGTGGAACTTTACGAAGAACCCCGGCCGCACTTCAATACCCTGTCGACCATTGTAAGGGGACTGGAAGATAAGGGGTACTTGTCGCATACCGCGTTTGGTAATACCTACCAGTATCATGCCGTAGTGTCGGAAGAGGAATTCCGGCGGAAAACCCTGCGTGGGGTCATCTCCAAATATTTCAACAATTCTTTCTTGGGGGCTGTTTCCTCGCTGGTGAAAGAGGAAGACATCTCAGTGGAAGAACTCAAAGAACTCATCCGTCAGGTGGAAGAGGGACAGAACGAGAAACCACAATAAAACACGTCTGCCTATGGGAACCTTTTTAGTCTACATACTCAAATCGGCTGTCTGCCTGGCAATGTTCTATCTGTTCTACCGCCTGCTGCTCAGTAAAGAAACTTTCCACCGTTTCAACCGGATGGCTTTACTGGGAGTGATGCTGCTCTCGTGTCTGCTGCCTTTGGTAAAAGTGACGGTGGAACAGGCTTCGCCGGTAAATGCACAAGTGATGTCGATGGAAGACTTGCTGCTGATGTACCAATGGAATAGCGAAGCGGTAGTGGTGGAAGAGGGAAGTCGCCCGTTCCACTGGCAGGAAGGGCTGGTGTTAGTCTATTTTGCGGGCTTGTTTTTTGTCATCGTCCGTCACCTCTGGTCGTTGGGACGCATGCTTTATCTCATTCGTCACAGCCGGTGTGAAAGGTTGGACAATGGTATCCGCTTGGTAGTCCACCGTCGTAAACTGGCCCCTTTCAGCTGGATGCGCTACATCGTGATTTCGGAAACAGACCTGAAGGAAAGCGGACATCACATTCTGGTGCACGAAATGGCCCACATCCATTACCGTCACTCATGGGACTTGTTGCTGGCCGAAGCCTGTGCCTGGCTGCAATGGTTTAATCCGGCCATCTGGCTGCTCAAGCAGGAGTTGCAGAACATCCACGAATACGAGGCCGACGAAGAAGTTCTCCGTCAGGGAATCAACGCGAAAGAATATCAAATGCTATTGATAAAAAAAGCCGTTGGCGCAAGGCTCTACTCTATTGCCAACAGCTTTAATCACAGTTCACTTAAAAAACGTATCAC
>ENA-UEQY01001733-UEQY01001733.1-human-gut-metagenome-genome-assembly--contig:-NODE-1733-length-12716-cov-4.836221_pt1 | contig 12716 bp, 7 predicted proteins | sample MGYA00242949_ERZ507949 | MGnify/ENA primary metagenome ERZ507949 (study PRJEB26167, sample SAMN06115403) | human gut metagenome | host: Homo sapiens | place: China:Jiangsu | collected 2016-07-06... | reverse complement strand
AGTTCGGTATAGTCATAATCGGTGGGAAAGACCTCGAGCATAAACAAAAAGCCGCCGAGCCCGTTGTCATGATCGGTCTTTTCATAAAAGCCGACGTAATAGCCGCCGTCGTTCGCGCCGCACTCGGTCACGTAATGATCGCCCCAGCTGGCAGGCAGCGTGATGGAAAAATACCCGCCCTTACCGTTGTCATACGTCGGGCAGAGCGTGATGTCCTTCGCCTCGGCCTGTGCATCTGCCGCCTTCTGGCCGCCGCAGGCAGTCAGCGCCAGCGCCAGTGCCAATATGAGCACCGCAATGCTTCGTTTCATGCAGATTGCTCCTTTCCGTGTCTTGTATAGAGAATAGTATACGCCATCGGCCGGCACGTGTAAAGCCCCGCGCGGCGCGGCGCACGACGTGCAAAAGGAAGCACGCCAGAAATATCTGACGTGCTCCTGCGAAAAAGGTTCCGGATTTTTTATGCGGCGGCGGGCTTGCCGTGCTTGCGCATGACGATCTGCAGCACAACGACGATCACGATCGCCGCGATACCGACAAGGTCGGTCATAAGCCTGGGGTCGATCAGGCACAGGCCGCCTGCGGCAAGCAGGATGCGCTGCCACCAAGGTGCGCGTGTGACGACATAGCCCTCGAGCGCGGCGGCGATTCCGAAGATGCCGAGGCAGGACGTGATGATGACCTGAACTGCGGCGAGCACGCCCTGATCCATGAGCAGCATGGACGGGTTCATCGCAAACATGTACGGCACGATGAACGCCGCGATGGCAAGCTTCGTCGCATTGATGCCCGTCTTCATGGGGTCGGACTTGGCGATGGCAGAGCCAGCATAGGCAGCCAGCGCGACCGGCGGCGTGATGTCGGCGACGATGCCGAAGTAGAACACGAAGAAGTGCGCCGCGATCTTCGGAATGCCGAGCGTGATGAGGATCGGCGCGCAGGTCGAGGCCATGATGCAGTAGTTTGCAGTCGTGGGCACACCCATGCCGAGCACGATGCAGCAGAGCATGGTCAAAAACAGCGCCAGCAGCAGCGAGAGCGTCGGGTTCGGGATCTTGCTGCTCAGGGCGACGACGCCGCTGATGAGCTTGGACGCCAGACCCGTGACGGTGATGCAGCCCGCGATCATGCCGGCCATGGAGCAGGCCACGGCGACCGTGATGCTGCCCTTGCCGCCGGCCTCAAGCGCCTCGAGGATCATCAGGCCGGTCTTTTTGACGGCGATGCCGGCGGCGCTGCCGGTCTTGGTCTCCTTTGCCTCGGCCGCAGCGTCGCGGATCGTACCGACAAGGCTCACGGCGATGGAGATGAGGATGGCGATGGAGGCCGCATACTGCAGCGAGCGGATGTTTGCCGTGACCACCCAGATCAGGAACACGAGCGGCAGCAGCAGATAGACATTACGCATGAGGTACTTGAAGCGGGGCAGCTCCGAGCGCGGGATGCCGCGCAGGCCGAGCTTCTTGGCCTCCAGATGCACGGAGATGAAGATGCCGCCGAAGTACAGCACGGCGGGCAGGATCGCCCAGAGGGTGACCTGACCGTAGGTGACATTCATGTATTCTGCCATCAGGAACGCGGCCGCGCCCATGATGGGCGGCATGATCTGGCCGCCGGTGGAGGCCGCCGCCTCGACCGCGCCGGCGAATTCGGGCTTGTAGCCGGTGCGCTTCATCATCGGGATCGTGACCGAACCCGTAGTGACGGTGTTGCCGACGGAAGATCCGGACACCATGCCGCACAGTGCAGACGAGATGACCGCGACCTTGGCCGGGCCGCCGGAGGTCCAGCCGGCAATGGCATTGGCGAGATCAATGAAGAAGCTGGAGATGCCGGTGCGCTCCAGAAATGCGCCGAAGATGATGAACACCGCGATAAACTTCGCACACACCTGCACGGGCGTGCTCAGCACGCCGGACGTGCCGAAAAAGAGCGTGTAGATCACGCGGCCGAGCACCTGATCAAACGTCTGGCCGCCCTTGAGCATGCTCACGAACGTGTATACAAGCAGCGCGCCGACGACCACAAGGATCGGTACGCCGACACAGCGGCGGCAGAGCTCGGCAAGCGTCAGAATGCCGGCCACGCCGACGGCGATGAGAAACGGCGTCATCTTGGCGGCGCTGGTGAGCGTCTTGATGAGCGTGCCGTAGTTAAAGCAGTAGTAGAAAAATGCAGCCGCGCCGATGACCATGATGACGATGTCATACCACGGCAGGCGGTTGACGTGCACGTGCTTCTTGCTGACGGGGTAGGTCAGATAGCCCATGATGATGATCAGGCCGAGGAATGCCGTCAGGCGCACCTCGAGCGCGGCGGTGCTGAACAGGGTCGACCAGATGCAGTAGACCGAGAACAGCGCCATGACGACGGAAATGACGATCTTGGGCTTGCCCGCCCAGATGCGGGTGGCAGACTCGCGGTCATACTTGCGCATGACGGCGTCCATATCCTCCTGCAGAGAAGCGGCTTCCGCAGCGGCTGCGGTCTTTTTGGTGTCAGACATATAGGGGGAAACCTCCGTTCCGGGTAGAATGGAAAAACTACGGCGTCAGGGGTACTGACGCCGTAGCGAACATTTACGGGATGCGGCGCATCACCGGGTCAGGCATCAATAGGTGCCGGCCTTGATGGTGGCGGCGGTGTAGTACGGGGACGCGGACAGCAGGGACTGCACGTGGCTGTCGTCGAGGCTGACAAGGTAGACATTACCGGCGGTGGCGAGGTCGGTGATGGCCGTGGTGGGCGCACCGGCGACGATGAACGCGGCATCGATCTTGCCGTCCTTCAAGCTCTCGGCGCTGTCGCCGAAGCTCTGGTACACAGCGGAGATATCGCTCTCCTTGAGGTCATAGGCGTTGAGCACGTCAATGGCGTTGAAGTACACGCCGGAGCCGGCTGCGCCGATGGAGACCTTCTTGCCGGCGAGGTCGGCAACGGTCTTGATGTCAGGGTTGGTGGTGACGATCTGCACCTGCTCCTGATAGAGCTGGGCAACGACGGAGAAGCCGGTGACCGGGCTCTCGAACAGGCGCTGGCCGTTGTAGGCGTAGTTCATAACGTCGCTCTGCACGAAGGCGATCTGGACGTTGCCGTTGGTGAGGTCCTCAACGTTGGCCTGAGAGCCGCCGGAGGTGAGCGCCGTGACCTTGCAGTCGGAGTTGGTGGAGACGTAGTTGGCCAGCACGCTGCCGAAGCCGTAGTACGTGCCGGTGTCGCCGCCGGTGCCGAAGCTGAGCGCAGCGGCGGTGCCGGTGCCGGCGCCGTCCTTGACCGCGTCAACCTTGAGGCCCTTCTCCTCGAAATACTTGGCAGCGCCGGGGTGATACGGCACGCCCTTGACCGAGGCGGCAGCCTCGAGGTTCAGCTCTGCGCCCTTGCCGTGCTGAGCGGCGATGGCGTCAAGGTTATTGAAGATGGTGGACACGAACGCATAGATCTGGTCGGTCGGAACATCGTCACGCGCGATGACGACTGCGCCGACGGAGACGGTGCTGGTGTCGACCTTGGCCGTGGAACCGGAATCGTCTTTTTTGTTGGTGTTGCCGCCGCCGCAGGCGCACAGCGCAAACACCATGACGAGGGCCAGAGCCAGCGCCACGATTTTGTTGAACTTCATAATAGTTTCTCTCCTTTTTGAAATTTTCCTCTTCAGAAGATTCAATATGCGTTCATTATACCTGCGCGGAGCGTAAATTTCAAGCAAAAAATGAAACTTTGGCACGCTCGATGTGCAAAATCTTTCACGCATTAGTGAAATTATGATACAAATCGCCACATCTTGCGCCTTTTGGGCAGATTTTCCCTCATCGGGTACAAGATACCTTTTCCATACAGAAAAAGGTCCGGTCTGTGCAGTTTTTGCACAGACCGGACTCGGGGTTGTATGCACTTATTCGTCCTTGTCGGAAGCCGGATCGGGCTGCACGAGCACACGCTCGACGCGGCGGCCGTCCATGGCCAGGACTGTGACGGTGAGATTTTCGTACCGGAAGCTGTCGCCCGGCTTCGGGAACGTGCCGAAGCGCTCGAGCGTCCAGCCGCCGACGGTGGCGCTGTCGGCATCGTCCAGGGCGTCCTCATTCCAGCCGAGCAGCTCAAGAAAGTCCGAGATCGTCATGTCGCCGTCGAGCTCATATCCTCCGTCGGAGCGTGCAACGACCTCGCGCTCGACCTCGTCGGTCTCATCCCAGATGTCGCCGACGAGCTCCTCGAGCACGTCCTCCATCGTGATGACGCCGAGCGTGCCGCCGTATTCGTCCGTGACGACGGCGAGGTGCTTCTGCTCGCGGCGGAGCTTTGCCAGCACGTCGGGCAGGCGCGTGGTCTTGTAGACAAAGCACGGCGGGATGAGCTGCGCGCGCAGATCCTCCGGCCGGCCGTCCATCATGGCCTTGAAAAAGCGGTTGAGGTACAAAAATCCGATGATATTGTCCACACTGTCGGAGTAGACCGGCAGGCGGGAATACGTCGATTCGTCGATGACGCGCAGGATCTCGTCCCAGTCGTCGTCGATGTCGATGGCGACCATGTCGACGCGGGCGGTCATGGCCTCGCTCGCGCTGATGTCGGAAAAGTCGAGCGCGGAGCGCAGCAGCTCGCTGCGATCCTCGTCGAGCACGTCCTCGTCCTCGGCAGTCTCGATGATCGACTGCAGCTCCTGCGAGGCAGCCTCCTCCGGGTCGCCGTCACCGGTGTCGCCGCGCAGCGGGCGCGTGATCAGGTGCACGAGACCGACCACGAGCCAGATCACGGGATAGAGCACGATCGACAGCGCGCGGATGACATAGGCATTGCGCAGGGCGATGCCGTTGGCGTTTTGCTTGGCGACGATCTTCGGCATCGTCTCGCCGAAGATGATGACCAGCAGCGTCAGCACGACCGTGGACACCCACGTCCACTGTTCGCCCGCGAGCAGGATCACGATCACGGAACCGAGCGACGACGAGGCGATGTTGACCAGATTGTTGCCGATGAGAATGGCACTCAGGGCACGGTCATAGTGGTCGAGGATGCCGACGGCTGCCCTGGCACGGCGGCTGCCGTCCTCAGCGGCGTTTTCCAGCCGCAGACGGTTGGCCGACGAATAGGACATCTCCGACGCGGAGAAGAACGCGGACAGCGCGATCAGCACGACGAGCGCAACAAAATACCACACGATGCTCATGCCGGCTCGCCCCCTTTCTCCGGGGCGGCCTCAGCGGCCGCAGCCTCGTCCGGCTCCTCCGGCAGCAGGCGCACGATGAGCTTGACGATGCGCTTTTGGCGCATATCGGAGATGCGCACGTCGAGCCGGTGATAGCGGAAGCCCTCCCGCTCGCGCGGGATGTAGGAAAACTGCTCGTATGTCCACTCGCCGAGCAGCTTGTAGCGCAGCTCCTCGTCGTCCTCGGGATCGGTGTAGTCGAGGCGGTCGAACACCTCGCCGACGGTCATCTCGGCATCGACCTCATAGCGGCCGCCGCCGAGCGGCACGAACGACTCCTCAACAACGTCGTCCTCGTCCCAGATCTCGCCGACGAGCTCCTCAACGATGTCCTCCACGGTGACAATGCCGAGCGTGCCGCCGTAGTTATCGGTGACGATGGCGAGGTTTGCCTTGCGGCGGCTGAGCTCGGGCAGCACCTCGGCGATGAGCGTGCTCTGGTGCACGAACACCGGCTCGTCGAGCAGCGGACGGATGTCCACGGCCTTGCCGCCGGCTTTGATGCAGGCCTTGATGTATTTGCGGATCTGCAGGATGCCGATGACATTGTCCACGCTGTCGGCGTACACGGGCAGGCGGCTGTGGCGCTGCTCGCGCACGTAGGCAAGGATCTCCTCTGGCGGGTCGTCCACATCCACGGCGGCGACATCGACACGCGCCGTGATGACGCTCTCGACCGGCACCTCGGCAAACGAGAGTGCCGAGCTCATGAGCTCGCCGCGCTCGGCGGTCAGCTCTCCGTCGTCGGTCATGTTCTCGATAATATCGGCCAGCTCATCCTCCGTCACGGTCACGGCGGGCTCGCCGCGGATACAGCGGGCGGCGGCGTTGCCGATGGCGGTGAGCAGCACGGACAGGGGATGAAAGAGCACCATGAAAAACCGCAGCGAACGTGCCGTGGCCATGGCCAGACGCTCTGCGTATTTCTTGGCGATGCTTTTCGGCAGCATCTCCCCGGCGAAGAACACGACCACGGTCGTGACCAGCGTCGCGGCGGTGACCGCCCACATGCCCCACACCCGCTGCACGGCCACGGTCACGATCGTCGCGATCGTCAGGTGCAGGATGTTCGTGCCGATCAGCAGCGTCGTGATCGCCTGATCGAAGTGATCGAGCACATACAGCGCCTGACCGGCGCGGCGGTTGCCGTGGTCAGCGGCGGCTTTGAGCCGGATGCGGCTCGCGGATGAAAAGGCTGTCTCCATGATGGCGAAATAGGCCGCACCAAGGAGCAGCACGATGATAACAGGCAAAAGATTCCATAAATCCTGCTTAGGGCCAGCGTCCATTGCGGATCATCACACTCCTGAGTTGTCTCCCCGCCCGGTGCCTATCCGGGCGGGAGATAAATTAACGTTCATGATACCATAAAATGCCCGGCGCGTCAACGGGTTTTCTCCTCCGTGACGGCGACGTTGCCGGGCCCCGCGAGCTCGCGCAGCTCCTCGACGAGCGCGGGGTGCACACAGCAGCGGGCCGCGGCGCGCTTGCCTGTGTCCTCAAAAACGAGCACGAGCTGCTCGTCACCGGGGAACATTTGCAGGATCAGCTCGATGCGCCTGACGGCCGGGTGCTCCTTATCCGGCAGCCGCACCCAGAGCCGGTGCCGCGGCGACGCCTCGGGCCGGGGCGGCGGGTCGCGGCGCGGCGGTGTGCGCAGCGTCTCGAGTCCCTGCTCGCTGAGCGGAAGGACCTGATCCGCCACGAGCTGCGGGTCGGATTCGTCGCGCGTCGAGATGCGCCCCGAAACGAACAGCGCAGGCGTCTCCTGCGCGAGCAGGTCGCGGCAGGCATCGAGCGCAGGCGAAAAGACGATGACCTCCATGCTGCCGCTGTCGTCCTCGAGCTGGAGGTAGGCCATGCGCGTGTTTTTGCGCGTGGCGCGCTCGCGGCTGGCGGTACAGATGCCGGCGATGACCACGCGCTGCCCGTCACGGTAGCGGTGCGTGGCGTCATCCGGCGCGTGAAAGCTCGCCAGAATGTCGCCCATGGGCGCGGCCTTCGCCTGCTGCGCAAGGGCGCGGTACGCGTCCATCGGGTGGCCGGTGAGATAGAGACCGGTGGTCTCGCGCTCCATGGCCATGAGCTCGGCGCGGGTGAACTCCTCCACGTCCGGCAGCACGAGCTGCGTCGTGTCGGCGAGCTCTCCCCCGTCATCCGGCGTGCTGAAGAGGTTCATCTGGCCGGTGAGGTTCATGCGGCTCTCGCTCGCGGCGCCGCCCAGCACACGGTCGACCGACTGCATGAGTGCCTTGCGCTTATAGCCCATGCGGTCAAAGCAGCCGGCGCGGATGAGACTCTCGGCGGCGCGGCGGTTGAGATCGTGCCCGTTCATGCGGCGGCAGAATTCGTCAAACGCCGTGAACGGTCCGCCGATCTCCCGCTCACGCATGAGCGTCTGAATGAGTCCGCGCCCCACGCCCTTGATGGCCACGAGGCCAAAGCGCAGGTCGCCGTTTTCCACGGTGAAGTCGGCGTCGGACGCGTTGATGTCCGGCGGCAGCAGGCGGATGCCCAGCTCGCGGCACTCGGCGATGTACTCCGTGACCTTCGGCGTGTTGTCGAGCACGGAGGTCAGCAGCGCCGCCATATATTCGTGCGGATAGTTGCGCTTCATGTACGCCGTGCGGTAGGACACGATGGCATACGACACCGCGTGCGCCTTGTTGAAGGCGTAGCTTGCAAAGGCAAGGATCTCGTCATAGATGTCGTTTGCGGTCTGCTCGGGCACGCCCTTGGCCACCGCGCCGGGAATGCTCCGCGCCGGGTCGCCGTGCACGAAGGCGGCGCGCTCGGCCGTGATGACGGCCTCTTTTTTCTTCGACATGGCGCGGCGGATCATGTCCGCCTGACCGAGCGAGAACCCGGCCAGCTGCCGGAAGATCTCGATGACCTGCTCCTGATAGACGATGCAACCGTAGGTCACGGCGAGGATCGGCTCGAGCAGGGGGTGCTGATAGGTGATGCGCTCCGGATGCGCCGAGCAGGCGAGAAAGCGCGGGATGCCCTCCATCGGGCCCGGGCGGTAGAGCGCGATGACGGCGGTGATGTCCTCGATGCTGCGCGGGCGCAGGCCCATGCACACGGAGGTGATGCCCGCGCTCTCGAGCTGAAACACGCCGACAGTGCGCCCGGCGGCGAGCATATCAAACGTCTTCTTATCGTCGAGCGGGATGCGCTCGACCTGAAAATCCGGCACGCGGCGGCGCACGCGGCGCGCCGCGTCCTCGAGCACGGTGAGGTTGCGCAGACCGAGAAAGTCCATCTTCAGCAGCCCGAGCTCCTCGAGCGTCGTCATCTGATACTGGCACACGAGCGCGCCGTCATTGCTCGCCAGCGGCACATAGGCATACACCGGCTGCTCGGTGATGACCACGCCCGCCGCGTGCGTCGACGCGTGGCGCGGCATACCCTCGATTGCGCGGGCGGTGTCGATGAGCCGGTGCAGCCGCTCGTCGCCGTCATACATTGCGCGCAGAGGCTTCGACTGCTGCAGCGCCTCGTCGAGCGTGGTGTTGATGCCGCCGGGGATGGCCTTGGCCACGGCGTCGGTCTCGGCATAGGTCAGGTTCATGACCCTGCCGACATCGCGCACGGCGGCGCGCGCCGCCATCGTGCCGAAGGTGACGATCTGCGCCACGTGGTCGGCGCCGTATTTGCGGATGACGTAGTCGATCACTTCCCCGCGCCGCTGCACGCAGAAGTCCACGTCGATATCCGGCATGCTCACACGCTCGGGGTTGAGAAAGCGCTCGAAGTAGAGGTTATACTGCACGGGGTCGACATCCGTGATGCCGAGGCAGTAGGACACGACGCTCCCGGCCGCGCTGCCGCGCCCGGGACCGACGGGGATGCGCTGGCGCTTGGCGTAGCCGATGAAATCGCTGACGATGAGAAAATAGTCCACAAAGCCCATGCGCCGGATCATATCGAGCTCGTACTCCATGCGCCTGTGCACCTCCGGCCGGTCGCCGTAGCGGCGGGTAAAGCCGCGCTCGCACAGCTTCGTGAGATAGGCGTCGGAGTCCGTCTCCCCCTCCGGGAGCAGGAAACGCGGCAGGTGATAGTGCCCGAAGGTGAAATCGAACCGACAGCGGTCCGCGATGCGCTGCGTGTTTTCCACGGCGTCCGGATATTCGTCAAAGAGCGCGCGCATCTCCGCCTCGCTCTTGAGGTAGAACTCGTCATTCGGGAAGCGCAGCCGCTCGGGGCTGTCGAGCGTCTGCCCGGTCTGGATGCACAGCAGCACGTCCTGATCGTAGGCATCCTGCTTTCTGATATAGTGCACGTCGTTCGTCGCCGCGAGCGGGATGCCCGTCTCCCGGTGGATGCGCAGCAGCGCCGCGCGCACGCGCGCCTCGTCGGTCATGCGGTGGTTTTGCAGCTCAAGGTAGAAGTTCCCCTCGCCGAACAGCGCCTGCAGCTCCACGGCGCGCGCCTTGGCAGCCTCATAATCGCCGCGCAGGATCGCGCGCGGAATGTCACCCGCGACGCAGCCGCTCAGACAGATGAGTCCCTCGGCGTGTTCACGCAGCAGCGGCCAGTCGATGCGCGGCTTGCCGTAAAACCCGCGCTCGAACGCCGCCGACACGAGATAGCAGAGGTTGTGGTAGCCCGTCTCGTCGCGGCAGAGCAGCACGAGGTGCGTATACGCATCGTCCACACCGTGGACGCGGTCGGTCATGCCGCGCGGGGCGACATAGACCTCGCACCCGATGATCGGCCGGATGCCGGCGGCCACGGCCGCCTTGTAAAAAGCGACCGCGCCGTACATGACACCGTGGTCGGTGATCGCCAGCGCGGTCTGACCCAGCTCTTTGGCGCGCTCGACGAGCGGCCCGATGCGGCAGGCGCCGTCGAGCAGGCTGTATTCACTATGTACGTGCAGATGTGCAAACCCCATCGTGCGTTCCTTTCAGTCGTCCATGTGAAATTCCATGAGTTTTTTCAGCCGGTAGTTCAGGCAGCTCTTCGTCACCGGCGGATACGAGAGCATGGCGAGGTCGGCAAGGCTGGCCTCGGGATTGGCAATGCGCAGCAGCGCCGCGCTCTGCAGCTTTTCCGGCAGCACGTCGAGCCCGTAATCGCGCTCGATGCGGCGGATGGCGTCGATCACTTCGCGATCGGTAAACATGAGTGCTCCTCGATTTTTCGTCGGACTGACGGATTCTTTTCGAAAATGCAGGCGCAATGCACACCTGCAGGCAGTTTGAGTGTACGGCCGGGCCGCTCTCGCGACTAGTCGTGTTTGTTCCGAATTCCTTGCGGTTCAAAGGGGTTTTGTTTGCAAGAGGAGCGCCTTGAGTCGCAGAAGTATCCTTCGACTGTCTTTCGAGTACAGTTGATGGACAGTAAGTGTCTCGTTGGTGAAGGGTAGCCGGAGAGCAGGACGGAGCGCGGCGGAACCGCTCGGCCGGCGGTCGTTCGCCTTTCGCAACGGGCGAATGGGCGGGGCGCGGGTCCGGGAGCGCTCCGGCGAAAAGGTGGATCGTAATCCACTGGAGCGTAATCCACTGGAACGTATTCCACTGGAACGTATTCCACTAAAACGTACCTTACTAAAACGCGCTTAACCAAAACGAAATTCACCGGCATTCGTTTCCGTGCCGTATCCCCTTGGGACGAACCCGAATCCCGTCGAAGAATCCTGCGGTCCTCTGATCCCCGCTAAACGGAAGGACGGTTTGGTTGTTATTGGAGAATGTCCGTCCGACCAAAGGTTCGCCTTCGCAAAGTTGCTCGGCGGACGGGGCGACTGCCGGTCTTATTACACTCCTTTGTGCTCGGTCAAATTACGCGCGTAACGTCAGGTTCGACAATGAACCGTTCACTGACCACATAAGGAGAGAAACATGGACAAACTTTCCCGTCGAAACGTCCTCGGACTCGCGGGTGCCGGCCTGATGGCGGGCGCCGCCCACGCCGCGCACGCGGCCGATGCCCCCGAAGGCTGGGACCGCGAATGCGACGTCCTCGTCGTGGGTTCGGGCTACGCGGGCCTTTGCGCCGCGATCGAAGCCCGCACGGCCGGGGCCGACACGCTCCTCATCGAAAAGATGGTGGTGTTGGGCGGCAACTCCGCGCTCTGCGGCGGAGGCATCGCCGCGCCGGGAAGCGACCTCCAAAAGGCCGCGGGCGTCAAGGACTCTGCCGATCAGCTCTACCGCGACATGCTGAAGTCGGGCGGCGGCCTCGTGCACGAGGAACTCGCCCGCGTGGTGGCGGACAATGCGCTTCCGACCTACGAATGGGTCCGCGACGTGATCGGCGTGAAGTTCGACCGACTCGCCTTCCACGGCGGCCACTCGGTTCCGCGCAGCGCCGCCTACATGAAGGGGAACGGCGCGCAGCTCGTGAAGCCCCTCGTTGAAAAAGCGAAGAGCCTCGGCGTCAAGGTGGAAAACCGCACGCGCCTCGTTGACATCGTCGTCGAAAAGGGCCGCGTCGTCGGGGCCGTGATTACGGAAGGCTACAAGTTCCCGGATGAAAAGAGCGGGAAGAACGTTCGCGTGCGCGTGAAGAAGGGCCTTGTTTTGGCGGGCGGCGGCTTCTCGCAGAACGTTGAACTTCGCAAGCTCCACGATCCGCGTCTCGGGCCGCAGCTCGAATCGACGAACCAGCCGGGCGCCACGGGCGATGCCCTGATGGCGGCGCAGCGCATCGGCGCGACCGACATCCAGATGGACTGGATTCAGCTCGGTCCCTGGACCTCGCCCGACGAAAAAGGCTTCGGCGTCGCGCCGAAGATCGTCGAGGCGGTCGTGGGCTACGGCTTCATGGTCGACCCAAAGACGGGTTCGCGCTTCGTGAACGAAACCGGAAACCGCAAGGTCCGCTCCGACGCGATCATCGCTACGGGTCATCCCGCCGTGCTACTCGTCTCGGAAAAGAACGCCAAGCACGTTCCGCCCTCCACCATCGAAGCCGGTCTCAAGAACGGCGCGATCCGCCGCTTCGGATCGATCGACGAAGCGGCCGGCTTCTACCGAATCGATCCGGCTTCTCTCCAAAAGGCTCTTGCCCGTTGGAACGAAGCGATTGCGCAAAAGAAGGATCCCGACTTCGGCGCCAAGATCTTTGACGACACGGAAAGGAACGAGGGCGTCTTCTACGGCTGCCGCCTCTGGCCGCGCGTGCATTACTGTCAGGGCGGCATCGCCGTGAACGCCAAGGCGCAGGCTTTGAACGACGATCTGGAAGTGATTCCCGGACTCTACGCCGCCGGGGAATGCACGGGCGGCGTCCACGGGATGGTGCGCCTGGGGACCGTTTCGATCGCCGACTGCGTCGTCTTCGGGCGCGTGGCCGGAAAGAACGCCGCAACGCGGGCGTAACGGCAAAAGAGACGGAAGCGGGTTGAGGAAGGGCCCGCTTCACTCTCAATCCCGAACACGTACGGTCGACCGGGAACGGTCGGCCGTTCGTCGTGATCGGTCATGAACAAACCGAAAAGTTCACTCTCTGACGAACGAAAAACGGCGGCGCCGCGACGGACCGAATCTTCGTGAGT
>ENA-UEQY01001727-UEQY01001727.1-human-gut-metagenome-genome-assembly--contig:-NODE-1727-length-12735-cov-5.806289_pt1 | contig 12735 bp, 9 predicted proteins | sample MGYA00242949_ERZ507949 | MGnify/ENA primary metagenome ERZ507949 (study PRJEB26167, sample SAMN06115403) | human gut metagenome | host: Homo sapiens | place: China:Jiangsu | collected 2016-07-06... | reverse complement strand
AATGAAGTTTTTGCGTCTGCTATGGAGCATGGAGAAACAGAGCAGCAGATTATCCAGCGTTTGGGGACGCCAAAAGAATTTGCAGACAGCACCGCAGAACAGTTTGGTATTGATAACACCAAATCGAAAAAAAGGAACGGCATCATTTCTACTCTTGCTACGCTTGTTATCGCGGTTGCTGCCTTTTCGGTATATGCTGTTACGCAATCAGGAAAAGTACCAGAAGGAGCAATCGGACAAGCCGACGCGACAACAAATATACAGATTGAGGGCGCGTTTGCCTTTGATATTTCGCAAATCCTTTTGGCTATTGGGTTTGCAGCAACAGCTATTGCTATTTTGTTAATTATCCGAACCATACACAAAAACAGGAGGTAACCAATGAAGAAGTATATTTCTGTATTCACAATCATGGTTATGATTTTTTTGGCTGCGTGTTCTAATCAAAATACATCATCTACACCGACAAGCAATGAGAACAATACGCAATCTAATAGTGTTACAAAATTGGACGAGGGTGTTTGGCCTGCGAATGAGTACACAGAGGGGCTTCCTGTTGCGCCTGGTACGGTTGCATGGGCTACACTTGATACAGAACATGAGAATTGCAATATCAACCTTACCGGCATTAGCGAAAACGACTATAACGAGTATATGGAGCTTTTGAACCAAGACGGCTTTTCCGTAATTGAAAATGTATCAGAGGAAATCGAGGGAGAAAACTATGTTTCTATCGGGACGCTTTTATCAAACGACGAAAAGTGGTTAAGTATCAGCTACATACCCAATAGTCTAACTATCTACATTTCCTTTGACAATAACTGAAAGAGATCACGGAATAGCAAAGCCAGCCGAGCCAGTCAACGGTCAAGATGAACGGCGCAAGCGCCGCCGTTGACAGCCCCGCCCGCCTTTGCAGATAGGCAATCAAGGGGCGACAGCAAGGAGTGCTGCCGCCCACAGTATTATCAGAGAGGGAGAATTCTATGAGAAATCGGATTGTAAAAGTGACAGAAGTTGTAGTCAGAAGCGCTTTTTACATCATCTCAAACTATGTATTTGTTAGCATGGGACTATCATTTCATACTCAATGGATTTCAATTCTATTTTTGCTTTCAATGGTATGGTCTACTATTGATTACGGAAAGTCCATAAATGAAATAATCGAAAAAAAGGTAATTGCTGAAATACTATGTATATGTTGCATTGCACTGAGTATAGCGATGGCATATTTTGTGGGATATATTCAAGGAGCATTCGTTTCCCTCTGAAAATACAGGGCCACAACTTTCCGCTTAATATATCAGTATGGAACAAGTTATCAAAAAGTCATGAATGCTCGTAGCTCACCGGCCCGGCCAGCAAAAGCAGTAAATCTGAAATTGATTTACTGCTTTTTTGCTCAATAGACTCTTAAATCATCTGAAAATATTTCAACGCATCCCTGATCGCCGCTTCCTTCTCCGGCGGACATTTTGGCACTTTGGCATCTTCCTTCTTTGACAGGTTATAATTTTGCCCCACATCCAGCCCGCACTTGCGCTTTATCTGTGAGATGTACAGGGAAGATACCTTCAAACCGGTATGCTCCAACACATACGCCTTGATCTGCTCATAAGTCGCGCCCTTCTGGAAGCCGGACATATCCATATCTTCCAGCGAGAACTCCACCCGCACCTTCTTTGAGTCGATTTCTCCCTTGGAAAGCAAAACAACCGTCTCAACATGCACAGTCATTCCAAACTGGTCCACGCCCCGGACCTTCCGGATCTCATATCCACCATTGCAGAGGATCTTCAGATCTCTGGCAAGGGTGGCGGAGTCACAGCTGACGTATACGATGCGTTCGGGCTGCATGCGGAGCATGGTGTTTAAGCAGGCATCATCGCATCCTTTTCGGGGCGGATCTACGACAATCACATCCGGATGGAGCATTTCATCGGAAGATGCCTCTGTAGTCGCCTTTTCGTAGAATTCCGGCAGGACTTCCTCTGCTTTGCCCACGAAAAACTCAGCATTTTCAATATGATTTCTCTTTGCATTCTCTCTGGCATCGTCGATGGCCTGGGGGATGATTTCCACACCGCATACCTTTTTGGCTTTGCCCGCCAGGAAGAGAGAGATGGTTCCGATACCACAGTAGAGATCCCAAACAGTCTCTTTTCCAGTCAGTCCCGCATATTCCAACGCCAGGCTGTAAAGCTTCTCGGTCTGTACGGGATTTACCTGATAGAAGGAGAGAGGAGAGATCTTGAAGGTTAATGCATCCCCGGTATAAGGGTAATTTTCTTTCTGCATGTCTCTTACGTGGATCGTATCCTCAATGGTGCTCTCACCCCAGAGGTTATGGATCTCGGTACCCATGATTACATTGGTTTTCTCGGTATTGATGCTGACTGACACACTTGTCATACCTTGTATTTCTGCCAGTGCAGCCAGTAATTCTCCCTGATTGGGCAAAAACTCGTTGGTATTCTTCTGTACGCCTGTGGAAAGATATGACATTTTTGTCATTTTCTTATTAATGACCAGACATACCATCAACTGTCCACTGGTGAATCCTTTTCGGATCAATACATGACGTACCAAGCCTTTTCCTGTAACTTCGTCATAGGCAGTTACTTTATTTTTCCGCATATAGGAGAGTATGATTTCGAGGATCTGCTGATTCTCAGAAGCACCGAGGGCGCAGTCTGTATTGGCAATGATGGTATGGGTGCGTCCGGCATAGAAACCTGTGATGACATTACCATCTCTATCAGTTCCTATGGGATACTGCGCTTTATTGCGATAGTGGAAGGGTTCCTTCATGCCTACAATGGGCTGCATGCGTTCATCAATGTATTCCGCATCGAACCCACCGATTCGGATCAGATGATTGCGGATCTTCTGTTCTTTGAAATGTAGCTGCTCGGAGTAGGAGATTGCCTGCAGCTGGCAGCCGCCGCACTGTCTGTGGTATGCACATTTCGGTTCCACACGAAAAGGAGAAGGCTGTAACACCTTCTCTAATCTGGCATAAGCGTAATGTTTTTTACTTTTTATGATCTTGGCTTCCACCTGATCGCCGATAACGGCATCTTTGATAAAGAGAGTAAAACCGTCTACTTTACCGATTCCTTCTCCGTCACTTCCCATATCCTCTATGGTTACCGTTACACGATCATTTTTTTTATATTCCATACTAATCTCCATTCCGCAGACAATTCCTTCCGTCGGAGGAATCACAAATCAAATTTCAAACATCCTCATTTTCTAATATGCTTTGTACCATTCTGCCAGAACACCCACTCCGAAGTCTTAGGAAAGCTCCTGTGCGAGTTTCCCGATTTCTTCTTTGTTCTGCGCATTCATAGCCGACTTGATGCTTACTTTTGTCTCCGTAAATGTCAGATTTTTACTCTTTTCAAACATTCCCAGAATCAACTTGCCTGCCATGGGTGCCCAGGTGCCGTTCTCAATGATTGCCACCTTACGATTCTGGTAATTACGCTCGGTCAGACCTTTGATAAAACTGCGCATGCAGGGGAAGAGGTCTCCATTATAAGTAATACCCGCCAGCACCAGTCTGTCATAACGGAAAGCATCGGCAACAGCTTTTGCTTTATCGCATCTTGCCAGGTCATACAGTACTGTTTTCTGTCCTTTTTCCTGTAAAACATCCGCCAGATACTCCGCAGCATTTCTGGTATTGCCATAGACAGAAGCATAAGCAATTACCACTCCGGATTCTTCCGGCTGATAGGAAGACCACTTATCATATTTTTCCAGATAGAATCCCAGATTCTCCTTAAGTACCGGACCGTGAAGAGAGCAGATGGTCTGAATGTCCAGTCCTGCCGCTTTTTTCAGAACCGCCTGTACCTGGGGACCATATTTTCCGACAATACCGATATAGTAGCGGCGGGCTTCATTCGCCCATTCTTCCTCTACGTCCAAAGCACCGAATTTACCGAAACCATCTGCCGCAAACAGTATTTTCTCGGTTGCTTCATAAGTCATCATAACCTCCGGCCAATGCACCATGGGAGCATAGACAAAATGCAGGCTGTGCTGTCCAAGCTCCAGGACTCCGTCATTCACCGCAACAATGCGTTGTTCCGCAGGTAATCCCTGTTCGGCGAAAAAAGCCGGGAAAAACTGTTCCATGAACTGGAATCCCTTAGCTGTAGATACTACTGTGGCTTTGGGATATTTTTTCAGAAAAGCCGGAATACTGGCGGAATGATCCGGTTCCATATGCTGTATAACAAGATAATCGGGCATTTTCCCGTCAAGAACCTGTTCTACATTGTTCAGCCATTCTTCCGTAAAAAATCCATCCACTGTGTCCATAACTGCGATTTTATCATCCAGGATCACATAGGAGTTGTAAGACATTCCGTTTGGAACCTTATACTGTCCCTCAAACAGATCTACCTGATGATCGTTTACACCTACATATTTTACACATGCACTGATTTCCATATGCTTCCTCACTTTCCTGTCTGTTCATAGAAGAATTGTCATTTACTCCATTTTGGTAGCACGCAGATTGGATTCAAACAATCTGTTGTAACCAAGCCAGCCACTGTTTTCACTGTTATTTTCCAAAATTTCCTTAAAGGTCTCCATTTTGGCATCGGTATCATCTGCATAATTCAGAGCTACTGCCTCGATCAGTGCAGGCACCTTGGGGGAGCCGTATTCCAGTTTGCCGTGATGAGCCAGAATACAATGCTGTAATTCTGCCAGCAGATTGTGAGGGAATCCGTCGATCTTAGCGGCACGTTCCCCAACCATCTGTGCACCCATCACGATATGTCCCAATAACTGTCCGTCATCTGTATAATCGTTTACCGGAAAAGCGGAAATCTCTTTTACCTTTCCGATATCATGGCACATAGCCGCCGTCAGAAGCAGATCTCTCTGTAAAATAGGATAAGCAGAGCAGTAGTAGTCACACAGCTTGGTAACTCCCAAGGTATGCTCCAGCAATCCGCCCACGAAACCATGATGCACTGTCTTGGCTGCAGAAGAGTTGCAGAATTTCTTCGCAAAATCAGCATCGTCAATAAACAAATCCTGCAACAGCTGATGTAGATAGGTATTCTTAATACTTCCGATCAGAGTCTTTAATTCATTGTACATAGTGTCGATGCCTTTGGAGCTCACCGGCAGATAATCGGAAGGATTGTATTCTCCCTCACGACAGACACGGATACGCTTCACGCTGATCTGTAGCTGCCCCTGGAAATTCGTCACATCACCGTATACCTCTATGTAATCCAGATCATCATAATCACCGATGCCCGGATTATTCGGCTCCCATACCTTTGCATCGATAGTTCCGGTCTTATCCTGTAAAATCACACTTTCATAGGGTTTACCGTTCTTGGTAACAGCCTCCTGTTTATGTTTGCACAGATAAATATCAAATACTCTGTCGCCTTCTTTTAACTCTTTAATGAATTTCATATTGTTGTCCAAACCTTTCTGTCAATCTATTTCAACACCGTTAATGTGATGTCGAATTTCATCTCTTTATATTCCTGCTGTGACTGCCGCATAATCGTCAGTTCTACACTATCTCCCGGTTTCATACTGAGCAGAGAGTTCGTATACTCGTCAAAGCTGATGATCACACGTTCACCGAATCCTGTGATGACATCTCCCTGCTGGATTCCCGCCAGCATTGCAGGAGAGTCCATTTCTACCTCTGTAATATAAGCTCCGTAAGGAACTCCAAGTTCTCTGTTAGCTTCCTCTGTGACATCCACACCCTTAAGACCCAGATAGGCGAATTTTTCTCCATTCGACATTTTCTCGATATGACGCTTCAATTCCGTAATACCGTAAGCACATACCATATTTTTCATATCTGTGGCAGATTTGCCATTGGTAATGATACCAATGACCTGTCCCTGAAGATTGAATAATACGCCGCCTGCATTCTGACTGCCTACAATATTCGTCTGCAGAATCCGATAAGTGGTATCCGATGCCGCCGACTCACTGGCGGAAGAAGTAATGATGCCATATCCCAGTGAGCCGTTCGTACCCATGGGACGTCCCAGAGCCACCACCGGAAGTCCGGCAATATCTTTGATATTAGAAGATCCAAAAGTAGCGATCGTAATATCATTCTTCAGAAAATCTTCATTCAGAGTATCCAGTTCTACGGCAATCACCGCCAGACCTGTAGTCTCATCTTTTTCCTTCAAAGATGCATCTGCCTGTGTGCCCTCGTTGAATGTGACAATAATGTCATCTGCTTGTTTTACCGGAGAATAATCGGTTAAAATCAGTAATTGCTTGCCATTTTGCGCTATGATCACACCGGATGACTGGTTTTTGCTCTCATTTACATTGTTGAACCAGTCCACACCGGATGACACTCCTGTCACAGTAACCATAGAACGGTTCATCTCTGCCACATACTGGGCAAGAGCGTTGTAAATCTGCTTATAATTATCCAGGTCCAATATGATTCCGGATAACAGTTCCCGGATCTGCTCCTGTTCCATAACTTCACCGGAAACAGAAGAGGACTGATTGTTCTGATTCTCCTGCTGCATATTCTCTGTCAGCATCTGTTCCGGAGACATCTCATCCTGATCTTCGGGGAATACCACCACCTGTGGTTCCTCCTCCGGGTACAACCAGTTACTGATCACCGGTTCCAAAACCAAAAAAGTGAAGCATGCCACCAGACCGAAGATCACTGCCATAGAAGCCGTGATCAAAGTTCTGCGCAACAGCTTTTTCTTATTTACCGGACGTTCCTTGATTTTTTCTATCATAAAATTTTTCTCAGAAGCGTCTTTTTGTTCCTTCTGCTTATTTTCTTGCGAATCCGCCATAAATATGCCTCCTCTGCTGCCTACAGATACACCGGCTTTTTCTTAGGACTCTAATATCTCAATTATACAAAACTGTACCAAAAAAGGCAATAAATATGGTATAATAAGCTCACCCATAAAATCCTGCGTGACTGCTTGCAGGCAAAGCAGGATTTCTATGAGGGGAGCAAACAGACATGAGCAAGAAGGACGATAGTCCGGATTGCGAATGGATGTAACGATTTCGAGAGTGCGCAGCACGTAGAAATCGTATTATTATGTAAACCAGCATTGAGCAGTACCAAAATCGAGAGATGTCAATTCGACTGCTTGCAGGCGGAATTGACAGATCCGATTTTGATAGGGCGAAAGCCCGGCAGTGAGCTTGTACTGCGTATTTTCAATAATATTAAGGAGCCCCACATGAACACAAAAGTACTCACCACTTTAGAATATAATAAGATCATCGACCTCCTCACAGAGAAGGCCGACTCCGAGCCCGGTAAAAAGCTTTGCCGCGATCTGGTGCCTTCCACTGATCTATCTGCCATCAGAACAGCCCAGCGGGAGACCAAAGATGCCCTGGCCCGTCTCTTCCGCATCGGCAGCACCTCTTTTGGCAGCAACAGAGACTTAGGTTTTTCCATCCGTTCTCTGGAAATCGGCAGTTCTCTGTCTATGTCCGAATTGTTGAAGCTGGCATCCTTTTTGGATAATGTCAGCAGGATCAAAACCTATGGAAAAAAAGAACGGGAAGACCTCCCAAATGACAGCCTGGATGCCTACTTTGAGGGACTCACCCCTATGACACAGCTTGCCAATGAGATCAACCGCTGTATCCTGTCGGAAGAAGAGATGGCTGATGATGCCAGCCCAAGATTAAAGAGTATCCGTCGTTCCAAGCTGTCCACCAACGAAAAGATCCACAGCCAGCTGACCTCTATGGTAAACGGCGCTTACCGTACCTTTTTACAGGATGCAGTCATTACCATGCGTGATAACCGCTACTGTATCCCCGTAAAGGCAGAATATAAGAGCCAGGTGAACGGTATGGTGCATGACCAGTCCTCCACCGGTTCCACCTTTTTCATCGAGCCGGCTGCTGTCGTGAACCTGAACAACCAGTTAAAAGAACTGGATCTGCAGGAGCAGGAGGAAATTGAAGTTATTCTGGGTGATCTGAGCAGTCAGGCTGCTGTTCATACTTCAGAGCTTGCTGCAGATCAGAAGATCATGACCACTTTAGACTTCATCTTTGCCAAGGCAAAACTCGCCATGGAACAGAATGCCACAGAGCCTATTTTCAACACTGAACATTACATCCAGATCCGTAAGGGCCGTCATCCACTGTTGGACAAGAAAAAGGCAGTTCCCATTGATGTCCGTCTGGGTAAAGATTTTGACCTGTTGGTGATCACCGGTCCCAACACCGGCGGTAAGACCGTCTCCCTGAAAACAGTGGGCCTTTTTACCCTGATGGGGCAGGCAGGACTGCATATTCCGGCGCTGGACCGTTCAGAACTGTCCATTTTCTCGGAAGTTTATGCAGATATCGGGGATGAGCAGAGTATTGAGCAGAGTTTGTCCACATTTTCTTCTCATATGACCAGAGTTGTCCACATTTTGCAGCACGCAGATGCGGATTCCATGTGTTTATTTGATGAACTCGGTGCTGGAACAGATCCTACGGAGGGTGCCGCTCTGGCAATTGCTATTTTAAATTATCTGCATGACCGTGGCATCCGCACTATGGCTACCACGCATTACAGCGAGCTGAAAATCTATGCACTTTCCACTAATTTCGTAGAAAATGCCTGCTGTGAATTTGATGTGGAGACCCTTCGCCCCACCTACCGTCTGCTCATCGGTATTCCCGGTAAAAGTAATGCTTTCGCTATTTCTTCCAAGCTGGGACTGTCCGATGAGATCATCAATGCCGCGAAAGAACAGATCAGCAAAGAAGACGAAAGCTTTGAAGACGTCATCGCAGATCTGGAACAGAGCCGCGTAACCATTGAAAAAGAACAGCAGGAGATTGCAGAATATAAGGAACGGATCCGCACGTTACAGGAACAGTTACAGAAGAAAAACGAGAAAATCGATCAGGCAAAGGATAAGATTCTGCGGGATGCCAATGAAAAAGCAAGAGCCATCCTTCAGGAAGCAAAGGATGTAGCCGACGAAACCATCCGTGATTTCAATAAAGCAGGCGCTTCCGCCGACATCAAGGAACTAGAGAAAAAGAGACAGAAGGTTCGTGACAAGATCAACGAAAAGAACGGAAAATTGGCTCTTGGTAATAACCAAAAGAAGCCGGCCAACCAGAAGACCGTGGATCCCAAGAAACTGAAAAAAGGAGATTCCGTAAAGATCATTTCCATGAATCTGAAAGGAATTGTGAATACACTGCCGGATGCCAGGGGCAACCTCTTCGTACAATGCGGAATTATGAGAATGCAGACGAATATTAACGATCTCGTACCGGTAAAAGAAGAAACCATTACAGCACCTGCCCTGCAGCGTACCAACACCGGCAAATTGAAAATGTCCAAGTCCTTCTCTGTGTCCTCCGAGATCAACCTTCTGGGATGTACGGTAGATGAAGCCATTGCAAAACTGGATAAATACCTGGATGACGCTTATCTGGCTCATCTCCCCAGTGTGAGAGTCGTGCACGGAAAAGGCACCGGTGCCCTGCGCAGTGCCGTACAGTCTCACTTAAAACGTCTGAAATACGTCAAAGAATACCGGTTGGGTGAATATGGTGAAGGCGATGCCGGTGTAACCATTGTTACTTTTAAATAATAACTGACAGGAGGCCTATACTACATGGTAAGTAAACAGAAAATTCTCATTGTAGATGATGATAATAATATTGCGGAACTGATCTCCCTCTATCTGACGAAGGAATGTTTTGATACCATGATCGTCAATGACGGAGAATCCGTGATGCCGGCTATGGAGACCTTTGCTCCGAATCTGATTCTGTTGGATCTGATGCTTCCCGGCATTGATGGTTATCAGGTGTGCAGAGAGGTCCGGGCACAATACTCCGTTCCTATCATCATGCTTTCCGCAAAAGGTGAAGTCTTCGACAAGGTATTGGGACTGGAGCTGGGTGCGGATGATTATATGGAAAAACCTTTTGATTCAAAGGAACTGGTGGCCCGCGCCAAAGCAGTCCTCAGACGTTATAAGCCCTCCAATGCCCCCACAGAGAATCCTAACGACAAGTGTGTGGAATATGCGGATCTGACCATTAATCTGACCAATTATTCCGTCATCTATATGGGACACACCGTGGAAATGCCGCCGAAAGAACTGGAGCTTCTCTACTTTTTAGCATCCTCACCGAATCATGTATTCACCAGAGAACAGCTCCTGGATCAGATCTGGGGCTATGAATATATCGGTGATACCCGTACCGTGGATGTGCATATCAAGCGTCTCCGCGAGAAGATCAAGGATCATGCCAACTGGAAGATCAGCACCATCTGGGGCATTGGCTATAAATTCGAAGTACGTAATTAAGTCATACCAAAAGCAGGATTTGTTATGAAAAAAACACTTTATCTAAAATTTATACTCGCATATTTTATTTTTGGTGTATTTTGTTTCATCATAGTTACAACTTTTGTTCCCAATATGACCAAAGAGCACCTGATCCGGGAAAAAGCTGAAAGTCTTTATTCCGAAGCAACCCTGATCGCCGGAACCTATGCCGGCGGATTATATACCAGTGAAACAACTTTGGAGACCGTTAAAATGCAGCTGGACTCCCTGGCGGTCTACCTGAATTCCGAGATCCGCATCATCAATCCCTCCGGACGACTGGTACTGGATACCAATAGTCCCTTAGATGTGGAGAATGTGGTAGTCATCGAGAATTTTGATTCGACCGTAACCAGCGGCTCCTACTACACTGTTGGTGATTTCTTCGGTAATTTTGATTCGGATGTACTTACTGTATTTGCTCCCATTACCTCCAACTACAAGGTAAAAGGTTATGTAGTCATCCATACTGATATGAATGATATTCAGAAATCCTGTAACAGCCTGCTGAATATTTCCTATATCACCCTGGCAATCCTGTTCCTGTTATCCCTGATCATTCTGATCTTTTTCACCGAGATCGTATATATTCCTCTGCGGAAGATCACCCATGCCACAGAGCAGTATGCCGCCGGTAATATGCATTACGAATTTCAGGTGGAAAGTGAGGATGAAATCGGCTATCTCGCTTCCTGTCTGAACTATATGGCAAGCGAAATTGCCCGTTCCGAGGATGATCAGAAAAAGTTTGTAGCCAATGTATCCCACGATTTCCGTTCCCCTCTGACCTCTATAAGGGGATATCTGGAGGCCATGCTGGACGGCACAATTCCACCGGAAATGCACGAAAAATACATTACCATCGTATTGAATGAAACAGAACGACTGACGAAGCTGACCAACAGCCTTTTAACCTTGAATAATCTTAACACCAAAGGAATGCTCTTAGATAAAACAGATTTTGATATCAATCAAGTGATCCGTAATACTGCAAGTACCTTTGAGGGTACCTGTCATAACAAATCCATTGCTATTGAGATGATCCTGACCGGCAATGAAATGTATGTCCATGCAGATATGGGTAAGATCCAGCAGGTACTCTATAATCTCATGGACAACGCCATTAAGTTCAGTCACCATGATTCTGTGATCCACATTGAGACCTCGGAGAAGAAAAATAAATTGTTTGTCTCCGTAAAAGACACAGGAATCGGTATTCCGAAAGAAGATCTGAAGCTGATCTGGGACAGATTTTACAAATCCGACCTATCCCGAGGCAAAGATAAAAAGGGAACCGGGCTGGGTCTTTCCATTGTAAAAGAGATTATCAATGCTCACGATGAGCATATCAATGTGATCAGTACTCCCGGCGTTGGAAGTGAATTTATCTTCTCCCTGCCGAAATCCCATCAGGAAGACGAAGAGGACTAAGCTTACAGCTTAGTCCTCTTTTTATACATCCACGACACGATATAGATAACTGTTTCCCTGTTTTCCTACCCGTTCCACTGTTCCCATTTCAAACAGAATATTCAATACGGTCTGAGCCAGTGAGAGAGGGATGTGGGCGGCCTTTGCAAAATCTTTACTGTGAAAAGGTTCTTCCAGCTCATAGGGCACAAATTGCAGATAATCCTCCGGTTGTCTGATTTCCACCTCTTCGACCAGATCCGTTGGAATCCTGTCATACCGTGTGGAGCCCTTTTTCTTATCATGGCTCCAACCGTTCAACAGCCGGTATTCCTCCATATTTACCAATATGAACTTAAATCGGATATTCGGATCCTTCAGGAACATTTTGATCTTATATAGTTCCTTAAAAGCCTGATAGGTGCAGCCTTTTTTCGGTGATTTCCGTTTTTTACTCAGTTCTCCGCTGTCTTCATCGATCCAGATCAGCCATTTTTCATAAGGGATCGGATAGACAATAGTCACAGGATATAAAGGAAGAAAGGTCTGCAATTTTCCCCGCATCCGGTTAAACTGTCTCGTCTGAATCTCTATGATCTCTCCATCCCTATAAATATCCGCTACATAATTCTCTATGGGAATCTCCTGATGATCCTCGTTCGGCTCATAATAGTCCTTAAAAATAGCATGAACCGTCTTCTCTGAGAGAGTTCCGATTCCCAGTCTCTGACGGTCCACGCCTATTATTTTTCTCTTAGCTTCTTCAAAACGCTTCTGATCCATATGATCCATATTTTTTAATCAATCTCGGCATGCTTCGTATACAAAATCTTAAGCAGGATAGGAGTGGAGATACTGGATACAATGATCAGCAGAATGACATTGCTCACTACGCCTACGGGACTGGAAGAAACGATCAGTAACCGGAGAAAAACAACGCACCAGATTGTAA
>ENA-UEQY01001724-UEQY01001724.1-human-gut-metagenome-genome-assembly--contig:-NODE-1724-length-12749-cov-3.758286_pt1 | contig 12749 bp, 9 predicted proteins | sample MGYA00242949_ERZ507949 | MGnify/ENA primary metagenome ERZ507949 (study PRJEB26167, sample SAMN06115403) | human gut metagenome | host: Homo sapiens | place: China:Jiangsu | collected 2016-07-06... | reverse complement strand
CAGGCGTTTGGGGATAAGGCGCTGGAGGAGGGCTTTCCGCAGGTGGCAGCATCCTTTCATCAGATTGCAGGCATTGAAAAAACACATGGAGACCGTTTCGGACAGCTTGCGGATTTATTGGAGGAAAATAAATTATTCATCAGTTCTGTGGAATGTAAATGGATGTGCTTAAATTGCGGCTTTATTTTTGAAGGGAAGGAGGCTCCGCAGGAATGTCCTGTTTGTCAGCATGACAGGGGCTTTTTCATTCGATTGGAGCTGGCACCCTATACGGCAAAGGCATAAAAAAGGGGATAAGGCAAATTTACCTTATCCCATACATAGCTTTTAAAAGGGCGCATTGTCCCAATGCTTTCCGTTGATGGTGGCGTGCTCATCCTCTTCTAAGGGGATGACAATGCACTTTTTAGCATTGATAAATTCCGTCTGGATGGCAGGCAGCTTTTCCGCAGAAACCTGCAAAATGACCTCTTTTTCAGGGAGGGCTTCCTTTTCCTCCAATTTTTGCTTCAGGCTTTCTACCTCTAATGCCAGCACATTCGCTTTTTTCGCGGCAGCGTGCGTTTGCAATGCCTTGCTGTCAATCAGATTTTCCGCAAGGGGAGGGGTATCGCCGAAGGCTTCCTCACAAATTTCCTCCACCTTAGAAATGACTTCCTCGGAAAGACCTTTTTCTGCCATAGCCTCCCGAATGGCGGGCATTGTTAGGAGAACAGGCTCGTTTTCAAACACATTTTTGTGTTCCTCCACCATATCATTCAAATCCTGCTGAATATCCAGAATGACGGTTTTCGCATCCTCCACCTCCTCGGAAATAACATCCTTTAAAATGCCATGGAAGGTCTTTTTTTCCTCGGCGGCGGTGCGCTTTGCTTCACAGCCCAAAACCTCCTGCATGAACGCAGGCTGCGCCTTTTTGGCATCCTTCACATAATAGCCCATGGCATTTACATCACTGCTGCGGTCGGAAAAGGCAGGAAAAAGAAACCCTGTTTCGGGGACGGAAACCACCCAATCACGAATACGAGGCGCGATGATGTTTTTATCCTTATGATAGCCTAAGCCCGCTTTTGTCAGCTCGACAGGGCAGATGGCGCATAGGACATATTCATAAACCTCTTCGGATTCGTCCAGCTTATTGTTGTCGGTCGTTTTCGTGATAACATCATAGGCATCATGGAACAGGAGAATCAGATAATTCCCTGCAAAATCATATTCGCGAATGATGCGCTCATAAAGCAAATCCAACAGCCCATCCTGCTTCAAAGCACTGTCGCGCAGGGCAAGGAAGAACTTCTGCGATTCTTCTCCTGCTTCATCCCTGCGGAAGGAAAGCTCTAAAAGATTGTTGCCGATTGTGCCGGAAAGAGCCTTTTTTGCAATTTCCAGATATTTATAAAACTCATCCTCCTCCAGATTGAGAAAGGTTTCGTCGATATGTAAGAGAATATTTTTTTGGTTGTCCACATAACAGCCGCGCAATTTCGTAAAGGTGCAGGCATCTTTTTTGAAGCGGCGCTTTAATTCCAAAATGTCTTTTTTCTGCATGGGTTGCTCCCTTCTTTCGTTTTGATTTCAAAAGCTATTATAAATACTTTTTTCGGGGAAAGCAAATTTTTAAATTAAGAAAAATTTCCCTTGCAATCTCGGAAAAGGTATGCTATTATATTTAAGCAGTTTATTTCTGCGGCTGTGGCGGAACTGGCAGACGCATCAGACTCAAAATCTGACGCTGGTGACAGCGTGTGGGTTCGAGTCCCACCAGCCGCACTTTTTAGAGCCTTGATTGCTTCAAGGTTCTTTTTTTATGCTCTCATTTTATCTTAATCGTTCTTTAAGGAAAAACATGGATTATTCACCTGACGTTCATACTTCGTTCAAATTCAAACAGTATAATAACGGCATAAGATAAAACAAAGCCATAAAAGATATGGAGGGATAGAGCATGTACGAATATGATGAGTACAATCCGAAAAAGAAAGATGAATATGAAGAAACAGAGCAGGAATCCATTGACTATTCCGCAGACGGCATGGAAGACGAACCCCATGTAGACGGAGAATCCATAGAGATGGAGGCAGAGGTGATTTCCGGCGAGGAATATACAGAGGAAATTTCCGGTGAGCAATTTTCCGAGGAGGAGAGCTTTTCTGAACAGGAAAGCGTTTCAGAAGCCACTACAGAGGAAGGCGCAGAGAAAGCAGAAGCCTTTGCAGAGGCTTCCGAGGAGGGTGAACCGGAATATACAGGCCCCTGCGTCAGAGAATATCATTATGAGGAAAAGGTGAAAAAGCCGAAAAGAAAGCAGGGCGGAAACGGCTGGAAGAAATTCATTGCAGCCTGTCTGGTTTGCAGCATCGCAGGCGGCTCTGCGATTGGGGTCAGCTACAGCGCGGCACAGAGCCATTTCGGAAAGGAAACCGGTGCAAAGACCGCATCCACAAGCAATACGGAAAGCGTATCCTATCTGACAAACGGGCTTTCCACTGTGGATATCGTGAAGAAGGTAAAGCCCTCTGTTGTCAGCGTTTCCACTACCACAACAGGCGTGACACAGTATATGGGGCATTTCACTGTACCATACGAAGCAGAGGGCGCAGGCAGCGGCGTGATCTTCTATTCGGATGATGATAAGATTGCCATTGCGACAAATAACCATGTCATCGAGGGTGCAAATTCCATTTATGTGACACTGGACGGCGATAAGAGCGTACCGGCGAAGGTAGTCGGTACAAAGAGCGAATCTGACCTGGCGGTGCTTTCTGTTTCTTGGTCTGATTTGAAAAAGGCAGGCGTGGAAAAGGTAACAACCGCAACCTTCGGCGATTCGGATGACCTTGAGGTCGGCGAATGTGTCATTGCCATCGGCAACGCCATGGGCATGGGGCTTTCCGCAACGGACGGCATTGTCAGCATGAAGGAGCAGACCATTAACGTAGACGGCAATTCCCTGACCGTTTTGCAGACCAGCGCGGCAATCAACAGCGGCAACAGCGGCGGCGCACTGGTAAACAGCAAGGGTGAGGTCATCGGTATCAATACGGCAAAATATAATTCCTCTATGGCGGAGGGCATGGGCTATGCCATCCCCAGCAATCAGATTAAGCCAACCGTAGAAAGCCTGTTGGAAACAGGCACACAGCCGCAGCCCTATATCGGCATTACCGGTACAAACGCATCTCTGTATAACCTTGAGGTCGGCGCACTGGTGCTTGAGGTAAAGGACAACAGCCCTGCGGCAGCGGCAGGTCTGAAATCCGGCGACATTATCACACAGTTCAATGGCAAGACCATTAAGGATATGGACAGCCTGCTGAACGCAATGGACAGCTCGGATATCGGTAAAAAGGTTGACCTGACGGTTGTGAGAGATAACAAGGATAAAATCAAGCTGCAGCTTACCGTTGCAGATAAAAACAGCTAAAGAAATTCCTCTAGATAAAAATTAAGAAAAATGCGGTTGAAATGCCGATTCACATACATTCACATAGATTCTTTCTATCAACGACCGAAAAAATCGAATGATATAGATAAACTTGCATCAGAAAAACTCCTATTGCAGACAGTGTAGACAGCTTGCAGTAGGAGATTTTTTGTGGGGGGATATTTTTATTTGCCTGTCATGACTTTTTCGGCAAACTCCGTCACAACAATGGAATCATAAGGGATTTCCTGCGAAAGCTCCTTTCCTTCCATCATGATTTTCTGGATGAGGACAAAGCCTTCAGGGGAAACGGTCGGGTCGGTTTTCCAGGTATCCTGTTTCTGATAGCGCTCCACGATGGTGGTGAGGGTATCGAGGTCGGTTTCGGCAAACTGCGGCTGAATTACCTTTGCAATTTCTGCGGCAGAATGGCTTTCTACCCACTGCTGCCCTTTATAAATGGCACGGGTGAAGGCTTCGACGACATCGGGGTGTGCCTGCAGGAAAGCATCCTGTGCCATATAAACGGTGTAAGGCACATAGCCGCTTGCTTCACCCAGAGATGCCACAATATGCCCCTTGCCGCTCTGCTCAAGCGTGGTTGCGGCAGGCTCAAATTCTACGGTATAATCGCCGACCTCTCCCAGAAATGCGCCTGCGGTGGAGGTGAAATCAATGTTGTTGATGATTTCCATATCCTTACCGATGGTCATGCCGTTTTCCTTGATGACATATTCCAGAACCATTTCCGGCATGCCGCCCAATCTGCCGCCGATGACGGATTTTCCTTCCAAATCAGACCATTGGAAATCGGGTTCTTTCTCTCTGGAAACAAGGAAATTGCCTGCGCGCTGGGTCAGCTGGGCGAAGGTTTTGGGGTAATCTGCCTTCCCTTCGGCATAGACATACAGACCTGCCTCTGTGCCAAGCAGGGCAATATCCGCGGAATCGGAAAGCAGGGCGGTCATGGATTTATCCGCGCCATTGCCGACCGCAACGCTCACATCTAAGCCCTCCTCCTCGAAAAAGCCCAATTCCTGTGCGACATACTGCGGCGCATAAAAAACAGAATGGACGACCTCATTCAGACGGACGGGGGTCAGCGTTTCCTCTGCCGTTTCTGTGCCGCAGCCAACTCCTGCGGACAGGCAGAGCGCCCCCGATAAAGCCAAGCAAAGTTTCTTTTTCATAGCCGTTCCTCCTAAGAGACTGATTCTGATTTATGATATGCCATATCCCGGAAAAAGGTGTGCTGTATTTTTTTTCGTGTCAGATATATTTTTTCGCGATTTTGTAGTATAATTATTTTTAATATGGAAAATTAGGCTTATATCGCCTTGTATATAAATTTTGTGATGACAGGAGGCTATTTTCATGGCTGAAAAAATCATGCTGATTGACGGCAACAGTATTGTGAACCGTGCATTTTACGGCGTTCCGCTGCTGACCAACGGAGAAGGTCGCTATACCAACGGGGTATATGGATTTCTGAATATTTTATTTAAGCTTCTGGATGAGGAGCAGCCCGATTATCTGGCGGTGGCGTTTGATTTGCACGCGCCCACCTTCCGCCACAGAACCTTTGACGGCTACAAGGGAACCAGAAAGGGTATGCCGGAGGAACTGCGCGAACAAATGCCCCTTTTGAAGGAGGTACTGCAGGCCATGCACATCCCTATTTTCGAGCAGGAGGGCTTTGAGGCGGACGATATTCTGGGGACGCTTTCCGCTCTGGCGGAGAAAAACGGCATTGTGCCTGTTGTGGTTTCGGGGGACAGAGACCTTTTGCAGCTGGCAGGGGAAACCCTCAAGGTGCGGATTCCCAAAACGAAGGGCGGACGCACGGAAACAGAGGATTATTACGCGGCGGATGTGCAGGCGAAATATGGCGTGACACCTGCCGAATTTATTGATATGAAGGCACTGATGGGGGATGCGTCCGATAATATCCCCGGCGTGCCCGGCATTGGCGAAAAAACCGCGGCGAAGATTATCACGCAGTATCACGATATTGAAACGGCGATTGCCCATGCGGCGGAAATCAAACCGAAAAAGGCATCCGAAAACCTTGCGGCATATCAGGAGCAGGCAAGATTGAGTAAATTTCTGGCGACGATTGTGCGGGATATGCCTTTAGAATGGGATAAGGAGACCCTGAAAATCGGCGATATGTTTAACCAGACGGCATACGAATTGGTAAAACGTCTGGAATTTAAGAGCATGTTCAGCCGCTTTGAGGGGAGTGCTTCCGCGCCAAAGCAGGCAGAGCAGACCTATCGCTTTGTTGCGGATAGGGAAGGTGCGAAGGAGGTGCTTGCCGCGCTCAAAAAGGGCGAGGTCGGGTATGCCTTTGTTTACGAAAACGAGGAAGGACAGGGGCTTGCGCTCTATCAGGAGCAGCTTGGCGGTGTCTGGATGGAAGCATCCATGGCATTTTTGATGCAGGAGCTTCTGGAGATATTTCAGCCGTTTTTTGCGGACAGCGCATATCGTAAAATCGGGCATGATGTGAAGAAGGATATTCGTTTTCTGCGCAGCTATGGCTATGACGGCTTTACGGCGGAATTTGATACCGCTATCGGGGCGTATATCCTCAATGCGACGGGCAGCTCCTACGAATATGACGATATTGCGGCAGCCTTTCTGAATGAAACCTATCCTTCGCAGGAGGAGGTTTTCGGGAAGGGCAGAACGAAAAAGGCCTTTGCTGCGTTGCCCGAAGCAGAACGCACCGCCTATGGCGCAAGGCAGGCGGAGATTTTCTTCCGCGCAAGAAAAGTGATGGAGGAGCGGCTTGCGGAAAATGAGCAGAAAAGCCTGTTTTATGATATGGAAATGCCGCTGATTTACGTTCTGGCGGATATGGAAAAATACGGCATCAAGGTGGATAAGGCGGCGCTTTTGGCGTATCAGAAGCGTCTGGGCGAAAGTCTGGATGGCATGGAGGAAGAAATTTACGCATTGGCAGGGGAAAAATTCAACATCAATTCCCCGAAGCAGTTAGGCGTGATTTTATTTGAAAAGCTGGGGCTGAAGGGCGGCAAAAAGACCAAAACGGGCTATTCCACCGCGGCGGATGTGCTGGAAAAGCTGCGGACGGCGCATCCTGTTGTGGAGCGGATTTTGCACTACAGACAGCTGGCAAAGCTGAAAAGCACCTATGCGGACGGACTTCTGGCGGTGATGGATGCCGAAACGGAGAAGATTTATTCCACCTTCAACCAGACCATTACGGCAACGGGACGGATTTCCTCAACAGAGCCGAATTTGCAGAATATTCCTGTCCGCTTGGAGCTGGGCAGAGAGCTTCGGAAAATCTTCATTCCCGAAAGTGCGGAATTCTGCTTTCTGGATGCCGATTATTCGCAGATTGAGCTGCGTGTACTGGCGCATATCTCCGGGGATGAAAGCCTGATTGCAGCGTTCAAAAGCAATCAGGATATTCACCGCATGACGGCTTCGCAGGTATTCCATGTGCCGTTTGACGAGGTGACACCATTACAGAGAAGCAATGCCAAGGCGGTTAATTTCGGCATTATCTACGGCAAGGGCGCGTTTAGCTTGGGGCAGGATTTAGGCATCAGCCGCAAGGAGGCGGAGGAGTACATCAACGCTTACTTCGCGAGATATCCCAAAATCAAGACCTTTATGGAGGATACGATTAAAAACGGGACGAAAAACGGCTATGTCTCTACGCTCTGGAACCGCCGCAGAAATATGCCCGAATTGCAGAGCAGCAATTTCATGCAAAGGGCGGCAGGTGAACGCGCGGCAATGAATATGCCTATTCAGGGCACTGCTGCGGATATTATTAAGCTGGCAATGATAAAGGTGCATCGTGCCTTGCAGGAGGGCGGCTATCGTTCTCGTCTGATTTTGCAGGTACACGATGAGCTGCTGATTGAAGCATATAAAGAAGAAAAGGATGCCGTCGCAAAAATCCTGAAGGAAAACATGGAGCATGCGGCGGATTTGCTGGTTCCCTTGGATGTGGATGTGCATGAGGGCGCATCGTGGTTCGAGGCGAAATAAAAAAGAGGGGAAACGAAATGAAGGTAATCGGTTTGACAGGCGGCACGGGCAGCGGTAAAAGCGTTGTCAGCAAAAGCCTTGCGGCGGCAGGCGCAGTGGTGATTGATGCGGATAAAATTGCGCATGAAATCATTTTAAAAGGCGAGCCTGCATATCAGGAAATTGTGAAGTATTACGGAACGGGAATTTTGGATGCAAAAGGAAACATCATCCGCAGAAGGCTAGGGGAAATTGTCTTCCATGATGCCGAAAAGCTGGCATTTTTGAACCAATGCACCCATAAATATATCTGTGCGGAGGTGGACAGACAGATTGCCAAGGCAGAGAAGGAAAACACCGCCAGGGCAGTGATTCTGGATGCACCGCTCCTGCTTGAGGCAGGGCTGGAAAGCCGCTGTGATACGGTCTGGGTGGTCTATGCCGATCCGGAGGTGCGCGCAAAACGTGTGATGGCACGCGATGGTGTCAGCTATGACCTTGCCAAGGCGCGCATTGCCAACCAGAAAAGCTGGGAGGAATATAAGGAGTCGGCATCGGTTGTGATTGATAACAGTAAAGAGCTTTCCTATTTACAGGGGCAGTTGGATGAAATTTTAAAAACAATATAAAAAGGAAGCAAGGAACAATGATTCGATGTATCAGGAAATTGTTTACGCTGGCGGTGGTTCTGGTGCTGCTGGCGGCGTTTGGCTATAGTGTGGTTTTGCCGCGTGTGCTGCCTTTGCAGTATCGGGATATTGTGGAGCAGTATGCGGCGGAATATGGCTTGGAGGAGGCCTTTGTGTATGGTGTAATTTTCTGCGAAAGCCATTTCGAGCCGGATGTCATATCCTCTGCGGATGCCATTGGGCTGATGCAGGTGACGGAGGAAACGGGAAAATGGGCAGCGGCACAGATGGGACTTGACCCCGCAGCCATTGACCTGACCGATCCGGATACGAATATCCATATCGGCTGCTGGTATTTAAGCTGGCTGACAGAAAAATTCGGCGGTGTTTCGGAAACGGTTCTGGCAGGCTATAACGCAGGGCATGGCAGCGTGGCGCGGTGGCTTGCGGATGAGGAAATGAGCTGGGACGGCATTACGCTGGATGAAATTCCATACGAGGAAACGAAAAGCTATGTGAAACGGGTGAAGCTGGCGGAGCAGGCATATCGGCTGCGGCTGCGCCTGCAAGCGTATCTGGAGGAAACTCCGCTTGGTGTGTATGCAGACAGAACTGCGGATTTGGAAGGAAATGAAGAATGATGAAAAAAAGGATTTTTCTCCTTTTGCTGATTTTCTGCCTTGGGCTTGGCGGCTGTGGCAAGAAGGAGGAGCAAACGAAGAAGAAAACGACGGCAACAGAGGAAACAGGCATTGCATCCAAAGACGCAATGCTGACGCTTTCCATGCGGATTCCGGAAACGCTGAATCCGTTGCTGAACAGAGAAGAAACGGTTGATCGTATCCTCAAGCTGCTGTTTCTGCCGCTACTTGATTTTGACGAAAGCGGCAAGGCATGCCCTGCCGTGGCGCAGAATTGGGAATTTTCGGCGGATGGCAGAAGCCTTTCCATGAATCTGAACAGCAATATCAGATGGCAGGATGGAACGGCACTGACGGCAGATGATGTGGTCTATTCCGTCAATACCCTGCGAAATGCCCCGGAGGATGCGGTGTATAAGCAGGTGATGAACTATGTGAGCGGCTGCAGCAAAACGGGAACGAATTCCGTTGTGATTACCTTCCGCGACAGCTTCAGCTCAAATATTGATGCGCTGCGATTCCCGATTATTCCTGCCGGCTATTACAGCGGACAGAGCGATACGAATACGAAGCCTGTCGGGGATGGCCCGTATGAAATGGAATCCTATCAGCAGGCATCGGAAATGAAGCTGAAGGCAAGTGCGTCCTATTATGGGAGTACGCCGCAGATTTCCGAAATTCGCGTGAAGATGACTGCCGGAGAGGAAACGGATATCAACGCGTTTGAGCAGGGCATGACAGATGTGCTTGTGACAAACGCTATGGATGCAGGCAAATATGCGGATGAAAGCGTTTCGGGGATGCATCAGTTTACCTCAAATCAGTATGATTTTATCGGCTTCAACTTCCGCAAGGAGCTTTGGAAGGATAAATCTGTCAGACAGGCGGTTGCGTATGCGGTGCCGCGGGATAACCTTAAGGAAAGCGTGTATCTGAATTATGCCGCTATGACGAATACGCCCATCAACCCGAAAAGCTGGCTTTACGAGGAAAACGTGGCGACGTATGAATATAATCCCACAATGGCGACAACCTTCCTGAAAAACAGCGGCTGGACGGATGCGGATAAGGATGGCAAGCTGGAAAAGGAAATCAGCGGCATAAGGCAGAGCCTGCGCGCGACCATTCTGGTAAATCAGGAAAACACGGGGCGGGTACAGATTGCCTCGAAGCTGAAGGAGGAGCTGACGGCGATCGGCTTTGAGGTGACACTGGACAAGGTGGACTTTGAAACCTATCAGCAGAGCTTGGAGAGCGGACAGTTTGACCTTGTGGTGGGCGGCTGGAAATGCTCAGAGGTGACAGATTTAACACCGTTTTTCGGCACGGGCGGCAGCCTGAATTATATCGGCTACAGCGATGCGGATATGGATACCCTGCTGACGGCGGCAAGGACGGCAGTCGGCGAAGGGCAGACGCTTCTGGCTTATAGCAGCCTGCAGAAAAAGCTTGCCGAGGAGCTGCCTTATATCAGCATTGCCTACCGCAATCAGGCGGTTTTTGCATCTAAAAATATCGGAGGAGAAGTACATCCTGTGGAAAGCAATGTGTTCCGTGGGATTGAAGCGTGGACGTATCAGAAGGGGGAATAAGGATGTCTGAAATCAGAACAAATCCTTTTACGGGCGAGATGTCACTTTATGCGGAGAACAGAAGAAATCGCCCCTATGAATTTGTCCATAATACAGAAAGAAAACATGCAAACAGCGAGAAATGCCCCTTCTGCGGCGGACATGAGGCATGGACACCGGATGCCATTTATCAGGATGGCCCTAACGGGGCATGGCAGATGCGCGTGTTTCCGAATAAATTTCCGACTGTCCGAGAGGATTGTACGGATGCGGCAGAGGAGCCGTTTTATACCCAGACCGCAGGAAGGGGAAGGCACGAGATTCTAGTGGATACGCCTGACCATGATGCTACGATTGATACCTTCGATGCGGCGCATATCGCAAGCATTTTGCAGGTATTACAGGATAGACTGCATTTTTTCCGCAATCGTGCAGATACGCAGTATGTGCAGATTTTCAAAAACTGCGGGCCCTCCGCAGGGATGAGCATGCACCATTCGCATTGGCAGGTGGTGGGGCTGCCTGTTGTGCCGAAGCGTGCGGCAACCATGGCGGAGGCTATGCGCAGAGAGGACTGCCTGTTCTGCAAAATGCTTGCCTACGAAAAGGAAACGAACAGGCGTATTGTGGCGGAAACAGAGCATTTTCTTGCGCTTACGCCCTACGCCGGACGCTTTGCCTATGAGCTCTGGCTTGCCCCGAAGACACATCAGCGTGATTTTGGCGAGATGAGCGCGGAAGAACGGCAGGAGCTTGCGGCACTTTTGCGGAAGATGCTTGGAAGGGTAACGGGTATTCGTGAGGATATCGGCTATAACATTTGCGTGATGGATGGCCCGAGAGATACGGATTTCCATTGGCATATTGAGATTTTGCCAAGAATCGGCGGCTTTGCCGGGTTTGAATTTGCGACCGATTGCTATATCTGCATGGTCAGCCCCGAAAATGCCGCGGTGTATTATCGGAAAGAGGAAGCAGAATAAAAAATAGAAAATGAAAAAGGGCGTTTCTCAAAGAAAGAGAAGCGTCCTTTTTGGTTAGAGTGATTTTTGTTACAGCAATTCCTTGTAATCGCGGAAGGAGCAGTCTGCCAGTGCGGTGATTTTATCCACATCCGTCTGTCCGCGAAAGTCCTCATCCAGAACGGCATATACCCGGAAGCCAGCCGCCTTTGCACCTCTTACTGCATAGAGCGCATCCTCGAATACGGCAGTTTCCTCCAATGTGCCACCCATTTTTTCCATGGCGGTCAGAAATGCCTTACCGTCCTCCTTGTAAACCCCCAGCTCTGTGCAGGTCAGGATGCAGTCGAAATATTTGCGGATATCCAGACGGTCTAACGCAGGCTGGATATACCCTGCTTCGGATGCCGTGAGGATGCACATCTTCACGCCCTTTTTTGCCATTGCCTCCAGATATTCCTTCGCGGAGGGACGCAGGGGAATGGTGTATTTATATGCATCTGTTACATAGGATGTAATTTCATCCACAATCTGCTGTGCGTCAAACGGAACGCCTAAATCATGCCTGAAATATTCCGCCGTCTGGTAAAGCGTCAGTGTTTTTACAACATCATGGATATCCTCCGGCACTGCAAAGCCGTGTTTTTCCAGAAAAGCTGCGCCGGTGCCGTGCCATGTGGGCATGGAATCAATAAGAGTGCCGTCTAAATCAAAAATAATATACTTCATGTCTAAAATTCCTTTTCTTATCTGTATTTGTCGATTTTTTTCGTTGGTGGTCAATGCGCCTGCAAAAATTTTAGCATTTTTTATGGAAATTGACAAGAGCGAGATGGGCGGCGAAAAATGGCGATTCTGATTTATTCCCTTCGGAAATATATTGTTAGAAAAAACAACGCGGAGGGAATTTCGTATGAAGGCTTGGAAACGGATACATATCACAAAAAAACGGGCGGCATGCGGCGTGCTGGGGCTTTTGCTGCTTGCGGCGGCGTATATGGGCGTGCCAAGGGCGGCGGAGAAGGTTTTTGCCGTTGCAGAGGGGGAAAGAAGGCTGCCGATTTATTGCGTGCAGACGGAGAAGCCGCAGGTTTCCGTCAGCTTCGATGCGGCTTGGGGAGCCGATGATACAGATGAGCTGCTGCGGATTCTAAAGGAAAATGACGTAAAGGCAACATTTTTTCTTTGCGGCTATTGGGTGGAAAAATATCCGGAGGAGGTGAAGAAAATCGCCGCGGAAGGGCACGATTTGGGTAACCATTCCGCTACACATCCGCACATGAGTCGGATTTCCTCCGAGGAAATTGCGCAGGAATTGCAGAAGTGTCATGAAAACGTGAAGAAGCTTACGGGAGTGGAGATGGAACTGTTTCGCCCGCCCTTTGGGGAATATGATAACCATGTGATTGAAACAGCAGAGCAGAATGGGTATTATACCATTCAGTGGGATGTGGATACACCCACAACAAAAAGAAAGGCGGTCAGAATCCTTGAAAAATCAAGGTTTGTGA
>ENA-UEQY01001723-UEQY01001723.1-human-gut-metagenome-genome-assembly--contig:-NODE-1723-length-12749-cov-33.251184_pt1 | contig 12749 bp, 17 predicted proteins | sample MGYA00242949_ERZ507949 | MGnify/ENA primary metagenome ERZ507949 (study PRJEB26167, sample SAMN06115403) | human gut metagenome | host: Homo sapiens | place: China:Jiangsu | collected 2016-07-06... | reverse complement strand
GCACCTTGATTTCGATATTCGTGTGGGAAAGCACAGAAATATTTGTAGGCTGAACCATATAGAAAATAAATTCTTCCTTGCCGACCTTTAAACCGTTTTTCGTAAAGGTTTTTATGCCCATCAAATCCTGAACAGATTTACCTTTTTGTTTTGTTTTTTTCTGCTTGTTCTTCATTTATTTGCCCCTTTCTGCCCAGAAATATATCTGTTGAGTTGATATAAAATACTTTACGGCATAGCGTATGAAATCAAGAATTGTTGTATCTTCCAGTCTTATTGACAAAAAGCCGAAACAGAGAGTTACCGCAAGAGGTACTATTATTCTCGTCTGTGCAAGTATCAGTATTGATAACAAAAGCGCCATGCTCATAATTGCAAAATCCCGTAAGCTCCACAGCCATAGATTGGCTGTGGCTTTTAGGTTTTGCGGATATAGATAAGTTGTCATAATATAAATTCTCCTTTACTTTGCCGCCCTCGCAACACTTCTCGTCAGGTTCACGGCAGTTGTAGTTGCGTGAACAATGCTCGTCATATTAACCTTAACTGATGAATCAAGTCCGAACTGCTGTGCAATTCTCGGCACTTCGTTTGATGCAAGCATTATTCCAAGTCCCAAAAGCATATTGCCGGGGAAGGTCAGCAAACCGAGGAACAGAAGAGTTGTCTGCATAAATGCCGTCAGACAAAGTGCCGCTATCTGTTTCATCCACTGATTGAAGCCGTCCTGATAACCTCTCGGAACACTGAACATATACAGCGAACCTACCGCCATCTGAATGAGCAGAATTCCTCCACGCTTGATGTTCGCAAAAAATATTTTTATTACGCAGTAGGCAAAAGCAATCATACATAACAGATTCAGCAAACCGAATGTTGTCTGTGTTGCTACTGCAAAACTACCCTCTAAAACGCTTGTGCTTTGTCCGGCTAAATCAAGGCTTTGCTGTCCTGCCATTATGGACGACAAATCCTTTGAAAATGTGTTTTGCAGGCTGATGCAGAACTTATACAACTCCACAGGTACTACGCCAAACAGCGAACAGGCAAAGAACCCTTTTAATACATTTATAGCGGTTGTTTTGATATTTGCTCTGCCGTTCTGATACTCTATTGCAACATCGAATACGGCAACGACCGTGCCTGCGACGAACAATGCCCAGCCAAAAAGAGTAAACAGATTTATTGTCGCCTGCACCCATTCAAGGTCAAACACATCTGCGCCCATATTTCCCATCATAGTGAAAAAGTCTGCGACAGCGTTGTAAATCGTTTCATAGAACCACTGTAACATCGTGTTCCATATAGCGTTTGAGATTTGCTCACCGAGGTAATCGAACACACCGCCTATGGCACTTCCGATACCACCGATAAAATCTCCTAACCAGTCAAAAATATAAATCACCTCCACAAAAGGCTGTTATGACTTAACACAACAGCCTTTGTTTTTATTGTTATTAGAGTACCGTCCAGATGTATAGCGGTGCAGTCAGAGAGAACACAAGACAGCCGAAAAGAATTGCCGGCGCGGTGAATTCAAACTGTCCGTGCTTGCGGTAATCGAGATAAGCAGTAGCAAGTTTAACAAAGAAAAGTATGGCAAGAATCATATCTACCGCAGGAAAGACAACATTGTTTACAACATTTTTAATCTGTGTTTGAGCCGATGTCCATGTACTTTCGATTGCTGATGATACATCTCCTGCGGCAAAGACTGTTACTGCCGATATTCCGAGCATTAACAGTATTACTGATACGCCTGATAACCATTTAATTAACTTAGTTCTTCTTGATTTTATCATTTTTTACCTCCGATTTTCTTAAATCATTCTCCGATATATATCTGACTTCGATGTTCAGTTTTTCTGCAAAGCGAATTTCTGTTTTCATACTCTCAGTTATTTCATCTCCGAAAACCCAAACCGCATCACAAACCCAAAGCATAGAAAGTCCTGCGTTCATACCGAGATTCCTTTCTTTATCATTTCTGTCATCTAAAATCAGCACATAAAAATGCGGTATGAACGGAGCCATACCGCACTCTAACGCATAACGGGCATATCGTTTTGCGTTTTCAATGTTTACAGATACATTACCGCCCAAAGGCGAACAGATATACACCCTGCGCATTATTCATCGTCCTCATCTTTCTTTTTGAATTTGATGAAGAGAAATGCAATTAAACCTCCGACAGCAACAGAACCTAAACCAATATAAAAGCCAAGATTTGAATCGTCGCCTGTCTGCGGTTTTTCAGGTTCAGGCTGCGGATGAATAGTTACAGTCTGATTCTCATCTTCAATGTCAGCGTGTACTGCAATTTCTGTTCCCTCATGGTAGAGAGTTTCAAACACAACAATTTCTGTTTCTTTGGTAATTACAGAACCGTCAAAGGTAAAGGATACTGTTACTTCGCCGTCTGCTGTTTCGGGTGTGAATGTTACTTCGGAACAAACTTCTTTGCCGTCAACAAGGAATTGCTTACCCGTGGATTTATCCATAAGGACGCCTTTGATTGTGTATTCTTTTCCTGCTGTGAGATGTTTGTAGGAAACAACATCATCAATGGTAATATCTCCGTTAGCTGTGAATTCCTTTTTGTCGTCTATAGTTGCAGTTGTTCCGAGTTCAGGTATTTTATCGTTCTCGACTGTGATTTCGATAATTTCCTTGTTTTCAGAAATTGTTACGGTATAGTTTTCTTCATTAGGCAGATAACCCTCGGCAGGCTTTAACTCACGGATAATGTATTCTCCATATGTAACATTTTCAAAAGTGAAGATTCCTTCCTCATTTGATTCGGATGTCAGAATTGCAGTTTCTTCTGTAAATTCGGTTTCAGTAATACTGAACAATCCGAATAATGCGCCTGTGATATTTTCGCCTGTTTCACGGTCAATTTTCAAGCCTTGGATTGTGCCATAGATGATTTCATTTCCAAGCGGTTCACCGTCATTTACAGAGATATGAACAGTTGCTGTATCCTGTCCTGCATATTCAAACACAACAGGGTATTTTTTATCAGAGAGGATATAGTGGCTGTCAGTGCTGATTTCCTTAACATAGTAACTGCCAATTGGTAGGTCGGTTGTGAAATTCGCCTTACCTTTTTCATCACAGGTGATGATTTCAAGAAGTCCGTCCTTTGGAATGGCTGTTCCGTTTAAAGCCTTTAAATCTTCATCAGCGTAAAGTCCGAATGAAACATTCAGAATTTCGTCATTGTTTCCGATATTGAATTTTTCGTCCTGTTCAAGAATTTTTGTAAGGTCGATTTCAACCTTTTGCCTGTCGTTTGTAAATGATGTTGAGGTGTTGGTCACCTTTTCGTTCTGTCCTGCATAAGTGAGTTCGATATGATTTACAGTCCTGTTCAGAACAAATCCGTCAGGTGCTGTTTTTTCAACAACACGGTATTTGCCGAGGTAAAGCTGTTTGCTTATAGCTGTGCCTTTTTCACCTGTGGTAATGGTATCAACAAGAGTATCTTTTGTATATCTAATTGTTCCGTCAGGTGTTGTAATGTCCTCGTCAGCATAGATTTCAAAGACAGCACCTGACAAACCGCTTACAGAATATTCAGGCTGATAGATGGTCGGAAGTGCAACATCATTTCCGTTTTCATCAGTATATCCGCCGCCGACTGCAGTTACATTCGAGAAAATCTCGCCTGTTTTTTCTACGGTAATTGTGCCTTTCTGCGGAGTGTTTTTCTTCTCGGTTTTTACGATTGTAACGCCGTTTTCTTCACTTGTATTTTCTGCTGTAATATCAAAAGATACAGGTGTGCTGTCGAGGGTATATCCGTAAGGAGCCTGCACCTCAACTACTGAATAACCTTTGCCGTATGGCAGAGTTTCGGGTGTGATGAGATAACCCTCGCTGTTCGTGTAGAATGTTTCAATCTCTGTAACAGTCGGATAGGTGTACTTCATTGTTACCTTGTTTCCATCGGGATCATAAATCTGAAAGCCTGCGCCTGCACACGGAATCTGCTTTCCTGTTTCGCTGTCAACCTTTACTATCTTTACATAACTTTCAAGGCTTGCGTTATTGATGAGATATTTATAGGTTTTGCCGTCATCGTTTACAAACACATCAAAGTCAGAGATGAACTCTGTGCCGTTCCAACCCTTGGTCTGATGAACTGTGTATGTTCCGTAGGGCAAATCCTTTGTTTCTGCAAAACCGTTTTCATCACATACAAGAGTATCTCTTTCTGTTTCCTTTGCTTTTGCATAGCCTCCTGCCGATTTCAGATACACCTGAAATTCTGCACCTTTTTCGGGAGTTTCAATTTTTGTACTGCCGTCATCGGTGTGCTTTATGATTGCAATTTTTCCTTTCAGTATATCTTCGGTAACACCTATTGAGATGCTGTTGTTTTCAAGCGTATATTTTTTCGCCTCTGCACCGATATGATATTCGGTTTCATCAAGCAAATAACCCTCGCTCGGCTCAATTTCTTTTAAAGTCCACTTATCTCCGCATACATAGTTTGAAGTTGTAAAACCGCCGTTTTTATCGGTGGTGTACTTGTCAACCAACTTGCCGTTATTGTAGATGCCGTAAACTGCTCCTGTAAGTGTTGCATCACCCTGTGCAGACTTTGTTTCAGCGTCCGTTTTAGTAACAGTAAGATTCCACTTTTTAAGAACATTACTGAAAGATACAGTTGCCGTTTTCCCACTTTCAACATTTACGGTCTTTGATTTTTGTTCGGCATACTCTGTCGGAGTATGCTCGGTAACCGTGTATTTTCCGGGAACAAGGTCGGTTAATTCAAATTCGCCTTTTGAGTTTGTCTTAACTGTTTTGCTGTAACCATCGCCGTTGACAGTAAACTCAATATTTGCAACATTGCCGTCCTCGGAGGTTTTGACAAGCTTAAGATTGCCCGAGCTTGTCTTGACCTTGAAATATGCTCTTATCGGGTCAGCGTCGTTTTCAACACCTGTGATTACATCCTGCAAAGTTGCATCTCCATATGGGATAAGGGTTGTATTTCCTACGCTTGGCATTAACTTTGCAGAGTTGAATGTTACTGCATCGTTGACTGGCAAAGTTGAAGTCAAGGTCAGCTTGTTGCCTGATACAGATGCGCTCACACCGCCTGTTGTCTTGAAGCTGAAATCTGAAAGAATATTGTTGCTGTCGGTAAGAGTTAATGTGTACTTTCCGTCTAAATATTTCATCTCATAGGTTTCAGCCTTTGAAGCGATTGCCGATGCAAAGCTTGGAACGGTTGAGTAATTTGCAAGACTTTTTGAGATTGCATTGTAAACTGACTTAACTCCGGGATTTGCTCCGCCTGCACAGATACCGTCAATGAACTTTGTATTTGTGCATTTATAGCCTTCGCTTGTAGAACGACAACCTGAAACAAACTCCCATACAATCAGCTGTGTTGCTACCCATTTCTGATCCTCTGTTCCGCTTAAGCTTTTTCCCGAACCGGGCTTGCCGTAGAGCAGAGCAAGATTGATTGCTTTCTGCTTTGCAGAACCTAAATTCTTCCAGACGGTTGAACCGTTCTCGGTCAGCGTATTGCCTGAATAGAGAGTATGACCGGGTTCAATGCAATAGGCTTCTTTTCCGTCTGCAAAAATCTTGCAAAGCTCTTCGCCGGGAGTTCCGACTGTGTAGCCGTCACTGACCGTTGCCTGCTGAAATTTGATTATGTTTCCTGCACTGTCATAACAATAATCGAAGGTGATTGTAACCTTATCACCGCTTGCCGCACTTACGGGGAGTGCGAACATTGTTCCGAATATTACGGCAACCACGAGTAAAAGTGCAGTTATTCTTGTGAATTTCTTATTTCTGATTAACTTAGTCATTTTAAAAATCCTTTCATAAAAAATATGGGGCAAGATTTTACCCTTGCCCGATTGACGTCTTATTCTGTTTAAATACAATCATAATTTCATCGCCTGCCCTTCACCATAATCTTCATCTATATCATCGGACTGCTCACTGCCGTCTGTGATATTTACATACTCGCCGATAATGTTCAGTGCTTCGCAGTAACTGCCAGAACTTGTAACACGACTGCACATTTCTTTTGCCTCGTCAGCCATACCGTTTTGTTTGAGAGTGTGACTTGCAATTCCTAACAGATTGAATATATTGCCATCCTGACCTATCAATGCACAGTCGGGTTTGACCTTTTCTGCTTTGCTCTGTTCATCGATAATAAAACCACCGAGCTTGTTATCTACATAATCGGAAAGCCAAGTTCCGGCAAAGGCTGTGTAGGACTGTAATCTCCACATTGCAAGCTTGCCGATGTCAAGGTGGACATCGGCAAATGGATAAAGAATACAGGTAACGCCGTCATTTTGAAACACAGAAACATTCTCAAACTTTGTATTGTCAAGAAGTATTCCCTTGTCTGTGAGCATTTTATTGATGCCGTCCATCCATTCTTTAATTTCACCTCCACAGCCCTGCAAGATAAGACCTTCCTTGCCGTTCATACGGCGGAGGTCTGAGAGTGTTATACTATTGATTTTCATTGTCATTTTCCTTTCATAAAAATAAGCACCCACAATGAAGTGAGTGCTTTGCTTAATCGTTTTCTCAACAGTAGACTACATATATTTTGTTGTTTTCTGCGATTACATTGAATGATAGGTCTCTTGGAGCTATGCCACTGCTTTGGTAGTAGTAAGCTACATACTCAACATCACTTTTAAGGTTTGAAGTCAGTTCTGAAGTGCTGTCATAGTATGATGTGTTTGTGGGCGAGAACCAGCTTGCGTTGCCTGTGTTCAGTGAGGAATCGTATTTCATTCCAAGCTGCTGACCGTAGGCTATGCAGGCACTCACCTCATACTGAACATCAACCGTTTTTGCTTTGGTAGGCGGTTGCGTAGGCTTTTGCGTTGGCTTTTCAGCAGGCTTTTGAGTAGAATTTTCAGTTTCTTTTTTAGCAGTCGATTCCGATTTTTGCTTATTGCTATTTACTGTATTCCTGCTGTTGTTCTGAACTTCTGTTTGTGTTTTTTGAATCGGATTCGTTGCCGAAACAACCGCCGAATGTTGCCCACTGTCGGCTTTTTCTTCTGTTTTGGTATTCTGTCCCGAAGGCTCTGTTTCTTTTGAAACGGTGGCTTTTTCGGTGGATTGCATTGTTTCGGTTGTTGCCATTTCAGAACTTTCCCCAGATGCAGAAACGCCCACGGAAGTTGAAACCGTGGGTGATAAAGAACTGTTATACATTTTTTCTTCTGCCGTACAAGCTGTGAATGTTCCTGTTGCTAAAATCAATGTTAACATTATTGCGATTTTCTTTTTCATACTATCGCCGTCCTTTCAAGCAACAAGTATATCCAAAGAAATTCAAATGTCCAGAGCATATTCTTAAATTTTATCGCAAAACTTTATAATTTCATTCTTTCTTTGTTCCACTGCCTCCTTATACTCTACTGAACACAAGCCTAAACTATCGCAACACTCAATCTCCAAATGTCCATAGAAGTGTTCGATGCTTTCAATAACTCGGCTACATTCTCTCATACTTGGACCAGTTCTTAAAGCTATTGAATATCCTTTCTTTCCGCTACTTATGGTAGCATGAGGGTCATGAGTGTTACACCAAGGTGTGCACCTATCAATAAAAGCCTTAAATTGTCCTGGAATGTCAGCCCAATATGAAGGAGACACTGATATAATAATATCTGCCCATTCATACTGTTGAATTATTTTGACTACATCATCATCTTGAATACATTTAGCTGTATTATGACAATTTCTACACCCTTTACAAAAACTTATATCAAAATCATCAATACAAATACTTCTGACATCATATTTTTCTTTCAAACAATCTGAAACAATATTTACTATTTCAGCAGTTGCGCCATTTCTTACTGGACTACAATTCATTACTAAAACTTTCATTTTATTTATCTCCCCGAAATTACCATTCAAATTGAAATATATTATACATAAGTCTAGAGTAAAAGTCAAGGCAAAATCACATACTCTGCGTAAAGCATTCCGATTCATCTTCCGACATATTCTCGGATTCATCTTCGCTCTGCTGTTCATCAAGTGCCTGATGATACGCTTCCATGACCTTGCTGTTGAGTAAATCTCTGACTTCTTTGGAAATCGGGTGAGCAATCTCGCTGAACTTCGTTTCGCCGTTTTCGTCAACATAGTTACTTGCAGGCATTGCAACAAACAGTCCTTTTCTTGAGTTCATCACTCTGATTCCGTGAATTGCCACAGCACCGCCGACAGTAACGCTTGCAAACGCCTTTGTGTTGCAATCATCTACATCAACGAGCTTATCAATCCTTACCTTGATATACGGCAGTTTCCTTTTCTGATTGTTGTTTTTGTTTCCTTTGAAATTTGTATTCTGTGCCATATGAATTTACCTCCGATTTAGTGTTTCAGCTTTTCTGCCCACAACAGAGAAAGATGCAAAAGTGCGTTTCTCTGTTCTTCCTCTGACAGGCTGCCGAGGAAATCTTCAAGGGTGAAATTTTCCTCGAATTCTTCTGCAAATTCATTACAGTTGTCGCAGATTTTTTCTCGCCTGACAAGTACCGAGCCGTCATCCTGTTGGATGAATGATAAAACATCGTTGTATCTGAATCCGATTCGTTGACGGATTTCATAGGGGATTGTAATCCTTCCTTTTTTTCCGAGAACTCTGTAAATTTTAAGCACTACTCGTCCTCGCTTTCCGCAAGCTCTGCTTTGCAATCATCATCGCACCTCTCAATCAGAATTACTCCGTCCAAAGCCGAAATTTGCACAGCACAGTCAGATGTAATTCCTGCAACTATCAATGCATCAAGCGGTATGCTTACATAAACTCTACTTTCCATTGTTAATAATACACTCCTTAAAGATTTGTTCTAAATCAATTTGTTGTTCTGTTGTCAAGTCAAGCAGGCTCAACTGCAACGGCCTGTTTCTCTGCCGTTCATACATATCGTAATTGCCGATAAGCAATTCAGGAAATTGTTCGCCTGCGTTTATTCGCTGTTTCATACTGTGCAGTCTTGTAAAATCAAAGAAAGAACAGCCGTCATACAAATTGCGTATTTCCTCACAATCATTGTATGATACAAGCCATTTGCCTTTTGCATTTGCAAGTGCGTTTTTAAGTCTAAGATGGTCATTCCAAGTGAATCCGCACTGATACACATACTCGCTTGAAAAGTACGGAGGATCACAGTAGAAAAATGAGTTTTCTCTGTCATAATGCTTTATCAGGACTTCAAAATCCTGATTTTCAATCACAACATTTTCAAGTCTTTTGCCGACTTGCTCTATCAGTTTGAAAAGACTAACAACCGAAAACGGCTGACAGGCAAAGGATTTGCCGCCGCTTGAGTAACTGTATCGCAAGAGTTTCAAAAACATTACTGCTCTGCGCAAGTCATAGTCCTGTTTCATTTTTATATACAATTCTATGATTTCTTCTGCTTTCAAGTCGGGCAGTATAATCTTTGTCAGTTTCAATTCTTCATCAAGGTACTTATCGTCAAACTTTTCCTGTTTAAAAAAATCCCTGATTGCATTGAAATCATCCCTTGAATTTAACGGATAGAATCCCAATTCTTTTATAAAAGCCAGAGGTCTGTCACGCATACAGCGAAAGAGGTTTACAAGATTGTGATTGTAATCATTGTAAACCTCGAATTTATCAGGCTTTTTCTTGCCTAAAAGTACGGCTCCGGAACCTCCGAACGGTTCAATATACCTTTCGTAATTCAGAGGAAACAGGGCGTACAAAATATGAAGGATGGAAGTTTTGTTTCCCATCCAACTTACAGGGGTTTTGATATTCTCACTTCCTTACGGCGAGCCGCCGTTGGCAATTCCCCACCGCATAACATTACGATAGAGGAAACATTGTCAGCAGTGGGGAGTTATAACTCTCATCTCGCCAAAATTTTTTAATACCAATCGCCCCTGAAACGACAAAAAGCCGTTGATTAAATTTAAAATCTAACCAACGGCTGTATATATGAAAACCAATATCAGTCGTTCGGAACGATTGATATTAGTTGTTGTTATTTAATTTTTACTGTCTACCTTTTTAATGATTTCACCGATTGCTGAAATTACATTGACTGTAACAGCGTTTCCAGCCATCTTGTAAAGCCTGCTGTCGGATAGACCTGTTGCTCTTGCTTTATCAAAATGCTCGTCCGTGAAGCCTTGTAATCTCCAGCACTCCCTAGGAGTAAGCTTTCTTATTCTGCCGATATGAACTACGCCGTTTGGCTCAACAAAGGCTACTGCAAACTTTTCATTGTCATCGAGTACATCTGAATTTTCTATAAAAACTCACGAATGCTCAGCTTTGCGGTTACTGATTCCCGAATCCTGCCTTGCAGTTATGCACCTTGCAATTTCAGTCAGCTTCGGATCGGGGTTCAGATCTATGAAATAATATGCCTGCGTTGCGGAAGTTGTCAGAGTATGTGCTATCTGACTTCCTACTCGACCTCGTCTTGAGTTCTGTCCAGAAAAAGCAGTATCAATGCTGTCGCCGGGATATGCGATCTGATAACCGTCTTTAGTCTTAGACTTTATCGGCAAACCAAAGTTTACAGTATCTTCAATGAGATAAAGTCCCGAATGACCGCCAAATCCACCCGAACCGCTTGTAAGAGTACAGCTAAGTCCTTTCGGTGAGTAGATTCGTTCACCTTGCGTTGGCTTTTCTTTGTATAAGAGCTTTTCCGCTTGTTTGCGTGAAAGATAGTACTTCTCCGGCACATTGTCCTCGATGATATCCAATAATGTACACTCGATTTCGTGACTGCGGTACTCCGACATTTTTGCTGTTGTACCTGCCAGCATACATCATACCCCTCGTCGGCACAAGCCCTGCTTACTCGTTTCGACCGCAAGCGGTCAAAAGCTCGTCCGCTATGCTGTGCCTCCTCTCCCCAAAAAGCTTATAGCTTTTCGGGGACCCCGTACGGAGGATTGTTTCAAATGTTTTGCCTGAGTCATGGTTAAGCAGACCGGGAACGTTTTCGAGGAAGAGATACTTAGGTTTTTTAACGGCAACAATTCGAGCAATCTCGAAAAACAGCGTTCCTCTTGTATCGTCAAATCCTTTTCTTGCTCCGGCGATTGAGAAGGACTGACAGGGAAACCCTCCAACAAGAAGGTCGAAATCGGGTAACTGTTCGGGTACAATTTTTCTTGCGTCATCAAAGTAAAGTTCACCTCCTGTATCGTACATTGCTTCATATGCCTGCTTTGCATACTTGTCGATTTCGCAGTATCCGACGCACTCAAAACCGCCAATGGCTTCAAGTCTGGAACGGAAACCGCCGATGCCTGCAAACATATCCAAAAATTTAATTGACATAAATCTTCATTCCAAACGAAGATTTATATTCTTAAAATCACCTCACATTCCCATAGTAATTCCACTATTCTCATCAGGAACTTCATCATCAACTTGTGATTCGGATTGGTTTTCCGTTTCGATTTCTTCCTGTGTGAGCTTTCTGAATGAGTCCTCGCTGGGAACCACTCCAAGTGAACGACCGTTGTCCCACTCAGGGAATATCGTTCCCATTGAATCAACAAATTTTACTGTTCCTCTTGTTCCTGCCGGAACAGGTGCGTAAGGATCCTTCATACTGATAAGCTCAATTCTTGTACCCGGCGGATACAATTTCTTTGTGCTTTCAGCGATTCTGCGCTGTCTTTCATATTCGTTCAAGTTATACATCTCCTATTTTTTAGTTTTGATTCAAGCAATATCCATTAGTGGGACTTCTGATTTTTATTGTCATAAAATCAATCTCCTTCTTTTTTTCTGTTTGTATTGACATTTTTGTTGTCAGAGAAATGTGCAATCTCGCTTTCATTGTTATCATCATTACGCCTGTCAAAATTAGGTTTCTGACGCATCTCTCTTTCAAACTTTCTGAGTTCGGGTGTGTCGGTAAAATACATTTAAAATCATTCCTTTCAATTTTTTGTAAATAAAAAAAGGCAACCGTTCTAATCAAAAAAATTAAAACGATTGCCAAATAAAAAAAGAGCCAATTACTATATCTCTAAAATAAGAAATATAATGATTGACTCATATATTTGATAATATTAAATTAAGCAGATTAGCGAAAGTAATCAGTTTTCTTTACCTTTAACTAAATTTTGTAGCTTTTCAACAGCTTCATCTTTAGTTTCAGAATCCTTCACTATTTGGATAATTGAGTTCATAAGAACATCAAATTGTTTGTCTGTCATATTTTCGAACTCCATATCTTTTCCTTTCCGATAAAACAATTATCACTTCTACCGGAAATAAATTTTGTATATAAGTAATTGAGGCTCATAGAAAAACTATGAGCCTCTTTTGGCTCCCCCAACTGGGCTCGAACCAGTGACATCATGATTAACAGTCATGCGCTCTACCGACTGAGCTATGGAGGATTATACAATTTTCTTTGATTTTACTCAAAGATTTTTGTTAAGACTGCACAAAGAGCAATCTTTTTTGTTATTTAAGTCCCCGGTAGTGGACTTAAACGACATATTTAGTTTTTCCTCTGGCTAAGTAATAGTTTCGGGTACATTTCTGTACACCCGCACTACCGACTGAGCTATGGAGGAATATAAGACAAAACACCCTGCTGGGTGATTTGTTTGTGTTGGCATCTCCCTATTTTTCCAGGCCGTCACCAGCCAAGTATTTTCGGCACCACTGAGCTTAACTTCTGTGTTCGGTATGGGAACAGGTGGACCCTCAG
>ENA-UEQY01001721-UEQY01001721.1-human-gut-metagenome-genome-assembly--contig:-NODE-1721-length-12758-cov-4.123019_pt1 | contig 12758 bp, 9 predicted proteins | sample MGYA00242949_ERZ507949 | MGnify/ENA primary metagenome ERZ507949 (study PRJEB26167, sample SAMN06115403) | human gut metagenome | host: Homo sapiens | place: China:Jiangsu | collected 2016-07-06... | reverse complement strand
CCAATGATTGAATGCCTAATGCAAGCAGTCCCCGGCCATGACGGCCGGGGACTGCTGTGCTGTATAGAGGTTATTTGAGGAGGTCAGAAGGGAAGATCAAATCATACAAGGTCAGCCTTGAGACCGGGGATACGGGCAGAAGCTTTAGTGAGCAGTTCACGGCCCACAGCGGCAGCGTAGTCCCGTTTTTCTTCCTCGTTCACTTTGGTCAGGCGGCCGTTCTTTACAACGGTTTCGCCATTGACCACGACGGTTTCTATCATTCTGGCGTCGCCGCTGAGAACGATGCAGTCTACGGGGTCATTGCAACCGCCGGCATACTGCAGCTGGTTCCAGTTCATTAGGGTGAAATCCGCCGCCATGCCGGGGGCGAGATGACCGATGTCATCACGACCCAGTGTCGCGGCACCGCCGGCAGTGGCCAGGTACAGGATATCCTCGCAGCCGATGGAGTCATCGCCCCAGCTAAGACGGTTGAGCAGATAGCTGACGCGAATCTCCTCCATCATGCTGGCGGAGTTGCTGCTGGCAGCGCCGTCCACACCGATGCCGAAGCGTTTAACGCCGGCACGCAGCAGGTCGGGGATCCGGCAGGAGCCAGAACTGAGGTACATATTGGAGATGGGGCAGGTGGAAATACCGGTGTTGGTATCCGCCATCAGCTGTACCTCCTCATCGTTAAGGTGGATGCAGTGGGCGTAGTAGAAGCGGTCGCCCAAAAGATCGTGACGGCGGAACCATTCGGCGGGCCGGCAGCCGTAGTGTTCCTCCACAAAGGCGACTTCGCCGCGGCTTTCCGCCAGGTGTCCATGCACCTTGATGTCCAGCTTTTCGGCCAGATCGATGGTAGCACGGACGATTTCTTCCGTTTCATAATAGGCGATGCTGGGGCCGATGCCGACCTGACACATCGAGAAACGGGAAGGATCGTGGTACTTCTTTACCAGGCGCTCGGCATCGCCCATAACGCCTTCGATGCTGTCCACCACCTCGGGAGGGACAATATCGCTGGTGACGGAGTGATAACTGCGCACCGGATGGAAGCGGATGCCCAGCTCCTTAGCCGCTTCAATCTCGGCATCCACCAGGCAGGTAACGCCGACGGGGTGGGGATACCACAGGTCATTGGAGGTGGTGATACCGGTTTTCAGTCCCTCGCCCAGCGCCACATACACACCGGCACGGGCTACATCAGTGTTCAGGTCCTTATAGATCTCGTACATGGTGGTGAGCCATGGCTCCAGCCGCAGACCCTGTGTGGCCTTAATGTTGCGGATAAGAGTCTGCCAGGTGTGATGATGTGTATTGACAAAGCCGGGCAGGATAACGCGGCCGCTGGCATCTACTACTTCATCGATGGTGACGGTATCGCCAAGGGTGTCCTTGAGGTTTTTGCCGATGGCCTTGATCTCTTTGCCGCTGATGAGCAGATCCGCATGACGGTAGCGGCGGCGCTCCTCATCCATGGTGATGATCCAATCGGCATTCTGATACAGTACGGTTTTCATAATGATTTCTCTCCTTTCGCCGGGATCAGGCAGCCTTTTCTTCCTTTTTCTCAGGAAGGATAAGGCTGAGAACGACGGCGGTGATGGCGGTGCCGGGTACGCCGCTGAGCAGGCTGGAGGCCCAGAAGGGCAGAGCCGCAAGAGCATCGGAGGCAGCGCTGAAGCCAACGCCGACAGCCAGAGAAATGGCCACGATGGTGGTGGTACGGGCCGTGAGCGGGCCGCCATTATGGATAACATTCATGCCGGAAACCAGGATGGTGCCGAAAGCGGAGAGGGCCACGCCGCCCAAAACAGCGGAGGGAATGCAGGAGAATACAGCGCAGAGTTTGGGACAGAGACCGCAGAGACCTACTACACCGCCGGCGATGGCAGTGACATAGCGGCTGGTAACACCGGAAAGACCGCACAGACCGATATTGGCGCTGCCGCTGATGACGGGAACCATATTGAACATGGAAGAGATAACGCTGCCAACGCCCTGGGCCAGTACGCCGCCCTTGGTCTCATGGCTGGTGGGCAGGCTGTTCTTCGCCAGCATGGAAGCGGTGGTCTGGTCGCCCATCAGTTCAACCAGGGCAATGAAGCACAGGATGGAGATGGAGATGATCGGGCCAAGCTCAAACTTGATGCCGAAGTGCAGGGGCTGGGGGATACGGATCCATGCCTCCTCGCCAATGGGGGAAAGATCCAGCTTGCCAAAGGCGGCGGCCGCGGCGCTCATGACCAGAATGGCGATGAGGGGAGAAGCCTTGGAAAGGAAGTTCTTGCTGCAGAAGTGGTTGAGCAGAACCATGATAATGATGGTGCCGGCAGCCAGCAGCAGGTTAATGGGATCGCCGTAATCAGCGGAGCCTACACCGCCCGCACAGTAGCCAATGCCAACGCTGCAAAGGCTGAGGCCCAGGGCCATAACGACCGCGCCGGTGATATAGGGCTTGAACAGGATAGAGAGCTGCTTATGCAGGCCGGTCCACAGAATGGTGGTAATGATGCTGCCGACGAGGCAGGCACCAGTGAACGCCGCCAAACCGTACTGGGCGCCCAGCGCAATGCCGGGGGCAACGAAGACAAAGCTGCACTCCAGCGGGATGGGCAGGCGCGCGCCAATGGGGCCAACGCCGATTGTCTGCAGCAGGGTGGCGATGCCGGTGACGAGCAGACAGCCGGCCACCAAAATGGTGATCTCGCTGGCGGAAAGGCCGATGCCGGCGCCAATAAGCAGCGGAACGGGCAGAACATTAAAAACGAGAACGACGATTTGCTGGATACTCAGCGGGACCGTTTCTTTGATTGGCGGGCAGTCATTCAGACTGTAGCCGACGGGGATCTTTGACATAGGGGACAACTCCTTCCAAAACATCAGATCTTTTTGTAACATCAAGCGCTTGCTTCTTAATGTAACATTGATTATCTGTTACATCTGCATCTTAGCAAGGATTCGTCAAGATTTCAATAGTTTTTTGCGTTTCCGCCAATATTTCAGCGGAATGGACAACATTTTGATGTAACATTTGTTCATTGTTACATTCATATCAAACAAAAGCCGGAGAGCTGCGGCCCTCCGGCTGGAATTTACTTCATAATGAAGAGATTTTTGGGGCAGAGGGAGACGCATAGGCCGCAGCCGCTGCAGGCGGCGGCATCGACGGTGATGCCCTCCGTCCCCTGAGAAATGGCATCGTACAGGCAGGCGCCCACACAGCGTGCTCGGCAGCCATCGGGGCAGGTGCCATCGCAGGGAGCGGCCATTTTGACCCGCAGCAGGCGCTCTGGCAGCTCCTCAAAAGCGGTAAGAGAGGAGAGTGCGTTGCCGCGCAGCTCATCTAGGGAAGAATAGCCCTTTTCCCGCAGCCAATCCTCCAGCTTGCGCAGTGTTTCGGTGATGTGCCCATAGCCCCGCAGCATGATGGCGGAGCCCATCTCCACCGCAGTGGCGCCCATCATTAGGAACTCGATGATGCTGTGCCAGTCCTCCACACCGCACATCGCGGCGATCTCACAATCGGCCAGCTGATGCAGTACCGCCGTTGCCGCCAGCGAGAGCGGACGCAGATGGCTGCCGGTGCAGCCGCCGATGGCCGCCATTTCGCAGCGGGCGTTTTCAATATCCACGCCGTTGATGCCCTCCAGCGATTCAATGGCACTGATGGCACGGGCGCCGTTCTGGGTGATTTGACGGGCAAAGGCAGGATTGAGCGCTGCATGGTGCGGCAGTCGCACCATAACGGGGATTTCCACCGCCGAAGTGACGCTGCGCACCATTTCCCCGACCTCCTCCGGCCGAATACTGATATCCTCCAGCTTGGTGCCGATGGGGGTAAAGCAGCACAGCTCCAGCGCATCTGCACCTAGGCGCTGCATGCGGCTGGCCAGGTACCGCAGCTCGGAAGGGGTCGTTCCCCGAATATTGCAGATGAGGAAGGCGTTGCCCTTTTGCAGGCGCTCTACCTCCTGCTCCACATCCTCCAGCGTCATGGTGCTGTACAGGGTGGTATTGTAAACTTCGCCCTGACGGTAAAAAATACGCGGGCTGACGACATGGCTTTTCTCCAGCGTGATGGTCTCGGTGACGACAGCCGCTGCGCCGGCATCAATGGCTTTCTGCATGGCCGCGGCATCGCGGCACCAGGGACCGGCTGCCGCTATAATAGGATTTTTGAGCGGCAGGCCCATAAAATTGACGGATAACAACGACATTTTGTACCCTCCTTACTCAAACAACTCGTAGATCTCTTTGCGGTTGCCGCAGCTGCGGCGGATCTTGAGCTTGGATTTCAATACGATCTCGTGGGTCTCCACCTGGTACAGCGCGCTGTCCTCGATGAGCTCGATGAGGCGGCGGGCTGCCACGGCACCCAAACGCTCCAGCGGGTGCTCCATGGTGGTCAGCGCCGGGGTAATGACAGCGGCAGCCTCACTGCCGGTAAAACCAGCAACAGCCAGCCCCTCTGGCAGGGGAATATTTTCCTCCCGTGCAGCCTTGATGACACCCATGGCCAGCTCATCACTGACAGCGAAGACGGCCTGCGGCGGCTCCTCGGTCAGTATTTCCTCGCGGCAGATGCGGTAGCCGCCCACTACACTGTCCTCCGCCTCCAGCACACGGCACTGGCGGTCGGTCAGCCCCAGCGCGGCCGCCGCCTGCCGGTAACCGGCGGTGATGGCGGCCTTTTCGGGGGATTCTCCGCTGCTTTGCAGCAGCCAAATGGAGCGGTGGCCCATAGTATGGAGATGTGAAACCATCTTTTCTGCGGCGTCCCGGTAATGGATACCGCAGATATTGCAGTTTTCCAATCGATCATAGCTGCCCAGCAGCACTACCGGCAGCTCGGCAGGCAGCGCCTCCGGTGGTAAAGAGGGCTCCCCAGCGATCAGCATTCCGATGGGCTTTGCCGCGGCGGCAGCCTGAATACAGGTTGCTATTCCTCCCGAAAGGGGAGAGAACTCCACCAGGTTGACCAGAATCCCCTTGGGCGCCAGTACCGACTGCACCCCCGAAAGCAGGGTTTGTGCCCGCTTGGCCGCGGGAACGATGAGGGTGACGGCCCGCCGCCCGCGGTTGACTGGCTTGGGGTTGTAGTTGTATTTTTCGATGATGGTCTGCACCCGTTCGCGGGTCTCCGGCAGCACCGCCTCCGGGTGGTTGATGACACGAGAGATGGTGGCAACCGAAACACCGGCTTCCTTGGCCAGTTCGCGGATATTCAGGGGCAGTCCTCCTCTGTGTATGTGTAGTTTTTTATTGTAACCTATTTCGGCATGGCAAGTAACCTGTGGATTAAAGGGGCAGGAGAAAAGGAATTTTGTATTTGTTCATTCTTCCACCGGCAGCACTAGCCGGGAGCAATATCGTTGGGGATCAATCTCCCGCCCGGTGTAGGGTGCCACAATGCCAAGGATGCGCGGGGCCCCGGTGGGGGGCAGCTCCCTGGCCTTTACCTCACGGCTCAGGGCCAGCCACGCTTCATCCTCACCGGCGTAATCGCCGCAGTACAGCACTGAGAGCACCCGGCACTCCGGCAGGGTCACCGCGATTGGTCAATCCACTACGAGCCAGCGCTATAAAGGAATTACAGCTATCGATGGATTTACCATTGGTAATAGCATTGTTACCGCCACAGGGACCTCCTATGGCATTTATGCGAATAGTTATAATAACTGTGATATCCGTGGCAAGGATACCGTGATAAAGGCAACCTCTACGGGCGGTGAACTGGCTGTTTACTCGCAATACCCCACAGCCTATTATCCTTATTATGGGAGTATCAACCTATATGATGATCTGTGCGTTACTGTTTCTCTTCATAGTTAGCAAAAGCTAACTGGTTGGATTTAGAAAAGCCGCCCTCCGGCAGCATCAATGGACAGACCTATTGCAGCGCAGCGGCTCACAAAATGCAATAGAATCAGCAACTCCCCCGACCAAATGATCGGGGGAGAGATTTTATTCTTTCACCAGCGGCAGCGTAAGGGTGGCCTGCGGCATATACAGCACCTTGGGGTGGTCATATTCCGCCAAAACGGTGCGGATGACCTCATTGAGCTGTTCCTTGGGGTAGCACTCCACATTTACTTCAGCCATGCACTTTTGGTCCAGCGCGGTGATGAGGATCAGCCGGCAGTGGGCCTGGCATTCCCGGACCTTGTAGCAATTCAGCCCGCCCATATTCACCTTGCGCTTCAGCTCCGCCACCACGGAGTCCTTATCGGGATAGCGGCCCAGCCATTCCTCAAAGGGATCGTCCATCTCTTTGCTGCATCCCTCGGGACACTCCGCCAGGCAGATGATGACGCCGTCCTTTTTCACGGCACGGCTGGCATTGTAGAAGCCCTTTTTGCTCTGCCGCAGGTCAATATCCTTAGGAAATCCACCGCAGGAGGCAATGACGATATCAGGCCGTTCCGGGATGGGATAGAGATAGAACTCCTTGGCCAATTCAGCGCCGTGCAGGTAGGCTTCCCGCCAGTGGCCGGCCACCGCCTGGTAGATCATCCCGTGGTCATCGCAGATGACATTCAGCAGATAGGCGGGGTGGGTAAAGGCGCATGCCTCCATAAAGTCCAGATGAACGGGGTTGTTTTCCAGCACACCGGCCTGGGCATTGGGGTCAATGACCATCTTGTGGTTGCTGAGGATGGTATCCTTGCGGGCACAGCCGGGGATGATATTCTTGCGTCCACCGCCAAACCCGGCCATGTGGTGCACCAGGATACCGCCGGTAAGGATGAGCTTATCGGCTGCCATGGCGATTTTATTGGCCCACACCTCATGGCCGTAGCTGGTGGTGCCCACCAGCTGGCAGGGGGATTCCTCACAGTCGTGCTGCACCACGGTTACACGGCGGTAAATATCCTCGGTGATGAGGCTGCACATCTGCTCCTCGGTCATGGCGCTGTGCATCCCGTTGGCAAACAGAATGGTGATATCCCCGTCCGGCACGCCGGCTTTGTTCAGCTCCCGCACCAGGATGGGGATATAAATGTGGCTGCGGGTCAGGCGGGTGATGTCATTGGTGAGGATACATACGGTATCCCCGGCATGGATCTCCTCGGCCAGCAGCCCGGCCCCAATGGGATGGGCCAGCGCGTCCTCCACGATCTCCTCCTCCGAGCGAACGCCGGCAGGGTGCTGCTTCGGCAGCAATATGCTTAGGTCGGTCCCCTCGGGAATCTCGATATCCAGCAGCTCGTGGCCGTACTTTACCTTATCTTTCATGGTGTGTCCTCCCTGTCTTAGCGGTGAATATGTTCAGCGGTCAGGCGGCCCATTTCCTCGGTAGTCACCTTGGTCAGCCCACGGCCCTCCAGGTAGATATCCGGGGTGCGGTAGCCCAGGTGCAGCACCTCATTGATGGCCCGGTCGATGGCGGCGGCTTCTTCCTTCAGCCCCAGTCCGATCTCCAGCAGCATCCCCACCGAGGCAATGGCAGCCAGCGGATTGGCAATGCCCAGCCCGGCGATATCCGGGGCGGTGCCGTGGATCGGCTCAAAAAGCCCGAAGCCATTTTCATTGATGGCCGCGGAGGCAAGCATCCCCACCGAGCCGGTGGCCACCCCCGCCTCATCCGAGAGGATATCACCGAAGATGCTGGTGGTCAGCATCACATCAAAGCGGGAGGGATTGCAGGTCAGCTCCATGGCGGCCTTATCCACCAGCAGGTTGGTCAGCTGCACATCAGGGTAATCCTGCGCCACGCGGGCCACCGTTTCCCGCCACAGCCGGGAGCTTTCCAGCGCATTGGATTTATCAATGCTGGTGACGCTCTTGCGGCGGCCCTGCGCCAGTTGGAAGGCATGGCGGGCTACCCGCTCCACCTCAAATTCGCTGTAACATTCCACATCGTAGCCTTCCCGACCACGGGCGCCCTCCCGGGTGCCCTTTTCGCCAAAGTAGATACCGCCGATGAGATCCCGCACCAGCAGCAGGTCCAGTCCGCGGTCCAGCACCTCGTTTTTCAGCGGGGAATTTTCCCGCAGGTCGGGGTAGAGCTTGGCCGGGCGCAGGTTGCAGAACAGATTAAAGCCGCGGCGCAGGGCGGCCAGGCCGCTTTCCGGGCGCTGGGCCCGGGGCAGATGATCCCACTTGGGCCCGCCGGCCGCACCAAACAGAATGGCGTCGCATTCCCGGCAGAGCTCCAGTGTTTCCGGCTGGATGGGCACGCCGTAGGCATCAATGCAGCAGCCGCCTACCAGGCGCTCCACCTTATGGAACTGATGTCCGTAAACCTCGCCGATTTTATCCAGCGAACGAACCGCTTCCCGGATGACATCTACGCCGATGCCGTCGCCGGGGATCACAGCAATTTTATACTCCATGATGATTCCTCCTTGCAATATCAGTCCGCAGTCACGGTGCGGGGATCGGTGATGACACCGGTAAGGGCACTGGCGGCCGCCGTGGCGGGGCTGCTAAGATAGATAAGAGATTTTGTGGTGCCCATCCGTCCGATGAAATTGCGGTTATTGGTACCCAGTACCACCTCGCCATCGCTCATCAGGCCATAGGGCTGGCCGCAGCACAGGCCGCAGCAGGGATGCGCCACCATGGCGCCGGCCTCCACAAAGGCACGGATGTACCCCAGCCGCATGCACTGGCGATAGATGCCGATGGAGGCGGGAATGATGATAAGCTTGAGATAGGGGGCCACATGGTGCCCCTGCAAAATGCGGGCGGCCACTGCCATATCCTCCAGGCTGCCATTGGTACAGCTGCCAATGTAGACCTCATTGAGTGGGGTGCCCTGCACCTCCTCTATGGAGTGAACATTATCAACGCCCTGCGGGCAGGAAAGATAGGGTACCAGTTCCTCTGCCCGGTAGTACAGTTCCCGGACATAGTGGGCATCCGGATCGGGATGGATCCAGGAGATCTTCTCCAGCGGCAGGTCAAAGTAATCGGCGGTTTTCTGGTCAGCGGCAAAAAGTGCGGTTTTGCAGCCCGCCTCCAGCGACATATTGGCAATGGTGTACCGGCCGGACATATCCAGCGCGTCAATGGTGCTGCCCACATATTCCAGCGATTTATAGGTGCCGCCGTCGGAGCGCAGATCCTTCAGCACCTGCAGGACAATATCCTTGGCATACACCCCGGCAGGCAGCTCCCCTTCCACCGTAATGCGGATAGCTTCCGGGACCTTCATCCACATCTCACCGCTGCCCAGGGTGGCGGCCATTTCGGTATAGCCTATCCCGGTGCAGAAGCACCCGCCCCCGCCATAAGTGGGAGTGTGGCTGTCGGTAGCTACCACCACCGTACCGGGCAGGGCATAGCGGTATTCGTGCATCAGGGTGTGAGAGATCCCCTCCCCGGCATGCAGCTTGCGGATACCAAAGCGATCGGAAAGCTCATGCCCCTTGTGGTAGTGGCGGGGGTCGCCGGTGGCCTGGTTGGTGGGGCACAGGTGGTCCAGGAAGATCACAGCCTTTTCCGGGTCGGCCAGGCGGCGGAATTTCATCTCATCCAGCTTCTGCACCACAAAAGGGGTGTAGATATCATGTACCATGCACATATCCGGCCGGGTCATGATCAGATCGCCGGGTGCCAGGTGAGAAAGCCCGGTATTTTTCATCAGGATCTTTTCAGCCATGGTGTAGCCCATCTCAGTGCACCTCCTTTTGGACAGATTCGGCGGCTTCGGCCGCTTCATTCAGGACGCGGTAGCGGGGTACCAGCCCCCCGGCCTTGATGATCTCAAACAGATTATCGGGAATTTGCCGGATGGGAATGACCTGCCCGTTTACCTTCAGGCAGCGGTTTACCTCCACGGTGAGAAGATCCCCTGCCTCGCAGCTGTCATACATGTCATCCGTCTCAATGAGCAGCATCCCGTTATTGATGCCGTTGCGGTAAAAAATGCGGGCAAAGGATTTGGCCACAATGCACCGTACCCCCAGCGCCGCGATGCAGGCTGGGGCAAATTCCCGCGAGGAACCGCAGCCAAAGTTTTTCCCGGCCACAAAGATATCTCCCGGCCGGGCCGCGGCGGCCAGCTCCGGGCGCAGCGGCTCCAGGCAGTGGCGGCTCATCTCCTCCGCGGAGGGCAGCACACCGTACCGCCCCGGGATAATAGTATCGGTATCCACATCATCGGGCAGCTTCCATATCCGGCCCGTAAAAACAGTATCCATAGTTATGCCCTCCTGTTACGCTTGATAAAGATATCCGCTGAGCGCCGCCTGGGCGGCAGTCCGCGCAGAAACCAGATAGACCCGGGAAGCGGGGGTGCCGCAGCAGCCGGAGTAGTGGAAGCACCCGGTAGAGGCCATGACCTCCCCATCCCCGATGACGCCGATGGAGGTGGTCAGGCAGGAGGCGCAGCCGGGATTGGTGACCTGCGCTCCGCAGTCCAGGAATACATCGATCAGCCCTTCCTCCATGGCCTGCAGGTAGTCCGTGTTGGAAGCAAAGCCGATCAGTAGCCGCAGCTCCCGCCGGATGTGATGTCCCCGCAGAATTTCAGCGGCTTCGCGCAGTTCCTCTATCCGCCCGGAGGAGCAGCCCCCGATAAAGCAGGCATCCACCCGGATGTCGGACAGAGCGGTAAGGGGCTGGGCCTCCATCGGATCTTCCGGCAGGCTGCCGGGGAGTATAGCACAGGGTGGATAGTCCTCCAGCTGCAGTGTGGTATCGGCCGGGGCGTCTTCCGCTGTAAACAGGGCGCTTACCGCACCGGCTCGCTGGGCCATCAGACAGAGCGTCTGCTTTTCCGTGCGGGTAAGCCCCCGTGCGGTGTGGTCATGCAGGAGCAGCAGGCGGCCTTCGGCTCCTTTTTTGCCCGCACAGGCCAGCGCAATGTCATAGGCTGTGGCGCCGGGGGCAAAGTCCCCCTCCAGCCTGATATGCAGCGGCTGCGGTGCCGGCAGGGTCAGCGTTCCACCCTGCAGCCACCGGGCCAGTTCCTCGGGGGAAAAACGCAGCCCCAAAGCACCGATGGCACCCACCTGTGCCACATGCTGGCCGCAGGTCACCAGCAGAGAACCAGTTGCCAGCCGCCCCTGCATCAGCAGCTGGTAGCTGATTCCGGCGGACTGGATAAACTCCAGCGAATTGGCCCGGGAAAAATCAATCAGTGCTTTCTGGCGGAAAGCGCTCTGGAAGCTCCCAGCGGGGATATCATGGTCAAGAATGACCACCACCTGCGCGCGGCGCGCCGGACTTACCTGCGGTATCATGGCGGGCAGGTCTCCGGAGGGACCATCGTTGATGAGACACCAATCAGGGGATAGTGTGACCGGGGTGCCGGCCGGGGCCTGTAATAGCTGTTGCAAAGCATTCTGTGGCAAGGAACTCACCCTTTCTTAAAATAACTAAATCGTTTTAGCTAATTCGATTATAGTGGGAGTACAACGAATTGTCAACAAAAAATTTCAAGACAGCAAAAACGATTAAGCATTTCGGGAGGAATTGACTTTCCGGGCAAATTTGGGTAAGATGGAGCTATCACAAAGAAAGGGGCCTTCGCTATGGCAACCATCAAGGACATCGCCCGTATCGCCAATGTATCTCCCTCCACGGTTTCCTTTGTCCTCAATGGCAAAGCGCGGGAGATGAAGGTCTCCCCGGTCACGGAACAGCGCATCCTGGAGATCGTGGCGGCCACCGGCTACCGCCCCAGTAATGTGGCCCGGCGGCTGCGCGCCAGCGAAGCGGAACGCCCGGTATTGGCGCTGTATTGGCCGCTGGATCGCAGAGCCTCCTATGTGGGGCGGCTGTTGGGGGCCTTCCAGCAGGAGCACCTGCGCCAGGAGTTGGACTACGATTTGGTGGTCAATACCTTCCGGGAGGGGCACCTGTGCGAGGAAAAGGGCCTGCACTTCCATAGCCCATACAGCTGCGCTATTTTAGGCGGTCTTTCCCCGGCGGATATGGACGCCCTGGCCCAGCTGGAGACGGATCTGCCGTTGGTGCTGTATAACCGCCGCCAGGCGGGCTTTGGTGCGGTGTATACCGATTATGCCAAGGCGGTGCGGCAGGTGATGGAATTGGCCCGTGCCAAGGGCTGCCGCAGCATCGGCTTTTTGAAGAACCGTTCCAACTTTATGGCGGATAGCAGCCGCATCCGCGATGCCATAACAGCAGCGGGGGAGTATGGTCTGCGGGTACCGCCCCACGCGGTGGTGGAAGCGGAGGATACCTACGAAGGCGGTGCGGTGGGCATCAAAACCATGATGACCGGCGGCTCACTGCCGGAGCTTTTGGTATTTGCATCCGATATTATGGCTATTGGGGCGGCTCACCAGATGCAAAAGGAAGGCATCCGCATCCCGCAGGAGGTGGGGCTTATCTGCTTTGGCTTGGGAGAGCGCCAGCAGGCGCAGTACTGTACCCCGCCGCTTTCGGTCATCGAAATGCCTACCGAGGCGATGACGGCCGGTGCCGTTCAAATGGCCGCAGAGATGATCCGCAAGGGCGCAAATGCCGCTGTGGTGCGCTCCTACGAACCGGTGGTCATCTTCCGGGAATCTTTCTCCCTGTGAAAAACATGCGGTCGAAAAGGCCAATGCCAATAGCATATTCATAAAAGAGAGCCGTAACGGAAAGACGATCCGTTGCGGCTCTGTAATTATTTATTTTAATACTTTCGATTGACAAGAGCACATACGGCTTTTGCGGGTATAAATACCGCCCGACATTGCGCGTCGCGTTGACAGGCGCCAGCCTGCCTGCCGCTCCGCGCTTCCTCGGACGCCATTTTCTCCTGCGCGAAAACCGGATGCTGACAAGGGAGAGGACACCGGCCTACTGGC
>ENA-UEQY01001716-UEQY01001716.1-human-gut-metagenome-genome-assembly--contig:-NODE-1716-length-12775-cov-6.543393_pt1 | contig 12775 bp, 9 predicted proteins | sample MGYA00242949_ERZ507949 | MGnify/ENA primary metagenome ERZ507949 (study PRJEB26167, sample SAMN06115403) | human gut metagenome | host: Homo sapiens | place: China:Jiangsu | collected 2016-07-06... | reverse complement strand
GTAACTCCTCCTCCGCATCGGAAGCACCGGCTTCGTCCGCCGAATAGGCTTCCGGGATAATCATCAGTTAAACAATTGTTTGCCGGGGTGCCCCGCCTGAAAACAGGCGGGGCGCTTTCCTTTTGTGCCGGCAGGTTCGGCGTTTGGCCGGGGGCGGGCGGTTTTCGGGGTATATTGCAGGATGTCGGCTTTTTGTGGTTCTGGTGCCCGGCAGGTCCGGAAAATCAGGGCCCGGCGGGTTTTTCCGGGATATGATAACGAATCGGGTTGCACCCTTTCCCTCGCAGGCATGAAAAAACGGAGACCCGATCGGGTCTCCGTCGTGCGGGGAGAGCGGATGATTCTCCGCCGGATGCTATTCCTCGATAAAATCGATGTTCACCTGCCGCTGGAACGCTTCCTGCAGCGAGATCTGGGTCTCGGTCGAGGAGACGCCCTGAATGCGCAGGATGCCGTCGAAAATCGTGCGCATGAGGTGCTCGTTGTCCACGCAGTAGAGCTTCACGAGGATATTGCCCGAACCGGTGATGAAGTGCGCCTCCACGATTTCGGGAATCTCCTTGAGCTGTTCCACGGTTTGCTTGAGCAGCTGCGGGTCCTTGAGCGTGATGCTGATGTGGGCGCAGACGTCGAAGCCCATCATTTTGGGATCGACGATCAGCCGGCTGCCCAGAATCACGCCCGAATCGTCGAGCTTGCGGATGCGCTGATGGATCGCGGCGCCTGAGATGCCGCATTCGCGGGCGATCTCAAGAAAGGGCATGCGGGCGTTCTTGATCAGGTATTTGAGGATTTTGCGGTCGATCGCGTCTAAGGATGTTTTCGGCATAGGCTTGAGGGTTTTATTTGATGACATTCAATTCTTTGCCGACCTTGATGAAGGCGGCGATGCAGCGGTCGAGCTGTTCGGTCGTGTGGCCTGCGGAGACCTGCACGCGGATGCGGGCCTGACCCTTCGGCACGACCGGATAGTAGAAGCCCGTCACGAAAACCCCTTCGTCCTGCAACCGGGCGGCGAAGTCCTGCGACAGCTTGGCGTCGTAGAGCATCACGGCGCAGATGGCCGACTGCGTGGGTTTGATGTCGAAACCTGCGGCCATCATGCCTTCGCGGAAGTGCTCCACGTTGGCCACCAGACGGTCGTGCAGTTCGTTGCTTTCGCCCAGCATGCGGAACATTTCGATTCCGGCGCCGACGACGGCAGGGGGCAGCGAGTTGGAGAAGAGGTAGGGGCGCGAACGCTGGCGGAGCATCTCGATAATCTCCCTGCGGCCCGTCGTGAAGCCGCCTACGGCGCCGCCGAAGGCTTTGCCGAGCGTGCCGGTGAGGATGTCCACCTGACCGCGCAGGTCGTAGAGTTCGGTGATGCCGCGGCCGGTTTTGCCCAGCACGCCCGCCGAGTGGCACTCGTCCACCATCACTAGCGCGTCGTATTTCTCGGCCAGCGCGCAGATCTTGTCCAGCGGCGCGGCATTGCCGTCCATCGAGAAGACCCCGTCGGTGCAGATGATGCGGAAACGCTGCGCCTGCGCTTGCTTGAGACACTCCTCCAGCTCGGCCATGTCGGCGTTGGCGTAGCGGTAGCGCACGGCCTTGCACAAACGCACGCCGTCGATGATCGACGCATGGTTCAGCGAGTCGGAGATGATGGCGTCCTCCTGACCGAAAATCGGTTCGAAGACGCCTCCGTTGGCGTCGAAGCAGGCGGCGTACAGGATCGTGTCCTCGGTGCCGAAGTAGTCGGCTATGGCTTTTTCGAGCTGTTTGTGGATGTCCTGACAGCCGCAGATGAAACGCACCGACGACATGCCGTAGCCGCGGTTGTCCATGGCCCGTTTCGCGGCTTCGATCAGCCGCGGGTTGTCCGAAAGTCCGAGGTAGTTGTTGGCGCAGAAATTAAGTACCTTACGACCTGCAACTTCGATCTCCGCACGCTGCGGCGATTCGATGACCCGTTCGCTCTTGTAGAGCCCTGCAGCCTTGATTTCGGCAAGTTCCTGCTGCAGATGTTCTTTGATTTTTCCGTACATATCCGTTTATGGTTTGATGAATTTCCGGTGCGGGAGGTGTCAATCTGTTAGCAAATATACGATTAATTTCTGAAAACAGACATTCTTCCGCGCTCTTTTTCACGATTGGGGTTACGAATTGTTAGTCCGCTTCGTCTTGCGGCCTCCGCCGGGCCTGCGCAGCCCCTCAGTTCACTCCTTCCGTGCGGCGGGGCCGAGGTTTTTTTGTGCGGCGGATTTCCCGTACTCCCGGCGATTTTCGGGTCCGGATTTGCTTATTTTTTCGTATTCTTTCCCGTTCTCTTGTTTTTTCGTACCTTTACTACCGTTTTTCGCCCCGGTAGGCTCCACTCCAACGATGCGAGACACCTTCGCCGTCGTTCGCCGTCCGGTGCAACGCCCGTAAAACCGCAATGAATTATGATGAAAAAAAGTGCAATTCTGCTGCTTTTGCTCTTCGCCGCGCTGGCGGCCGGGGCGCAGCCCTTCTACCGCAAACCCGTCGCCCCGGTGCGCAACGTCATCGTGATGATTCCCGACGGGACCTCCACGAGCGTCCTCGCCGCGGCGCGCTGGTATAAATTCTACAACGACCCTTCGCAGCGGACGCTCAACCTCGATTCCTGCCTTTGCGGGCTGGTCGGGAGCTTCTCGTCCGATTCGCCGATCCCCTGCTCGGCCCCTGCCATGTCGGCCTACATGACGGGCATGCCCCAGCAGGCGGGCAACGTTTCGGTCTATCCGGCGGCCAATCCCGCGCAGGATATCGTCGAGGTCGAATCCGGACGGGCCTGTCAGCCGCTGGCGACGCTGCTCGAAGCGGCCAAGCACGACCGGGGAAAGGCTGCGGGACTCGTCGTGACGGTCGATTTCTGCCATGCGACGCCCGCCGCCTGCGCTTCGCACCACTACTCCCGCCACGCCTATCCCGCGCTGGCGGCGCAGATGGCGGCCAACGACTTGGACGTGATGTTCGGCGGCGGCCGGAAGCAGGTCACGGACGCCATGCGGGCGTATCTGCGCGGCAGCGGCGCGACGCTTATCGAGCAGGATGCCGCGGCGTTCCGCGCTTACGACGGCAAAGGCCCCGTGTGGTCGCTCTTCGCGCAGGGGAACATGAGTTACGACCTCGACCGGAACGATGCCGAACAGCCGTCGCTGGCCGAGATGACGGCCAAGGCGCTGGAGGTGCTGGACAGGCATGAAAACGGCTTTTTCCTGATGGTCGAGGGCAGCCGCGTCGATATGGCGGCGCACGCCAAGGACCCCGTGGGGGTGATTACCGAGATGCTGGCCTTCGACAAGGCCGTGGGCGTGGCGCTCGATTTCGCCCGCCGCGACGGGCGGACGGCCGTTGTCATCATGCCCGACCACGGCACTTCGGGGCTGAGTTTCGGCGACGGGGCTTATAAGGATTACGCCTCCAAGGGACTCGATTCGGCCTATATGAATATCTCGAAGGTGCGCCGCACGGCTTCGGGACTCGAAAAAATACTGCTCAAGGCGCGGCCGGAACAGATCCGGCCCCTGTTCCGCGAATACACGGGCATCGAGCTTACGGACGATGAAGTGGCCCTGCTCCGGAGTTCGCGCAATTATACCGAGGCCGACTACATGAAGGTCGCCAACAGCGTGAACATGGTGTCGAGCATTGCCCGCATCGTGACCTCCCGCACCCATTTCGGGTTCCTCAGCGGCAGCCATACCGCCGAAGACGTCTTTCTGGCGGCTTACCACCCGGAGGGCGACCTGCCCGTGGGGCGCAATACCAATACGGAGATTCATGCCTACATGGCCGACCTGCTCGGTTTGGAGCGTCCGTTGGCTGAATTGACCGGCGAACTGTTCGCACCGCATACCGAGGTGTTCCGCGGCGCGAAGTGCTCGATTTCGGCGGCCGAAGGGCAGACGCCCTGCCTGACGGTCCGCAAGGGGCGCCGTACGCTGCGCGTACCGGCCTACGGTTCGGTCGCCTACCTCGACGGCAAGCCCCTGAAACTGCGCTCGGCAGTGGTCTATATCGACCGCAACGACACGTTCTACCTGCCGCGCGAGCTGGGCGAAAAATTCTGATCCGGCAAACTCTTCCGGCGGTCGGCGCGCATTTGGGCGGTGTCCGGCGCGCATTTGGGCGGTGTCCGGCACACATTTGGGCGGTGTCCGGCACACATTTGGGCGGCGTCCGGCAAATTTTTCCGGCGGCTTTCGGGACCCCTTCCGGATTTATACGGCCCGCTCCGGACTTCGGCGGGAAGTCCCGGAGCGGGTTTTTTCGGGCCGGAAGTTCAGGATTTCGGGCGGTTTTGAGGGATAACCGCTTTTTCTTGTTATATTTGTGACTCAAATAAAAACCTCAACTTATGAAAAAATCGTGTGTTTTGGTCAGCGGCGGAGCCGGTTATATCGGTTCGCATACCGCCGTGGAACTGATAGGCGCCGGTTACGACGTGGTGATCGTCGATAATCTTTCGAACAGCGACATGGACGCCGTCGAGGGAGTCCGCAGGATCACGGGCGTCGAAGTGCCGTTCGAAAAGGCGGACTGCTGCGACCGCGACGCTTTTCGCAAAGTGTTCGAAAAGTACGACTTCGACTCGGTGATTCATTTCGCGGCGTCGAAGGCCGTGGGCGAGTCGGTCGGCAAGCCGCTGGAATACTACCGCAACAACCTCGTTTCGTTTATGAACGTCATCGACCTCATGCGTGAGTTCGGACGTCACAACATCGTCTTCTCGTCGTCGTGTACGGTTTACGGCGAGGCCGACAAGCTGCCCGTGACGGAGCAGACGCCCCGCAAGCCCGCGACCTCGCCCTACGGCAACACCAAGCAGATGTGCGAGGACATCCTGCGCGATTCGCTGGCGGCCTACGAGGGCATGAAGGGCATCGCCCTGCGCTATTTCAACCCCATCGGCGCGCATCCTTCGGCCCTGATCGGCGAACTGCCGCGCGGCGTGCCGCAGAATCTGGTCCCCTACATCACGCAGACGGCCGCCGGACTCCGCGAGTGCCTTTCGGTCTTCGGCGACGACTATCCGACGCCCGACGGCTCGAACATCCGCGACTATATCGACGTGGTGGACCTCGCCAAAGCCCATGTGACGGCGATCGCGCGCATGATCGAGGGCAAGAACAAGGAGAAGTACGAAATCTTCAACATCGGCACGGGACGCGGAGTTTCGGTGCTCGAACTGGTGCGTAAGTTCGAAGAGGTGAACAACCTGAAACTCAATTACAAGATCGTGGGCCGCCGTGCGGGCGACATCGTGGCGATCTGGGCCGATCCGTCGTATGCCAACGACGAACTGGGCTGGAAGGCCGAACGTTCGCTCGACCAGACGCTGGCTGCGGCGTGGAAGTGGGAGAAGCATATCCGTGGCATCGAATAACCGTCTCCGGCATGCCGGACCGCGGCGCTGCGTTTCGGCGGCGAAAGCTGCCGGGAGTACTTCGGAAGCATGCGTTCGGATAAACTTAGGGAGGCCCCGGATTCCGGGGCCTCCCTCTGCTTAAAACATGCTGAAGTTTTCGGAAGGTTCGGTCGGTGAAGTGTTTTAAGCGTATGCGGTGCTAACCGTGCGTCAGGTCGGTGTTGTGGACGCCCAGCACGGCGCGGCCCGACGGGTCGTTCCTGTCGCGGAAGGCCGCGTCCCAAGCCAGCGCCTCGGCGGTGCTGCACGCCACGGAGGGCACCGAGGGAACGCATTGGGCTGCGGTCTGCGACGGGAAGTGCTCTTCGAAGATCGTGCGGTAATAGTACTCCTCCTTGTTGCGGGGCGGATTGATCGGGAACCGCTCGGCGGCGTGTTCCATTTCGCGGTCGGAGACCGCTTCGGAGGTGATTCGTTTCAGAGTGTCGATCCAGCCGTAGCCCACGCCGTCGGAGAACTGCTCCTTCTGCCGCCAGACGATCTCTTCGGGAAGCAGCTCCTCGAAAGCCTTGCGCAGAATCCACTTTTCGATACGCCCGTTCTTAGCCATTTTCGCTTCGGGATTGATGCGCATGGCCACGTCCAGAAACTCCTTGTCGAGGAACGGCACGCGTCCCTCGACACCCCATGCGGAGAGCGATTTGTTGGCCCGCAGGCAGTCGTAGAGGTGGAGCTTGCCGACCTTGCGCACGGTCTCCTCGTGGAATGCGCGGGCGTTCGGGGCCTTGTGGAAATAGAGGTAGCCGCCGAAGACCTCGTCGGCGCCCTCGCCCGAAAGCACCATCTTGATGCCCATGGATTTGATGACACGTGCCAGCAGGTACATCGGCGTAGACGCCCGCACGGTGGTCACGTCGTACGTCTCGATGAAGTAGATCACGTCGCGCAAGGCGTCCAGACCCTCCTGAATGGTATAGTGGATTTCGTGGTGCACGGTGCCGATCCGGTCGGCCACCTTGCGGGCCGCCGCGAGGTCGGGGGAGCCTTCGAGTCCGATGGCGAAGGAGTGGAGCCGGGGCCACCACGCCCGGTCGCGGTCGTGCGACTCGACGCGCCGGTCGGCGAATTTCCGCGCCACGGCCGAGATGATCGACGAGTCGAGACCTCCCGACAGCAGTACGCCGTAGGGCACGTCGGACATCAGCTGCCGCTTGACGGCCGCTTCGAGGGCGGCGCGCAGGGCCGGAATGTCGGCGCCGGTCTCTTTCACGGCGTCGTATTCGAACCAGTCGCGGTCGTACCAGCGGACCATTTTCCCCTCTTTGCTCGACCAGTAGTGGCCCGGCAGGAAGGGTTGGATCGTGGTGCAGACCCCTTCGAGGGCTTTCAGCTCCGAGGCCACGTAGAACTGCTCGTCGCGGTCCCAGCCGATGTAGAGCGGGATGACGCCGATCGGATCGCGGGCGATCAGGTATTCGTCGTTTTCGATGTCGTACAGCGCGAAAGCGAAGATGCCGCTGATCTTTTCGAACAGTCCGACGCCCATTTTTTGGTAAAGGGGCAGGATCACCTCGCAGTCCGAGCCTGTCCGGAAATCGTACTCCCCGGCCAGCTCGTCGCGGATTTCCCGATGGTTGTATATCTCGCCGTTGACGGCCAGCACCAGTTTCCCGTCGCGGCTGAAGAGGGGCTGTCCGCCCGACTGGGGATCGACGATCGAAAGCCGCTCGTGGGAGAGAATCGCCCGTTCGCCGCAGTAGACGCCCGACCAGTCGGGTCCCCGGTGGCGGATGTTTTTCGACATTTTCAGCACCTGCGTGCGCAGCGCATCCGATTTCTGCCGGATGTCAAACAGTCCTACGAATCCACACATTTTCTGTTCGTTTGTTGTCATGGAACCCTCCCTTGGAATAGGCGGTTCCGGGGTTTGTCAATAGGATAAGCCGGGCGTGCGGCGTGCGCCGCCGGCGGGCAGGCCGATGCCGGGGACGTACTTTGTGCCGCACCTCCCCGGCGTCGCCCGCATTGCGTCAGTTGTTTTCGGGGCGCAGCTTGCGCACCACGGCGCCGGTCTGCCACATCTCGCTCTCGCGCATCTGACGCAGCTCTTCGTCGAGCTTCTCGCGGTAGTCGGGCTTGCTGTTGAGGTCGATCGAACGCTGGGCCTCGTTGCCGGCGGCGACTTCGCGGTAAAGCTCCTCGAAGACGGGTTTCGTGGCGTCGCGGAAACGTTTCCACCAATCCAGCGCGCCGCGCTGGGCCGTGGTCGAGCAGTTGGCGTACATCCAGTCCATGCCGTTCTCGGCGACCAGCGGCATGAGCGACTGCGTCAGCTCCTCGACCGTCTCGTTGAAGGCTTCCGAGGGGGTGTGGCCGTTGGCGCGAAGCGTCTCGTACTGGGCGGCGAAAATGCCCTGAATGGCGCCCATCAGCGTGCCGCGCTCGCCCGTCAGGTCGGAGTAGACCTCGCGTTTGAAGTCGGTTTCGAACAGGTAGCCCGAACCTACGCCGATGCCCAGCGCCACCACGCGCTCGAAGGCGCGGCCCGTGGCGTCTTGGAAGACCGCATAGCTCGAATTGAGTCCCCGGCCCTGCAGGAACATGCGCCGCAGCGAGGTGCCCGAACCTTTGGGGGCGATCAGGATCACGTCCACGTCGGCCGGGGGCACGATACCCGTGCGTTCCTTGTAGGTGATGCCGAAGCCGTGCGAGAAGTAGAGCGCCTTGCCCGGCGTGAGGTGTTTTTCGATGGTGGGCCATACGGCGATCTGACCCGCGTCGGACAGCAGGTACTGGATGATCGTCGCGCGCTCGGCGGCCTCTTCGATGCCGAAGAGCGTCTTGCCCGGCTCCCAGCCGTCGGCGACGGCCTTCTCCCAGCTCTTGCTGCCCTCGCGCTGGCCGACGATGACGTTCAGGCCGTTGTCCCTGAGGTTGAGCGACTGCCCCGGACCCTGCACGCCGTAGCCGATGACGGCGATGGTTTCGTTTTTCAGGACTTCGCGGGCCTTCTCCAAGGGGAACTCCTCGCGCGTAACAACATTTTCTTCGACTCCGCCGAAATTGATCTTTGCCATAATTAGTATGATTTAAAAGTGATTTGAATTCGTCTGCCGTCGGCTGCGTTCCAGCTCTTCGAGGTACTCGTTGAGCAGTTCGCGCCGCGATTTGATGATGGCTACGATGCCGCTGCGCACGAACTGCTGCACGCCGTAGGGCTGCAGCAGGCGGAACAGCTCCTTGGTCTCGGCCTTGTGGCCCGTCTTCTCGACCACGATGTAGTCGTCGTCGATTTCGAGGATACGGACGTTGTGCTGGCGCACGAGGCGCTCGACGCTGCGGCTGCGCGTCACCTTGTAGAGGGCGATCTCCTGTTGCACCACTTCGTCGGAGGTGTAGACGAAAGTCTTCAGCACGTCGATCTTCTTTTCGATCTGCCGCACCAGCTTTTCGACCCGGTCCGGTCCGGTGCGGACGACGATCGTGAACTTATGGATGCCCGCCAGCGCCGACTCGGAGGTCGTGAGGCTCTCGATATTGACGTCGCGGCTGGTGAAAACCGTGGTGATCTGGTTCAGCAGACCCACCTTGTTTTCCGAAAATACGGTGATGATATACTCTTGTTCTTCCATTCTCGTTCGGGTTTTACTCCAGCCGGATCGCTGCGACGGGCGCGCCGGCCGGCACCATGGGAAATACGTTGTCTTCGCCCTCGACGCGCACTTCGAGCAGGTATGCGCCCCGGCAGGCCTGCATCTCGGCGATGGCGTCGGAAAGCTCCTCGCGCCGCTCGACGCAGCGGTAGGCGATGCCGTTGCCGCGGGCGATCAGCCCGAAATCGGGGTTTTTCAGCTCGGTGAACGAATAGCGGCGGTCGTAGAAAAGCTCCTGCCACTGGCGGACCATGCCCAGAAACGAGTTGTTCAGCAGGACGATCTTCACGGCCACCTGCGACTGGAAGATCGTGCCCAGCTCCTGAATGGTCATCTGCAGACCGCCGTCGCCCACGAAAAGGCACACTTCGCGGTCGGGGGCGCCCAGCTTGGCCCCGATGGCCGCGGGAAGCCCGAAACCCATCGTTCCCAGCCCGCCCGAAGTCACCATGCTCCGGCTGCGGCGGAACCCGAAATAACGGGCCGCGAACATCTGCTGCTGACCCACGTCGGTCACCAGCACCGCGTCGTTGTCGTAGGCGCGGGCCACGGCGGCGACCGCTTCGCCCATGCGGATACGGCCTTTGGCGGGATGGACCGCCCGGCGGATCACCTTCTCGTATTCGATCTTGTCGCAGGCGCGGAATTCGTCGATCCATGCCCGGTGGTTGCGGGCCTGTATGCGCCGGGTGAGCAGCGGAAGGGTCTGTTTCGCGTCGCCGACCAGCGCAACGTCGGCCGGGACGATCTTGCCGATCTCGGCGGGATCGATTTCGAGGTGGATGATCTTGGCGTTTGCCCCGAAACAGCCCGGATTGCCCGTCACGCGGTCGTCGAAGCGCATGCCCACAGCGAGGAGCAGGTCGCAGTCCCGGTTTTTGATGTTGGGACCGTAGTTGCCGTGCATGCCCAGCATGCCGACGTACTGCGGCGAGTCGGTCGGCAGGGCCGAAAGCCCCAGCAGGGTCGATGCCGCGGGCATGCCGCTCTTGTCGAGGAAGGCGCGCAGCTCCGCTTCGCCGCCGCTCAGGATCACGCCCTGTCCGATCATCGCCAGAGGCCGTTGTGCGGCGTCGATCAGCTTTGCCGCTTCGTCGATGCGCTCTTCGGAGGGTACCGATGCGGGGACATAGCTGCGGATCGAAGCCACTTTCTCGTAGCTGAACGGGGCCGTTCCGCACTGGGCGTCCTTGGTGATGTCCACGACCACGGGGCCGGGGCGGCCCGAACGGGCGATGTAGAACGCCTTGGCGATGGCGCCCGGAATCTCTTCGGTGCGCTTGACCTGACAGTTCCATTTGGTGACGGCCTGCGTGATGCCCACGAAATTGGTCTCCTGAAAGGCGTCGGTGCCCAGCAGCGACGAACCGACCTGCCCGGTCACGAGCACCAGCGGCGTGGAGTCCATCAGCGCGTCGGCGAGTCCCGTCACGGTATTGGTGGCGCCGGGGCCGGAGGTGACCAGACAGACCCCCACGCGGCCGCTGACGCGGGCGTAGCCCTGCGCGGCGTGTACGGCGCCCTGTTCGTGCCGCACGAGGATGTGGCGCAGGCGGTCGCGGTAGTCGTAGAGTGCGTCGTAGACGGGGATGATCGCCCCGCCGGGGTAGCCGAAAATCGTATCGACGCCCTCGCGCAGGAACGATTCGATCAGGGCCTGCGCTCCCGTGACGGAGGGACCGGGCTGCGGTTCGGACATGTTTGTTTGCGTCGTATCCATGATTGCTGCTGTTTTACTTATTCTTCATCGACGATGCGTACGGCGCCCTTGTCGGCCGAGCTGACCAGCTTGGCGTAGGCGCGCAGCGACGCGGGGACTTTGCGGTCGCGTGTGGCGGGGCGGAAATACTCCTGAGCGGCCATCCGCGCGGCGATTTCGGCGTCGTCTGCCAGAAGGCGTATCGAGCGACGCGGGATGTCGATCTCGATTTCATCGCCCGTCCGGACGACGGCGATTTCGCCCCCGGACGCGGCTTCGGGCGAGACGTGGCCGATCGACAGCCCCGACGTGCCGCCCGAAAAGCGGCCGTCGGTAATCAGCGCGCAGGCTTTGTCGAGGTGCTTGGATTTGAGGTACGACGTGGGGTAGAGCATCTCCTGCATGCCGGGGCCTCCCTTGGGGCCTTCGTAGCGGATGACGACCACGTCGCCCGCCTGCACCTCGTCGCCGAGAATGCCCTCGATAGCCTGTTCCTGCGATTCGTAGACCCGTGCGCGGCCGCGGAAAACGTGCAGCGACTCATCGACGCCCGCCGTCTTGACGATGCAGCCGTTGCGGGCGATGTTGCCCGTCAGCACGGCCAGTCCCCCGTCGCGGGAGTAGGCGTGTTCGACGTCGCGGATACAGCCCGTCGTGCGGTCTGCGTCGGGGGCGTCGTAATAGGAGTGCTGCGCCCCCAGTTCGCGGCTGTAAAGCCCCGCAGGGGCGCTTAGCCAGCGGCGCAGGGCCGCGTCGGTCAGCGTCTCGCTGCGCAGGTCGCAGGCGTCGATCGCTTCGCGGAGCGTCCGCCCGTCGATGCGCGGGACCGAGGTGTCGAGCAGGCCGGCGCGCGCCAGTTCGCCCAGAATGGAGAGGATGCCGCCGGCGCGGTTGACGTCCTGTATGTGATACTGCGAGTTGGGAGCCACCTTGCAGAGCACCGGAACCCGGCGCGAAAGGCGGTCGATGTCCTGCATCGTGAAATCCACGCCGGCTTCGCGGGCCACGGCCAGCAGGTGCAGCACCGTGTTGGTCGAGCCGCCCATGGCGATGTCGAGCGACATGGCGTTTTCGAAGGAGGCCTTGGTCGCGACCGAACGCGGGAGCACCGATTCGTCGCCCAGAAAATAGTAGCGTTCGGCGTTGCGGACGATCAGCGCCGCGGCGTCTTCGAACAGCCGGCGTCGGTTGGCGTGCGTGGCGACGATCGTGCCGTTGCCCGGCAGCGAGAGTCCCAGCGCTTCGGTCAGGCAGTTCATCGAATTGGCCGTGAACATGCCCGAACACGAGCCGCAGCCGGGGCAGGCGCAGCGTTCGACGCGCGCGATCTGCTCGTCGCTGCAGGCTTCGTCGGCCGCCATGACCATCGCGTCGATCAGGTCGATGTCCCTCCCGTCGAATTTGCCCGCCTCCATCGGCCCTCCCGACACGAAGACCGTCGGGATGTTGAGCCGCATGGCGGCCATCAGCATTCCGGGGGTGATTTTGTCGCAGTTCGAGATGCAGACCAGCGCATCGACCTTGTGGGCGTTGGCCATGTATTCGACGCTGTCGGCAATGATCTCGCGCGAGGGCAGCGAGTAGAGCATGCCGTCGTGGCCCATGGCGATGCCGTCGTCTACGGCGATGGTGTTGAATTCCGCGGCGAAACATCCGCAGGCTTCGATGCGCTGCTTGACATACTGCCCGATTTCGTGCAGGTGGACGTGTCCCGGCACCAGCTGGGTGAACGAATTGGCGATGCCGACGACCGGCCGCCCGAACTGTTCTTCGCGCATGCCGTTGGCGCGCCAGAGGCTTCTGGCGCCGGCCATGCGGCGGCCCGTCGTCGTGACGGCGCTTCTGAGTGTGTGTTTCATCTTCTCTCGTTTTTCGGCATGTCCGCTTCCGGCGGCGGGGCCGGATGTCAAAAAAGCCTTTCTCCGTCGGAGAAAGGCTTTTTTATAATCTTTCGAATATACGCATCACCTTTCTCCCGTTATCCTGTAGTGACGACGAGCAGCAGATTAATGACGTTATTGTTCGAATGATTCAGAGCGGTCA
>ENA-UEQY01001711-UEQY01001711.1-human-gut-metagenome-genome-assembly--contig:-NODE-1711-length-12789-cov-3.912602_pt1 | contig 12789 bp, 10 predicted proteins | sample MGYA00242949_ERZ507949 | MGnify/ENA primary metagenome ERZ507949 (study PRJEB26167, sample SAMN06115403) | human gut metagenome | host: Homo sapiens | place: China:Jiangsu | collected 2016-07-06... | reverse complement strand
AACAAACTAGGTATAAACTTTTAGAATCATTTGAAAATATTGTAGACACAATCCAAAATAACAATAAAAAAGGTTGGGATGGACAAGTCAAAATGTTTGATATAGGAACAGAAAAAGAAAAAGAAGAAAAAGCAGCATCGCGTTTTCTGGTTTTTCATAAAGCTTCAGATTTTTCTGATGGTACTGATTCTCGGTGGATTATGCTTTTATTACTTTGGAGGCTATGCAGACAAGGTTGCGAAGCTTCACTCAGAGGCGGTAGAGCTCGTGCAGAAATCTGACAAAAACACATTTTTACCGGCGCGCACGAGTACGCTCTACGATACAAACGGTGATGAGATATCCGAGACGGCCACTACCAAAAAGGCTGACTATGTGAAGTATGAGGATATACCGCAGAACTTCGTAAACTGCATGGTCAGTATCGAGGACAAGAAGTTCTATAAGCACAATGGTGTGGACCTAAAGGCAATAGTGCGTGCCGCAAAGTCAATTATAAAAAACAAGAGAATTACCCAGGGTGGCAGTACCATCACGATGCAGCTCGCCCGAAATATTTATCTGGATACGAACAAGAACTGGCAGCGAAAAGTCAAGGAAATGTTCATAGCGATGGAGCTGGAAAAGAAATATTCCAAGAACGATATTATGGAGTTCTACCTGAATAACGTTTATTTCATGAACGGATATTATGGTATTCAGGCAGCGTGCCATGGCTATTTCAACTGTGAGCTGGCAGATCTTGATTTGTCGCAGACTGCCTTTTTGTGTGCGATTCCGAACAGTCCGACATACTATGACCCGATAAACAACAAGGAGCATACACTGACACGTCGCAATCTCATATTGAAAAATCTAAAGGAAGACGGCAAAATCACACAACAGGAATATGAGACCGCTATAAACGAGGAGATTACCCTCAACATGCCTGAGAAGGATGACACGGTCAAGTACAATTATGTGGATACCTATGCATATTACTGCGCTACGAGGGCGCTCATGGAGAATGAGGGCTTCAAGTTTAAGTATTACTTTGATTCAGACGAGGAAGAAAAGGAGTATGATGCTTCATATGATGAGATGTATTCATATTGTCAGAAAAAGCTCTACTCAGACGGTTACAAGATTTATACATCAATTGATCTGACTATGCAGCAGCAGCTTCAGGATTCAATTGACCTTACGCTTTTGGACTTTACAGACACGACCGATGATGGCACATTTAAGCTGCAGAGTGCTGCAACCTGTATAGACAACGACACAGGCGATGTGGTTGCAATAGTTGGCGGACGAAGTCAGGATGCAGTCAGTCATACGCTAAACCGTGCTTTCCAAAGCCATCGTCAGCCGGGAAGCTCAATCAAGCCGCTCATTGTGTATACACCATCATTTGAGCGTGGTAAGACACCGGATACCATCGTAAATGACCACAAGTTTGATGGAGGACCGTCTAACTCGGGTGATTCATATTACGGTGATGTGACCATCAGGTTTGCCGTTCAAAAGTCACTGAATACTGTAGCATGGCAGCTATATGATGAGCTTACGCCAAAGGTAGGCTTACAGTATCTCAAGGATATGAATTTTACCAATATTGTAAAGGATGACTATGTCACAGCAACAGCACTTGGAGGTTTTACAACAGGTGTATCCACACTGGAGATGGCATCTGCATATTCAACACTTGAGAACGATGGAATGTACAGGAATCCGACATGTATTAAGTCGATTGTGGATTCTGACAACAATATCATATATACATCATCGCAGAAGGATACCGTCATATATACAGAGACAGCATCACGTATGATGACAGATGTCATGACAGATGTTATGAAATCAGGAACCGGACGTAGCGCTAATCTGGACAATGGCATGCCTTGCGCCGGCAAAACCGGAACCACAAACGATAAGAAGGATGGCTGGTTCTGTGGCTTTACCAGATACTACACCACATGTGTATGGGTAGGCTGCGATATGCCTGAGACAGTAAAAAAACTGACAGGAAGCTCTTACCCGGCAGAAATATGGAAGAACTACATGGATCAGATACATGCTGACCTTACACCAATAGATTTCCTGCCATATGCCCAAATATCGGATGATTATCAGGACAGCCAGGATACACCTGCCGATGACCAGACGCAGAATAATCCTGCAGATCAGACCGTGACCACACCTGATGCAGGAACTACAACACCGGATAAGACCACAACAGACACGAATAATACTCAGGGAACCACCACGACCACACCGGGTGAAAATAACAGTCAGGGAACAAATGGCGGCAATGGCGGAAATACGAGTGGTACTAACGGCGATACGACAGGTGGAAACACAGGCGGAAATACCGGAGAAAATAACGGTGGCAACACAGGCGGTACAACAGGTGGAAATACCGGAGATAACACCGGTGGTAATACAGGTGGAAACACCGGGGACAGCACAGGTGGAGCTACCGGTGGTACCACCGGAGGCGGAGCAGCCCAGTAGATTTTTCTTTGCAGTGCTGTCGGGAGTTGTGTTTTTTGCAGCATACGCACCTGTCACGATAGGAAACAAGACGATAGATGCGCTCATATATTCAGTGACCTACAATGGTTCATACCTTGCTGCAGAGGGAATTATCACAATCATAGTGATATCAATTCCACCGGTTAAGAAGGCACTCGACTACGTGAAGCAGATGGCGAACAGCCGGTAGATAATCTATATTTAAATAATTAAAATATGTAAAAAAGAGCAGAATAGGTAGAAATACTTGTCCTGCTCTTTTTAGTATTCGAAAAAAGTAAAATAAAACACTCGAAAAATATAAAATAAAACATTAGAAAAATACAAAACAAAACACTCGAAAAACATAAAATAACCTTGTATAATCTGTGAATTAAATGGTATAATAACCATGAAGGGAGCAGATATTTATGGAATATATAAGCAGAATTGTTGATGATGTGATAGATAGAAAAACAGAGGCATTTAATGCAGTGAGCATCACAGGACCAAAAGGATGTGGAAAGACAAGAACAGCAAGAGAACGATGTAAAACTGTTATTGAATTTCAGGATGAAGACAAGAGAGAGGGGTATCTTGCAGTAGCAGAAACTGCACCTAAGCTCTTTTTAAAGAATCCTAAGCCAATACTGTTTGACGAGTGGCAGGATGCCCCAAAGATATGGGGAACAATAAGAAAAGCGTGCGATGACAATCCGGAGAGTGTAGGAGAGTTTTATCTGACAGGCTCATCAAGTAAGAAGATTAATACACCCCATACAGGTACAGGACGAATAACAGAGGTTACGATGTACCCTATGACTTTGTTTGAGACAGGAGAATCAAACGGAAGCATATCGTTGTTTAAATTATTAGAAGATGAAGCATATGATATTGATGGACTTACCACAGATATAAAGCTTGAGGATTTGTTTTTTGCGGTCTGTAGAGGTGGATGGCCGAGATGCATGGCACTTTCAAAGGACAGTGCAAAGCTTGAAATAGCTAAGGATTATTATAGGCAGATTTATCAGAAGGACATATCAGCGATTGATGGAGTAAACAGAAATCCGGAATGGGCAAGGACACTGCTTTGGTCGTATGCCAGAAATATGGCTACTACAGCAAAACGCAAGAATATATTTTCAGATGTAAAAGCCACACAGAATGTTACAGATGTAACGCTTTCTTCATATATAGATGCTCTGGAGCTATTATATGTTGTAAAGGATATAGATGCCTGGACACCGCATTTGCGTTCGAAAACAGCTATCAGAGCTGCCAAAAAGCATATATTTGTTGATCCCTCTATAGGATTGGCTGCGCTTGGTGTTAATCCGGACTATTTTATCAACGATTTGGATCTATTTGGGCATGTATTTGAAAATATGGTGCTTAGAGATTTACTTGTATTTGCTGAAAAGCACAATGCCAGAGTGATGCATTATACAGATGATATGGGCGTAGAAGCAGATGCAGTCTATCAGTTGGAGGACGGCCGTTATGCGCTTATTGAAATAAAAACCGGAGTGAACAAGATTCCGGAAGCGGAAAAATCCTTGCTGCGATTCAAGGATATTATCTTAAAATATAATGAGAAAGCATTGGAAAAAGAAAAACATCCACGTGATGTATATAAAGAACCATCGGCACTGATTGTGATTTGCGCAAATGCAACCATGGCATATACCACGGAGTCAGGAGTTCGGGTTGTGCCGGTTGGGTGTTTGAGAGATTAATATAGAGCAGACTGTAAAATTGAGCTGACCACTCATAATTACAGTCTGTTTTTTATTGTATATTATTGTCACAGTGTAAGGGAGCAGGCGGGCAGAAAATTACCCATCCAATGAGTTTGTACGAAGCTGCTTAGAGGCTGTTGGAATTGTAATAGGTACACAGCAGCGCACGTGCATGGAAGCACGGGCGAGGCGTTACCGCGCCAAGGACGGCGCGTAAAAGCCGGCTGCATCGGGCATAGAAAACCTGACTTACAATTCTTACAGCCTCTTGGCTGCTGGTAGGAAACGTTTTGGATGGGTAATTTTCTGCCCGCCTGCTCCCGTACCATATAAAAATTGAAAAATAAAAATACTTTGACTTGACAACTATTTTAAATGTGATATACTTTCACTGTCAAACGATTTGATAATGAAAATATTTGACATGCAAACTAGTGCAAATATACCAGCACACAAAACCGAAAATAAACACAGAAAAAGGAGAACAGAAATATGTTGGAGAAAATCAAGGAAATCGTAGCAGATCAGTTAGGAATCGACGAGGATGATATCAAATTAGAGTCAAACTTCAAGGAGGATCTTGAGGCAGATTCATTAGATCTTTTCGAGCTTGTAATGGCACTCGAGGAGGAGTACGGAGTAGAAATCCCTTCAGAGGATTTAGAGAAAATCGCAACAGTAAACGACATCATTGAGTATCTTAAGAACAAAGGTGTAGAGGCTTAAAAGACATGGAGACAAGAATAACAAAGCTTCTTGGAATCAAATATCCGGTCATTCAGGGTGGCATGGCATGGGTAGCAACCCATGAGCTTGCCAGCGCTGTGTCCAATGCAGGCGGACTTGGCATCATCGGAGCAGGCGGAGCCCCGGCCTCATGGGTAAAGGAGCAGATAGTCGCTGCAAAGAAGGAGACGGATAAGCCATTCGGAGTCAACCTCATGCTTATGAATCCGGAGGCAGATGAGATAGCAAAAATCATCGCTGAGGAAAAGGTAAAGGTAGTCACCACCGGTGCGGGAAATCCTGCAAAGTACATGGAAATGTGGAAAGAAGCAGGCGTCATCGTAATCCCTGTAGTTGCAAGCGTAGCACTCGCAAAGCTCATGGAAAGAGGCGGGGCAAGCGCAGTAATCGCCGAGGGAATGGAGTCAGGCGGGCATATCGGAGCACAGACTACCATGACACTTGTGCCACAGGTTGTTGATGCAGTGAGCATCCCTGTTATCGCAGCAGGCGGAATTGCAGACAACAGAGGCTTCAATGCAGCATTTGCACTCGGTGCAGAGGCAGTCCAGATGGGTACACGCTTTGTCACCGCAAAAGAATCGATAGTACATGAAAACTATAAGCAGAAGGTCATAAAGGCCAAGGATATAGATTCCGAGGTTACAGGAATGAGCACAGGCCATCCAATCAGAGTGCTCAGAAACAAGATGACCAGACAATATCTCAAGCTGGAAAAGGAAGGAGCTCCATTTGAAGAGCTCGAAAAAATGACACTTGGCGCACTTAGAAAAGCAGTTGTAGACGGAGATACCGTATATGGCAGCGTCATGGCAGGTCAGAGCGCAGGCCTCGTAAAGAAAGAGGAAACCTGCAAAGAAATCATTGAGGATGTAGTGGGACTGAACAAATAGACAGTATTCACTTTTACATGCAAATTTAAGGATACCGGGTAGCCTGCAAAGAGCAGCTTACGGTATCCTGCCAGAAATAAGGAGAAACCGAAAATGGGTAAGAGAGTATTTATGTTTCCCGGACAGGGCTCACAGTATATAGGAATGGGTAAGGAGTTTTACGATACAATGCCAAATGCAAAGGCAGTAATCGACCTTGCCAGTGAACAGACAGGCTTGGATATTCCGGCACTTTGCTTTGAGGAAAATGACAAGCTGAATATTACAGAGTACACCCAGATATGTATGCTTGCAGTTGAGGCAGCTATATATCAGGCAATCATCGACAAGGGAATAACCCCGGATGTGACAGCCGGCTTAAGCCTTGGGGAATATGGTGCTCTTATCGCATCAGGAGCCATGACTATGGCAGATGCATTCGCAGTTGTCAGAAAAAGAGGAATCTACATGCAGGAGGCAGTTCCTACAGGAGGAGCCATGACAGCGGTTTTAGGACTTGATCCGCAGGTCATTGAGGATATCTGCAAAAAGACAGCAGATGAGACAAATTCAGTGGTATCGGTAGCCAACTATAACTGCCCGGGACAGATTGTTATCACAGGAGAAAAGGCAGCAGTAGATGCCGCTGCAGCAGCATGCAGCGAGGCAGGCGCCAAGAGATGCGTACCGCTCAAGGTAAGCGGACCTTTCCACTCAGCAATGCTTAAGGGTGCAGGAGAAAAGCTCGCAGATGCACTTGAGAGTGTAGAAATCCACGATATCAAGGTGCCATATATCACAAACGTCACAGCAGACTATGTGAAGTCACCGGCAGACGTCAAGGATTATCTGACACAGCAGGTTTCATCGTCAGTGCGCTGGCAGCAGACCATCGAGCGTCTTATCGCAGATGGTGCAGATGAGTTCGTGGAAATCGGACCGGGACGCTCACTCAGCGGATTTATGAGAAAGATAAATAGAGACGTAAAAGTCGTAAACATAGACAAACTGGAGGATTTTGAAAAGTATGTTAACAGGTAAAAATGCCCTGGTTACAGGCGCAAGCCGCGGAATTGGAAGACAGATAGCTCTTACACTTGCCGCAGCACACGCCTTTGTAATAGTAAATTATAATGGTTCAAAGGAAAAGGCAGATGCCGTTGTTGCAGAGATAAAGGCAGCAGGCGGTGATGCAGTTTCTTATCAGTGCAATGTATCTGATTTTGACGAGTGCCAGAATATGATAACAGCGCTCATCAAGGAGTACAAGCACATAGATATCCTCGTAAACAACGCAGGAATCACAAGAGACGGCCTCATCATGAAGATGAGCGAGGCAGACTATGACGCAGTGCTTGACACAAACCTTAAAGGTGCGTTCAACACAATCCGTCACATGTCACGCTATTTCCTAAAGCAGAAATCAGGAAGAATTATCAATATTTCATCAGTTTCCGGCATACTCGGAAATGCAGGACAGGCCAACTACAGCGCCAGCAAGGCAGGAGTTATAGGACTCACAAAGGCTGTAGCCAGAGAGCTTGCCAGCCGGGGAATCACAGCAAACGCAGTGGCACCGGGCTTTGTAGAGACAGAGATGACAGATGTGCTTGCCGATGCGGCAAAGGAGAATCTTTTATCACAGATTCCGCTTGGCAGACCGGGAAACACAAAGGATATCGCAAACGCAGTATTATTTTTAGCATCAGATGCAGCAGGCTACATCACAGGCCAGGTGCTGTCTGTTGACGGAGGAATGGCAATATGAGTAGAAGAGTAGTTGTAACAGGACTTGGAGCAGTAACACCAATCGGAAATAGTGTGGACGATTTCTGGGCATCGGTAAAGGCCGGAAAAATCGGATTTGACCACATCACAAAATTTGACACAACAGATTATAAATGTCACATTGCTGCAGAGCTTAAGGATTTTAATCCACAGGATTTCATGGATAGAAAGGCTGCAAAGAGAATGGAGCCATTCTCACAGTACGCAGTAGCTGCAGCAAAGCAGGCAATTGATGACAGTGGACTTGATATCGAAAAGGAAGATCCATACATGGTTGGATGCGCCATCGGTTCAGGTGTCGGAAGTCTTCAGGCTATGGAGCGCGAGACACAAAAGCTATACGAAAAGGGACCAAACAGAGTCAATCCTCTGCTTGTTCCGCTTATGATCTGTAATATGGCAGCAGGAAATGTTTCTATCCAGTTCGGCCTCAAGGGAAAGAGCATCAATGATGTAACAGCCTGCGCTACAGGAACAAACACAATCGGTGAGGCATACAGAAGCATCCAGTACGGTGAGGCTGACGTGATGGTAGCCGGTGGTACAGAGGGCAGTGTATGTCCTATCGGAATCGCAGGATTTACAGCACTCACAGCGCTTTCTACAGTAGATGATCCGGCAAAGTGCTCACTTCCGTTTGACAAGAACAGAAGCGGCTTTGTAATGGGCGAGGGCGCAGGAGTAGTTATCCTTGAGGAGCTTGAGCATGCAAAGGCAAGAGGTGCAAAGATTTATGCAGAGGTAGTCGGATACGGCTGCTCATCGGATGCATACCATATCACATCTCCGCAGGAGGATGGCGCAGGCGCAGCAAGAGCCATGACCAATGCCATGAGCGATGCAGGTGTCACACCGGCAGATGTAAAATACATCAATGCTCACGGAACAGGCACACATCACAATGATCTCTTTGAGACAAGAGCAATCAAGCTTGCGTTCGGTGATGAGGCTGCAAATCTTAAAATCAATTCAACAAAGTCTATGATAGGACATCTGCTCGGAGCAGCAGGAGCTGTTGAGTTTATAACATGTGTGAAGGAAATTCAGGATGGATTTATACATAAGACTGTTGGCTATGAGACTCCTGATGAGGAGATTGACCTCAATTACTGCAAGGACAGCTATGAGGAGCCTGTTGAGTACGCACTTAGCAATTCACTGGGATTCGGTGGACATAATGCAAGTATTCTGCTCAAGGCTTATAAATAAATAGCTTCTGCTTTTTTAGGGGCTTCGCGCATTCAGGTTGTGAGGTCCGGGGAGCACACAGTATATTCCTCGTGAAAAATATGAAGTCAGTCACGGCATTTTGCACGGACAGGCTGTGATATGGTGTTAGCACTTCATGCTATTGGAGCGGATGGAACGCCGTGACAGTTCATATTTTTCATTCAGAACACACTGTGTGCTTCCCGGCTCCACGTTGCGGAGCGCGAAGTATGTAGATAGTTTAGAGCGAATTGAGAAAGGATAGATGTATATGTCAATTATGAATACGCAGCAGATCATGGATGTTCTGCCGCACCGCAGTCCGTTTCTTCTCATTGATACGGTTGAGGAGCTGCAGCCGGGTGTAAAGTGTGTGGCCAAGAAGAATGTGACTATGAATGAGCCGCATTTTATGGGACATTTTCCGGGGAATCCGGTGATGCCGGGAGTGCTTATTATTGAGGCTTTGGCGCAGACCGGTGCAGTTGCCATTCTTTGTCAGGATGAGTGGAAGGGCAAGACTGCATATTTTGCAGGCATCAATAATGCCAAGTTCAAGCAGAAGGTGGTTCCGGGAGATACGCTGGAGCTGACCACTGAGATTATAAAGGTTAAGGGTCCTATCGGTGTGGGCAAGGCTGTTGCCAGGGTAAACGGCAAGGTTGCCTGTATGGCGGAGCTTACATTTGCAATAGGTTAATTGCATAAGGAGACATGATGAAGTTGTTCAAGAAGAAAGATAAAAATATAGAGGCTGAAGAGACTTTAGCAAAGAACGCTGAGAGCGCAAAAACAGCCGCAGATGGCAAAAATGCCGGCGCAGCACAGGAAACAAAAGAGGATGTCCTTGAGACAATCGTTTGTCCCAAGTGTGGCAAGACTGTGCTCAAATCAGTTGTAAAACAGCACAAATACGTCTGCTATGAGTGTAATTATTACTTCCGTGTGCGCGCTAAAAACAGAATCAGAATGGTTTCTGACAAGGAAGCATTTGAGCCATGGTTTACAGAGCTTACAACAGGAAATCCTCTCAATTTCCCTGAGTATGAGGAGAAAATTGCAAAGACTCAGGAGAAAACAGGACTTTCTGAGGGCATTGTCATTGGTAAGACAAAGATTTACGGTGAGGAGACAGTGCTTGGTGTAATTGATTCAAGATTTATGATGGGAAGCATGGGGCATGTGGTTGGTGAGAAAATCACAAGCGCATTTGAGCGTGCCACAGAGGAAAGACTTCCGGTTATATTATTCTGCTGTTCAGGTGGAGCCAGAATGCAGGAGGGTATCATTTCACTGATGCAGATGGCAAAGACCTCAGCCGCAGCAAAGCGTCATTCAGAGGCGGGGCTTTTATATGTGCCTGTACTCACAGATCCTACAACAGGTGGTGTGACAGCCAGCTTTGCAATGCTTGGAGACATCATTCTTGCAGAGCCAAAGGCACTTATCGGCTTTGCAGGTCCTCGTGTTATCGAGCAGACCATCGGACAGAAGCTGCCTGAGGGCTTCCAGAGAGCAGAGTTCCAGCTTGAGCATGGCTTTGTGGATATGATAGTTGAGCGTGAGGATTTAAAGAAGACTCTTTACAAGATTTTACGTGCTCACAGACCTACAACAGGCTATGCCAATTTTGACCCGCTTCACTCAGACGACAATTACGAGCCGACAGAGCTTATGAAGGAGCGCGAGGTCAAGGCTAAGCCATTTAAGGTATGGGATAAGGTCAGTGCCGCAAGACAGATTAAGAGACTTGCATCGGTTGACTATATGGACTATATCTTTGATGAGTTTATGGAGCTGCACGGAGACAGATATTTCCGCGATGACCCGGCTATCGTAGGCGGAATTGCATACTTAGACGGCCAGCCGGTCACAGTTATCGGTGTTCACAAGGGAAAAGACCTTGAGGATTGTGCAAAGAGAAACTATGGTATGCCATCACCTGAGGGCTACCGCAAGGCACTGCGCCTCATGAAGCAGGCAGAGAAATTCAACCGTCCAATCATAACCTTTGTCAATACATCAGGAGCTTATCCTGGAATGGAAGCAGAGGAAAACGGACAGGGTGAGGCAATCGCAAGAAACCTTTATGAGATGAGCGGCATCAAGGTGCCAATCCTTTGTCTCATGATAGGAGAAGGCGGAAGCGGCGGAGCTTTAGCTCTTTCTGTAGGAAATGAAGTGTGGATGATGGAAAATGCCACATACTCAATCCTCTCGCCTGAGGGCTTTGCATCTATCCTCTGGAAGGACGGAAAGCGTGCAAAGGAAGCCGCAGAGGTAATGAAGATTACAGCACACGACTTAAAGGAGCTTGATGTCGTGGATGATATAATACCTGAGTTTGGCGGAGCCGACGAGGATGCCCTTTCATCAATCGGAAACTACATGAAGGGCAACATGAAGAAATTCTTGGAAAAAGAAAGCAAATTGACAAAGGACCAGCTCTTGGAGGAAAGATACAAGCGTTTCCGCAAGTTCTAGTCCCGGAAAGGAAATTCTATGAAGATAGTTGGAACAGGAAGCTGCCTGCCACAGAGAGTGGTCTCAAACGATGACCTGGCAGCCATAATGGACACATCTGACGAGTGGATCAACTCGCGTACAGGAATAAGAAACAGACACATTGCAACGACTGAGACAACCACCTCACTTGCCTGTGATGCAGTAAAAAGTGCGCTGCAGGATGCGGGGATTGACGGAAGTGAGATAGACCTGATAATAGCGGCAAGCGTATCCACAGACAAAATCGTTCCATCGCTCGCATGTCAGATTCAGGCTGAGATAGGTGCCGAAGGTGCAGTGGCATTTGACATAAATGCCGCATGCTCAGGCTTTTTATTCGGGCTTGCCACAGCAGATGCGTATTTTAAGACCGGCAGATTTCACAAGGCAGTCGTAGTGGGAGCAGAGGTTCTTTCAAAAATAATGGATTGGAATGACAGAAGCATCTGTGTACTCTTCGGAGATGGAGCAGGAGCAGCGGTTGTGACAGACGAGGGCGATGCATTCAAGGGCTTTGTACAGGGCTCGGACGGAAAAGGCGGTGAGGCGCTTGACGGAGACAACCGTCCCGTAGTCAATCCGTTTACCGACAATGGAAAGCAGTCTGCACTCGGTGGATATGTCACCATGGACGGTCCTGCTGTATACAAGTTTGCGGTAAAGACAGTGCCAAAGGCTATAAATGAGCTGCTTGATGAAATCGGCTGGAGCGCAGATGATGTGGATGTCTATGTGCTGCATCAGGCCAATATCCGTATTATTGAGTCGGTTGCCAAAAGGCTTAAGCAGCCTATGGACAAATTTCCGACCAATTTACAGCAGTGTGGAAATATTTCTGCGGCAAGTGTGCCGATTTTGCTTGATAAAGTCCGCAAAGATGGTATGATAAAGCATGAGGAAAAAATAATTTTATCAGGCTTTGGAGCAGGACTTACATGGGGAGCCTGCGCCATAGAGTGGCAATAGAAAGAGGTATTTATGACGGCAGATGAAACTTTAAATGAATTATTGGTGTGTCTGTTCAAGGATTTGACAGAGATAGAGGGCAGATGTCTGATAACAGACGAATTTTCTGATATTTCTATCAACGATATGCATATAATAGAGGCAATAGGAGTCGATGAGCCAAAGCGCTCCGGCACCGTAGCCAAGCTTATGTCTATCACACTGGGCACACTGACAAAGGCAATAGATGGTCTCACCCGCAAGGGATACGTGAACCGTATCCGCAGTGAGGAGGATAAGCGTGTGGTAAAGCTCTCACTCACCGACAAGGGAAAGAGTGCATACTATCATCATGAGCAGTTTCACCGTCATATGATAGAGCATATAAAGGACGGTCTTTCGGATGACGAAATGAAAGTTCTTATAACTTCACTTGCAAAACTCTCTGATTATTTCAAGGTGGTATATTCCGATGATGAGGAGAATCA
>ENA-UEQY01001709-UEQY01001709.1-human-gut-metagenome-genome-assembly--contig:-NODE-1709-length-12791-cov-4.312569_pt1 | contig 12791 bp, 8 predicted proteins | sample MGYA00242949_ERZ507949 | MGnify/ENA primary metagenome ERZ507949 (study PRJEB26167, sample SAMN06115403) | human gut metagenome | host: Homo sapiens | place: China:Jiangsu | collected 2016-07-06... | reverse complement strand
GCGTTCGTCACGAACGCCCTCGGAGCAGATGAGACGGGTACCCTGCGGGTTTCCCGCATGCCGGCCGGCTCAGTCGAGAAAGCCCTCTTCGACGAGACGCTGCCGCACCTTGACCCAATTGACGAACGGGCGTTTGATGCCGTCTTCGAACTTGATCGGGCATCCCAGCGCGCTGTCGTCGATGTAGAGGTCGGCGAAGACCTTGGGCGAGTCGGTCCACTCCCGCTGTGCGGGGTTCTCGTTGACGGCGTAGAGCGGAATGTCGTTGCGGGCGAACCATGCTACGGCGTCGTCGAGCAGTCTCCCGCTGCGCATCGTGTAGAGAATCACCCGGCAACCGTTGCCGATCAGTTCCCGCAGCACGGGAACGGCGCCGATGTCGTTGCCGATATGGGGGTAGGCGTGCGTAACGACCGTACCGTCGAAGTCGACGGCGATAATTGCATCCCGGATAGCCATTGCGGTATTACTTTTTATCGTTCAGACCCAAGAAATCTTTCAGCCGTTGCGTGAGATTGTAGCGGCTGTCGATGACGGCCGAGGACTTTTGGCTCTCGTCTTCGCCGTAGCCGTATCCATAGCCGTAACCATACCCGTATCCGTAGCCATATCCGTAACCGTATCCGCGGCGTGCGCCTCCGGTCGAACCATTGAGCACGATGCTCATGTTGTGGAATTTCTTCTCGCGGTAGAGTTTTTCGATGTCGGGCAGCTGCCGGCGGTCCAGCAGTCCTTCGCGGATCACGTAGATCGTCAGGTCGGCCAGGCGGTCGGTAATCAGCGCGTCGGCCACGGCCATGGCGGGCACGCTGTCGATGACGACGTAGTCGTAGCGTTTGCGCAGGTCGGCCATGAATTCGTCGAACTTCTCCGACAGGAGCATTTCGGCCGGGTTGGGCGGTTGCAGACCGGCGAAGATGATGTCGAGATTCTCGTGCAGGCCGCTCTGGAAGACGATGTCGTTGAGGTTGGCGATCGTTCCGGAGATGTAGCCCGATACGCCGTTTCGGTTGTCGCGCTGACCCATCTGTTTGGAGAGAGTGCGGCGGCGCAGGTCGAGGTCGACGATGACTACCTTCTTGTCGGCCAGGGCGAGCGTCATGGCCAGGTTCGTCGTGACGAAGGTCTTGCCCGCATGGGGATTCGACGAGGTGACCATGATGATCTGCAACTTGCCCGACTTGACGCTCATGAAGCCCAGGTTCGAACGGATCAGCCGGAATGCCTCCGAGACGCTGTCGCGGCCGTTGTCGCGCACCACCACCGATCCCTGCCGGGTCGAACCGTGGTATTCGGGGATGTCGCCGAGGAACGGAATGCTCAGTTTGTCCTCGATGTCCTTGCGGCCGCGGATGGTGGTGTCGAGAATCTCCATCAGGTAGATGATGCCGAACGGCGTGGCCAGACCGAACAGCAGTGCGATGAAGAGGATGATGACCGAGCGGGGCGCCACGGGGGTGCTGCTGCCGTAGGCCGGATCGATGATCCGGGCGTTGTTGTCGGCGATGGCCTTGGTCAGTTCATTCTCCTCGCGTTTGTTCAACAGGTAGAGGTAGAGCTCCTCCTTGATGCGCTGCTGGCGGGTATTGTCGAGCAGTTCGGTGCTCTGGCGGGTCGCCGAAGCGATGCGCGTGCGGGCGAGGCTCTCCTCGCGGCGGATGTTGTTCAGCTGGATTTCGAGCGTCGAGATATGCGATTGGAGCGAGGCGATGATCGCCCGCCGCAGCGCGGCCAACTCGCTGTCGAAATCCTGGATGACGGGGCTGTTGCTCGATGCGTTGCCGGCGAGTTTGTCGCGGCGGAGCATCAGCTCGTTGTAGTTCTTGATCTGGTCGGAGATCGACACGTTGGTGATGGCGACGTTGGCCGGGATCAGGTCGCGCAGCTTGGTGTCGTTGAGCAGATAGTCGCGTATGTACTGCGCCATGCTGATCTGGTTCTCCACCGAAAGACCTGCGGTTTTGAATTGCGAACTCTCGGTCAGGCTTTGCGTGGCCTGCGCCGTGATGTCGTACATCTCGTTGTCTTTCTTATAGGTGGAGATCTTGCGGTCTACGGCGTCCAGCTCCGAACCGATGATGCGCAGCCGCTTGTCGATGAAGTCGGCCGTGTAGTCGGCGATACGGTTCTTGTCGTTGATCGACTCGTCGTTATAGCGGGCGATGAGCGTGTTGATGACGTCCTCCGCACGGCGGGGAATGTTGTCGTCGAGCGAAATGGAGATGGCGTTGGCCTGCTTCTCGACCAACTCGATGGCGATTCGCTTGTTGTAACCCGAGGCCATGCTGCTCACGATCTGTTTGCTCACCGAAATCGGGTCGCCGAAGTAGTCGTCGGACATGTAGAGCGTCGGCGTCACGACGAGCAGTCCGCACGGCGTGGTGATCGTGTCGTTGAACCGCCCCGTCATCTCGACCTCGTAGATCTCCGAATCCTTGTCCTTGTCGGAATCGGCCGAGGTGCGGTTGACGAACTTCGTGAGCGAGAACTTCTCGTTGTCGACGGGGGTCAGTTCGAACGCCAGCGCCTGCCGCTCGTTGTCGTCGATGAAGGTGACGTCGATCGGCGAACGGCGGTAGAGGTTCTCGGTGCGCAGCCCGTGTTTGACGACGTAGTTGACGTGCAGGTTGAGCCGCCGTACCACTTCGGTCATCAGGCTGCGCGATTTGAGCACGATGATCTCGTTGTCGACGTTGCGGCGTGCCGTGGCTCCCAGCAGGTCGCCGAAGGCGGCGATATCCGTTTCGCTGCCCTTCTTGCCGTCCTTGATGAGGATCGTAGCCGTGCGGTTGTAGACTTTCGGCGCCGTGTAGATATAGAAAAGCGCGCACGAAAGGCAGACGACCGTCGACAACAGGAACCAGAACCAGTTGCCGATGACCATTTGTATGAGGTCGTGGATCGAGAAGTTGATGCTGTCCTCGTTCCCTTCCGCAGGGACGTTGTTTACATTGCGATTTTCTTCCATGAAAAACTGGCGATTATTAGCGGGTGATGGTGACGAGGAGCGTCGCCACGGAGACGGCTACCGAAACGAGCGAGATGTAGAACGAACGGTTCTGGTTGATTTCGCGCGCCTGCGGCTTGGATTTGTTCGGCGTGACGTAGACGACGTCGTCCTGTTGCAGATAGAAGTAGGGCGACGTGAGGATGTCCGGGTTTTTGAGGTCGAAATAGTGCACCGTCCTCATGCCGTTCTCTTCGCGGATCAGCGCCACGTTCTCGCGCTGGCCGTAGATCGTCAGGTCGCCGGCCATGGCTAGGGCGTCGAAGAGCGAGATGCGGTCTTTGGTGATGGAGAACTGTCCGGGGCGGGCAACCTCGCCCAGGACGGAGAATTTCACGTCGGCGAACTGGATGATGACGATCGGGTCGTGCACCATCCCGTTTTCGCGGATCGTGTTTTCGATCTTTTTGGCAAGCTCGTTGCGCGTGAGTCCGTCGCAATCGATCTCGCCGATGATCGGCAACTGGATTTTGCCCTCTTTGTCGACGGTGAGGATTTGGAGGTTTCCGTTCGAGGAACTCGAATAGGAGGAGAGTCCGTTGAGCGAGTTGTAGGAGGATGCCGCGTTGAACGGGGCTGCCAGTTCGGGGTCCTTGCTGTTGATGGTCACCGTGAGCCGGTCGAGCGGTTTGATGCGGATCTGGTAGTCCTGTTCGATGGCGGTCGGAATGTCGGTCTGTACCTGCTGGATGTAGGCCGCGCGTTTGTTGGTGGCGCACGATGCCAGCAGCAATGCGCCGAGTATGAAAATCCCGAGATGTTTCATGGGTTTTATGTCGACTTAATCTTTAATGTTTTGAATGGTTGCGCAAAGATATTACTTTTTTTCCGATAATCCGCCGCGGGAAGGGTTGAAAAGTAAAATATTTCGGATGTTGCCGAATTTTCCTATTTTTGCGGTCTGAATCGGATAAAAATGGACGAAACGACACATATTCCGCATCCCGCATGGAGTTATCCTGCGGTGATCTATGAATTGAACGTGCGGCAGCTGACGCCCGAAGGGACTTTCGCCGCCGCCGAAAAACATCTCCCCCGCCTGCGCGAGCTGGGCATCGACGCCGTGTGGCTGATGCCGATCCACCCGATCGGCGAGACGAACCGCAAGGGGACGCTGGGCTCCTACTACGCCGTGCGCGACTACTGCGGCGTCAATCCCGAATTCGGGACGATGGCCGATTTCGACCGCTTCGTGTCGACGGCGCACGGGCTGGGGCTGAAAGTGCTGCTCGACTGGGTGGCCAACCACACGGCGCGCGACGCGCGGTGGGTGACCGAGTGTCCGGCCGACTGGTACGAGCGCGACGCGGCGGGCGAGCCGGTCGTGCCCAACGGCTGGGACGACACGGCCAAGCTCAACTACGCCAACCGAGCCGTGTGGCAGGGGCAGATCGACGCCATGCGCTTCTGGCTCGCGGAGCACGGCGTGGACGGGTTCCGCTGCGATATGGCCATGCTGGTGCCCACGGCCTTCTGGCAGGAGGCTGCGGCGCAGCTGCGCGAAGTGAAGCACAATCTCTTCATGCTGGCCGAAGCCGAGCAGGCGGATCTTTTCGACCGTGCGTTCGACGCCTGCTATGCGTGGGAGTTCCACCATATCGTCAACGACATCGCGCAGGGACGTCGCCGCGTGTGGGATCTGCGCAACTACCTTTACGCCGACCGCGACCGTTATCCGCGTTCGGCCATGCGGCTGATGTTCACCTCCAATCACGACGAGAATTCGTGGAACGGCAGCGAGTTCCGCCGGCTGGGCGATGCGGCCGGAATCATGGCCGCGCTGACGTTCGTGCTGCCGCAGTCGATGCCGCTCGTCTATACGGGGCAGGAGTTCGGCTACGACCATTCGTTCGCCTTCTTCGACCGCGATCCGATGGTCGATCCCCGTCCGGGGCGCTTCACGGAGCTGTACCGGCTGCTGTGTCTGTTGAAGCACCGCAACCGCGCGTTGCAGGCGGGCGAGCGGGGCGGTTCGTTCGTCGAGATCGAGAACAACGCCAAGGATTGCCTGATGACTTTCGTGCGCGAGGTGGAGGGCAACCGCGTACTCTGCGTGATGAACCTCTCGCCCTATACGATCCACGCCGATTTCAATACGGGCATCTATCAGGGCGAATACGCCGATGCGCTGACGGGCAACCGGATCGTCGTGCCTTATCGCGTCGAGCAGGATATGGCGCCGTGGAGCTACCGGATTCTGATTCGGGAGTGATCCGGTCCGGGGCTTGTCGTGCATCGGTTCGGGTTTTGCGACGGGCGCCCGAATCGCTCGGAGAGGGCTTGGCGGTTCGGAAAATTTGATTTATCTTTGAGACGATGATACGCAATCTCCTCCTGTTGGTCTGCCTGTGCGCGTGGCTGCCCGCCGCGGCGCATCCCTACGCGGTGGAACAGATCGAAAACGTGCAGTCGGCCGACCGTACGCGCTTCACGTCGAATCCCGACGGGATCCTTTCGCAGGCGGCCGTGGCGCGCATCGACTCGATCTGCTACGGCCTGCGCCAGCGCGGTGCGGCGCAGGTGGCCGTGGTGGCCGTCGACGCCATTGCGGGCGGCGATCCCTTCACGTTCGCCTACGAGCTCTTCTCGAAGTGGGGCGTCGGCCGCCGCGAGGACAGCAACGGCGTGGGCATCCTGCTTGTGAGGGAGCAGCGCGAAATCCGCTTCGTGACGGGGCGCGGCGTCGAGGGCGTGCTGCCCGACGCGCTTTGCAAACGCATCCAGACGAATTATATGTTGCCCGCCTTCCGCGAAGGCGACTACGACCGCGGCATGGTGCGCGGCGTCGAAGCCGTGGCGGCCGTGCTCGCGGGCAGCGAACTCGAAACGGGCGTGCCGGACGCCGTTCCGCAGGAGGACGACACGCCCTGGTGGGTGATCGCGCTGATCGTAGGCGGATGCGTCGCCGTGCCGCTGGTGGCCGTCGTGCGTATGCTGCGCTGTCCGCGCTGCAAGCGGTGGTTCGCGCTGCGGTCGCAGGGCGAGCGGATCGTGCTGCGTGCCGAGGGGTGGCGCATGGTCGAACAGACGCTCGTCTGCCGCCGTTGCGGCGAGACGATCCGGCGTCGCCGCAGGGAAGCCGACGGCAGCGACATCGGCGGCCGCGGCGGCGGAATGTGGATCGGAGGCCGGGGTCTCTTCGGCGGAGGTTTCGGCGGAGGACATGCGGGCGGCGGCTTCGGGGGCGGCAGCTTCGGAGGCGGCGGTGCCGGTTCGAAATGGTGAAAAGCAAAAAAGCGGCGGGCAGGTTAGTAACCTTGTCCGTTCGTCCGTATTAATTAACGTATTTAACAACGAAAACGAACCTTTTCGTTAGGCCGAGCGCCGAGCCGCACTTGTGCGGGCTATGCCGAGGCGAGAAAAGGAGCATGAAAGTGAACAACATGAAAAAGAGTCTTTGGATTGTCCTTGCGGTCGTTGCGGTGCTCGCCGTCTGGGGGTATTCGGTCTACAACGGCCTGGTCGAAAAGGAGGAGGCCGTACACGGTGCGTGGTCGAACGTCGAGACGCAGTATCAGCGCCGCTCCGATCTGATTCCCAATCTTGTCAATACGGTGAAGGGGTATGCCGCCCACGAGCAGCAGACGCTCGCGGCGGTGGTCGATGCGCGTTCGAAGGCGACTTCGATGAATGTCGACGCCGACGACCTGACGCCCGAACGGCTGGCGGCATTCCAGCAGGCGCAGGAGGGCGTGCGTTCGGCGCTGGGGCGTCTGATCGCCGTCGCCGAGAACTATCCCGATCTGAAAGCCAACAGCAATTTTCAGGAGTTGCAGGCGCAGTTGGAGGGGACGGAGAATCGCATCGCCGTAGCCCGCACGGCCTTCAACGAGAAGACGCAGGCCTACAACGTCGCCGTCCGCCGTTTTCCGGCCAATCTGGTGGCGGGAATACTCTCGTTCGGGCAGAAACCCTATTTCGAGGCGGACGACAGCGCTGCGCAGGCGCCCGAAGTCGCCTTCTGATACGACAAACTACTAACCCTGATTCGATATGAAACGATTTTTTCTGTTGACACTGGCCTCGGCGGCGCTTCTCGGCGCTTCGGCCGCACCGGTCAAAACCTATGAAGTGAAGAGTCCCGACGGTCGTCTGGCCCTCGTGCTCACGGCAGGCGAACGGCTGAGCTTTACGGTCGCCCGCGACGGGGAGACGCTGGTCGCCCCCTCCGAAATGGCGCTGACGCTCTCGACGGGCGAGGTGCTGGGCGAGTCGCCCCGGGTGCGCTCGGCACGGCGGCGTGCGGTGACCGAGACGATCGACGCGCCGCTCTACCGCCAGAGCCGTTTCGATGCGGCCTACAACGAACTCGACCTGCGCCTGCGCGGCGATTACGGCATCCTGGCCCGCGCCTACGACGACGGCGTCTGCTACCGCTTCTATACGGAGCGCGACGGCGAGCTGACGATCGTCGACGAGACGGCGCAGCTCAATTTCGAGGGCGATCCGTCGGCCTACATTCCCTATTCCAAAACGGAGATTCCGATGCGGACGTCGTTCGAAAATACCTACGAGTACGCGCCGCTGAGCAAGTTCCGGACGCAGACGGTGGCCTTCATGCCGGTGCTTGTCGATCTGGGAGAGCGGGGTTACGTGCTCTACACCGAATCGGACGTCGAGGCCTATCCGGGCGTCTACCTTACCTACGACAAGGAGGCCAAGGGGTTTGCGGCCCGTTTCGCGGAGTGCCCGACCGAGACGTCGCTGACCAAACGCTTTCAGGACGTCGTGGAGCGGAGTGCCGACTACATCGCCCGCGTCGACGGCCGGCGCAGCTATCCGTGGCGCATTGTGGCCTACGCCGCGACGGCGACCGAACTGCCCGTGAACGACATGGTCTGGCAGACGGCCGAAGCGAGCCGCGTGGCCGACGCCTCGTGGGTGCGCGACGGCAAGATCGCATGGGACTGGTGGAACAACTGGGGCGTCTACGGCGTCGATTTCAAGTCGGGCATCAATACCGAAACCTATAAGTATTTCATCGATTTCGCCGCCGCCAACGGCATCGAGTACGTGGCGCTCGACGAGGGGTGGGGCGTGCGCGACGGCGACGTCATGCACGTCGTGCCGGAGATCGACCTGCCGGAGATCGTCTCCTACGCCCGCGAGAAGAAGGTGGGCATCATCCTGTGGGTGGTGGCCAAGGTGCTCGACGACAAGCTCGAGGAGGCGTGCCGCTACTATTCGGAGCTGGGCGTCGCGGGCTGGAAGGTCGACTTCATCGACCGGCAGGACCAGGCGGCCGTGGAGCGTGTCTACCGCATCGCCGACGCTGCGGCGCGCTACCGCATGATCGTGGATTTCCACGGCGTCTACAAGCCCACGGGGTTGCAGCGCACCTATCCCAACGTCGTCAACTTCGAAGGGATCTTCGGTCTGGAACAGCTCAAATGGACGGACAAGACGGACGCCGACATGCCGGCCTACGACTGCACCTTCCCCTTCATCCGTCAGGTGGCCGGCCCGGTCGACTACACGCAGGGGGCGATGCGCAACGCTTCGCGCAAGAATTTCCGTGCGGTCAACAACCATCCGATGAGCCAGGGCACGCGCGCCCATCAGGTCGCGACCTACGTCGTCTTCGATTCGCCGCTGGTGATGCTCTGCGATTCGCCGACGGCCTACGAGAAGGAGCCTGAGACGCTCGACTACATCGTGCGCTTCCCGACGCGCTTCGACCAGACGTTGATTCCCGCCGGCGAGATCGGCCGCTACATCGTCACGGCGCGGCGTGCGGGCGACCGCTGGTATCTGGGTGCGCTGACGAACTGGGATGCCCGCGAGGTGGAGGTGAAACTCGATTTCCTGGGCGACGGCCGGTGGAAGGCGCGCATCTTCCGCGACGGCGTGAATGCCGACCGCTACGGCGAGGATTACCTCTTGGAGGAGCGGACGGTGACGGCGGCCGACAGTCTTGCGATGCCGATGGCCCCCGGCGGCGGTTACGCCGTGCAGTTCGAACGGGTGCAGTAATCTCCGACCGACGATACGGGGAGCGCTTTCGGGCGCTCCTCTTTCGTTTGCGGTACGGGATACAGAAAGGGGGGGGGCCGTCCGGCGATCGGACGGCCCCCCCCCTTGCATTCGTACGGTCGGGTGCGTCACTCCTCGAGCCAGCTGCCCAGCTCGGCGTAGATCTTGTCGGCGATGAACTTCATCGCCTCGGAGCTCGGGTGACACCCCTTGCCCGTGGCGGGATTGTAGTCGTGCTTGGGCATGTAGGTCTGGTCGTTGAAGCCGTTCACGGCGTAGAGGTCGACGCAGCGGGCGCCGTAGTGGCGGGCGATGGCGAGCGTCGAGCGTTCGATGCCCGTCGAGAGGTAGTCGCCGATGATGCAGACGATCTTGACGTCGGGATAACGCTCTTTCAGCAAGCGAAGCAGTTTGATGTAGGCCGTGCAGAAGGTCGTGTCGTCGAGCGCTTCGATCTCGGCGCGCGTCGCGGCCGCGTCGGCTGCGGCGAACAATTCGGCCAGCGCTGCCTCCGACGGTGCCTCGGCGCTTTGGATCGGAATGCCCGGAGCGAGCGGGTCGACGTTGTGCGCGTAGTCGTTCGTGCCGCCGTGGATGAGCACGATATCGGGCTGCCCCACGCCGCCCTGTGCGATGAAGCGGGCGCAGAAGTCGTTGCCGTACCATGCCTGGGAAGCGTAGGCCGGATCGGTCGTGCGGGCGACGGCCGTACCGGAGAAGGAGATGTTGCGCTCGATGCGGGCGTCGGACATCAGGTCGTGGGCCAGCCGGTACCAGTAGGTTTGCGACACGGAGGTCAGATCGTGGTCCGAGGTCGGATAGTGGCATGAATAACCCGACGGTACGAAACCTCGGAAGGTCGAAATCGAGTCGCCTATAACGCTGATGCGCTTGGTCTTGCTCACGGGCAGCAGGGTGGTCATGCCTTCGATGACGGGGTATCCGTCGGCGTCGAGCGTCCAGTTTTTCAGTGTGCGGCCGCAAGTGCCCTCGTAAGCGGCGACAGCGGCATTGAGGTCGGCCAGCAGCGTCGACATCTCTCCGTAGGCCTTGACGGTCGCTGCGTCCGCCTTGGTGAGATTCGAAATTCCCGGACCGGCCTGCGTGCTCGGGTCGAAATAACAATGTTTGAGTGAGGTGATCGTATAGCTGCCGCTGTGGATTTTGGCGTAGATGCCGCCGCAGTAGATGGAGGTCGAGGGTTCGCCGTCGGTCAGGAAGCCGTCGTGGCCGATGGTCGAGTAGAGTCCGTAGAGTTCGGCGGCTGTCGGCGAGCCGTTCTGGAAACCGAGGATACCCGACAGCGTGTTGTTGGCCGAGGGATAACCGCCTGCCTTGCCTACGGTCTTGACGGTTTGGACGCGCGATGCGCAGTTGACGATGTGGGCTTTGCCCGTTCCGACTTGCAGCCAGCCGACCAGACCGGTTGCGAGCGTATAGCCGTTGGAACCGTTGTTGCCCGTCGCCTCGACCTCGCGGCCGGCGTAGATGCTGTTGACGATGTCGACGATGCAGGCCGCGTCGTTGCATTTGGCGTATCCGCAGATACCGCCCACGCTGTGCTGTCCGCGGCAGTTGCCGTAGGCGATGCAGCCGTCGACGGCGGTTTCGCCTTTCGATACGATGTAGCCCACGATACCGCCCACCTGATGCAATGAGGAGCTGACGTCGCCGTAGGCCTGGCAGTTCTCGATGAAACTGTCGCCGTAGGAGGTGATCGAACCGGATATACCGCCTGTATTGTAGCCGTATCCCGTGACGGATTCCCGCGACGTGCAGTTCCGCACGATCGATGTGTGCTCCGCTGTGGCGGTTCCCTGATAGCCGGCGATGCCGCCGACGTTATCGGCTCCGAATACCATGATGTCGGTTTCGCAATCTTCGACGACGGCTGTCATATTGCTTCCGTCGTCGGCGTTTTCCTCGTTGGCTTGCAGCGCCCCGACGATGCCGCCCGTGTGATCGCCCTTCGACGAGAGCGAGGCCGAGGCAGCGATCGTGCAGCCGGAGATCTTGCCCGAAGTGAGATGTCCCGCGATTCCGCCGACATAATTGCCGTTGTAGGCCGACGCTTTGCCGCCCACCGTACAGTTCTCTATCGTCGAATTGTGACGGGCGCGGCCGACGATGCCGCCGAGGAAGTGAGTTTCGGCATCGATCGTGGCCGCGGCGTCGACCGTGCAGTCCGATATCTTCGTCCCGCTCGTGTAGCCGGCCATGCCGCCGATCTGTGCCAGCGCGCGAATAGAGCCTTTCAACGTGCAGCCTGCGATCTCGGAGTCGAGCGCGTAGCCGATGATACCGCCGACGTCGCTGACGGCATATCCGTCGAACTCCGTTTCGGCCGTTCCGACGAGCGATCCTTCAAACGTGCAGCCGCGGATCACGCTTTGTTTCGCCACGCCGGCCACACCGCCTGCATGGAGTCCGGAAGCCGAGTATTCGCACTCTTCGAGATGGATGTCCTTCACGGTCGCTCCGTCCAGATAACCGAACAGACCGCAGGCGCCGGATTCGCAGTTTGTCAGCGTGAAATTGCCGATCGTGTGGCCTCCGCCGTCGTAAACGCCCCGGAACGGCGATTGTTCGCTGAGTCCGATCGGTTGGATCGCGATCTGAGCCATGTCGATGTCGGCAATTTGGAGGTAATGTTTGTCGGCGAATTCGGCGTATTCGCCGCCGTCGCTGTTGCAAAGAGCGATCAGTCGTTGCAGGTCTTCTGCCGTCGCCACCTGATAGGGGGCTTCGGCGGTTCCTTCGCCGTTCCAGCCGTCGATGGATTCTCTGGCTGCGGTCGAAAGGTTTATGCTCGCATCGTAGCAGGCGTTACGTTTCATTTCGCATTGGAACGGCTGCGTGTACACGGCTTTTTCGGTGGTTACGGAGAGGGTCCCGTCGTAGGTGCCCGGAGCGAGTATCATGTAAATGTCTTTGGCGCTCTCCTGCGACGACGGGACGGCGTAAGGAATGGAGAGCTGGGTTTTTGCCGTGCGGGAGGCGAGTCCTGTCACGATCAGCGACGCCTCGTCACTCAGCCCGGTCAGATCCAGTTTAAATGCACCGGCCATCGGCGTATTCTCGTCGGCGAAAGCGATCGATTGCACCTTCTCGTCTCCGTACTGTCCGTCTGCGAAGACCTTTGCGCGCAGAATTCCTCCCAGCACGTGCATTTGCAGGGCGGGTATCTCAGAGAGGGACTCGGCGTCGAGTCTTTGCGGATAGGAGACCATTGGCAGGTTCGCGATGTCGAATGCGCCGGCTTCGGACTGCGACTGTACGGCAGCGATCGACAGCGCCACGTTTTTCGCATCGTTGGACGAATTGTCTTTCGTGTAGGGAAAATAGGCATGGAGCTTGTCGCCGGTTTCGGCGCGGTTGACGTGGAATGCGATCGCGCTTGTGCCATCGTTCGTTGTGACGGAGGCTTCGGCATTGAGCGTCGGTGCCGACGATACGGCGTAGACTCCGATCCTGTCGCCGCTTTCCCACGGGTGTCTGTCGTCCGTCGACGATCCGAGAGCCGCCGTCAGGTCGGATTCGACGATGCAGGTCAGGTCAACGCCTCCGCTTTTCGGTTGTTCGACGGGGGCGTCGTCCGTGCAGGCGCCGAGTGCCAGCGCCAGCGTCGCAGAACAGGCGAACAGCCTCCCGATAAGACCGCTCCGGCGTTTTGCTGTCCGGACGGTCTTGTTTCGGAAGTTCTCTCTGCGAACGTCGTGTCTGTCGCTGCCGACCGTCGTGTGGCGGATTCCTGCCGTGTAGTCGGGCTTTTTGATCTTTTCTTGTGTCATAAATTTGTGTATTTAGAATA
>ENA-UEQY01001703-UEQY01001703.1-human-gut-metagenome-genome-assembly--contig:-NODE-1703-length-12812-cov-5.435257_pt1 | contig 12812 bp, 9 predicted proteins | sample MGYA00242949_ERZ507949 | MGnify/ENA primary metagenome ERZ507949 (study PRJEB26167, sample SAMN06115403) | human gut metagenome | host: Homo sapiens | place: China:Jiangsu | collected 2016-07-06... | reverse complement strand
ATCTAACAGCATAAGATTATTGATATTACATGAATTTAATGGTGAATAATAAAAAATTCCGTGCTGATTTTAATGCAAAGGTAAACGAGATTATTGAAGCTATCGGAAAATTGAACTAAAAACAGAATGAAGAAAGCAATTTATAGCTTTATCTATTACCGCCTGTTAGGGTGGAAAACAAACGTTACGGTACCTAATTATGATAAATGCGTAATATGTGCCGCACCACACACAACGAACTTTGATTTATTTATTGGAAAACTATTTTACGGTGCTTTAGGCCGCAAGACAAGTTTCATGATGAAAAAAGAATGGTTATTTTTTCCATTAGGATTAATTTTCAAAGCTGTAGGCGGGATTCCCGTAGATCGTGGACGGAAGACTTCATTGGTAGACCAAATGGTTCACCACTTTAACGAATGCAAAAAGTTTCATCTGGCCATTACCCCCGAAGGAACCCGGAAAGCCAATCCAAACTGGAAAAAAGGATTTTATTATATCTCCCTCAAAGCGCAGGTGCCTATCGTATTGATTGGCATCGACTATGAAAAGAAGACGATTTCGGCAACCAAAGCCATTATGCCTTCGGGAGATATTAATAAAGACATGAGGGAAATCAAGCTCTATTACAAAGATTTCAAAGGAAAACATCCTGAGAACTTTGCTCTTGGAGAAATATGATTTAAGTATTAGACAATAAGTATTAACCATAATGGATTCCATTCGAGTTTCTATCATACAAACCGATATCGTTTGGGAAAATAAACAAGAAAATCTCCGTTTGCTCCACGAAAAGCTACAAAGCCTCCGTGGAACAACGGAGATTGTTGTTTTACCGGAAATGTTCTCGACAGGGTTCAGTATGCAAAGCCAGACATTAGCAGAGCCCAATTCCGGCAAAACAATCTCTACTTTGAAACAATGGGCATCCTTATTTCAACTGGCTATCTGTGGAAGCTATATTGCCACTGATAACGGACAGTTTTATAACCGTGCTTTCTTCCTCACTCCCGAAGGAGAATACTATTTTTACGATAAACGCCATTTGTTCCGCATGGGACGTGAAGCCGAACACTTTTCCGCAGGTAACAAACGGATCATCATTCCCTATCATGGGTGGAATATCTGCCTGCTTGTATGTTACGATCTCCGTTTTCCTGTGTGGAGCCGGAACGTCAAGAATGAATATGACTTATTAATATATGTAGCAAACTGGCCTATCCCCCGTCGCCTGGCTTGGGACGCTTTGCTCCGAGCACGTGCTTTGGAAAATCAATGTTATGTATGCGGTGTCAACAGAACAGGCATGGACGGATATCATCTTAAATATAATGGAGGAAGCAAAATCTATTCCGCTTTCGGAGAAGAAATAGCCTCATTGCCGGACGAACAGGAAGGAATAGCTACGACAAGCCTCCAACTGGGTGCTCTCAACCGGCTCAGGGAAAAGTTTCCGGTTTGGAAAGATGCAGACGAATTTCATCTTTAGTATTTGCTATAAAACAAATGTTAAAAACGATTTGAAGGTGCAACAATACCTAGAAGTTAGTAGTTAATTATATAGACTTCTTTTGTATCTTTGTCGTGAAAATACAGTCGTAAGGACGCTAATCTTACATAACTTAATTAACAACTTTATGAAAACAAATCTTAGTTCTCAAATCAGTCTCCACCGGGTCTCCCCCAGATACTACAGACCGGAGAATGCATTTGAAAAATCAGTCTTGACAAGACTCGAAAAAATCCCTACGGACATCTATGAATCTGTAGAAGAAGGGGCTAACTATATTGCTCGAGAAATAGCACAGACCATCCGCGAAAAACAAAAAGCAGGACGTTTCTGCGTATTAGCACTTCCCGGAGGTAATTCACCCAGCCATGTATATCAGGAACTGATCCGTATGCATAAAGAAGAAGGCCTTAGCTTCCGTAACGTGATTGTATTTAATATGTACGAATACTATCCGTTATCTTCTGATGCAATCAACAGTAACTTCAATGCATTGAAAGAGATGTTGTTGGATCATATTGATATTGACAAACAGAATATATTTACTCCTGACGGAACAATCGCCAAAGATACAATCTTCGAATATTGCCGGTTGTATGAACAACGCATTGAAAGTTTCGGAGGAATTGACATTGCTCTGTTAGGTATCGGTCGCGTAGGCAATATCGCATTCAACGAACCGGGTTCCCGACTGAATTCTACCACCCGCCTGATTTTGCTGGATAATGCTTCACGCAATGAAGCATCTAAAATCTTCGGAACGTTGGATAATACGCCGATCAGTTCTATCACAATGGGAGTATCAACTATTCTCGGTGCAAAGAAAGTCTATTTACTTGCGTGGGGTGAAAATAAAGCAGCTATGATTAAAGAATGTGTAGAAGGACCTATCTCCGATACCATTCCTGCATCTTACCTGCAAACTCACAACAATGCCCATGTAGCCCTTGACCTCTCGGCTGCTATGAACTTAACCCGTATCCAACGCCCTTGGCTGGTTACTTCTTGCGAATGGAATGATAAATTAATCCGCAGCGCTATCGTTTGGCTATGCCAGTTGACAGGTAAGCCTATTTTGAAATTAACAAATAAGGATTACAATGAAAACGGTCTGAGCGAACTTCTGGCATTGTATGGTTCGGCATACAATGTGAATATTAAGATATTCAACGATTTGCAACATACTATCACAGGTTGGCCGGGTGGCAAACCGAATGCTGACGATACTTACCGTCCGGAACGTGCCAAACCATATCCGAAACGTGTGATTATCTTCTCTCCGCATCCAGATGATGATGTAATCTCCATGGGTGGAACACTCCGTCGTCTGGTAGAACAGAAACATGAGGTGCACGTAGCTTACGAGACTTCCGGCAATATTGCTGTAGGTGATGAGGAAGTAGTTCGTTTCATGCATTTCATCAACGGATTCAACCAACTCTTCAACAACAGCGAAGACCAGGTTATCAATGAGAAGTATGCAGAAATACGTAACTTCCTGAAAGAAAAGAAAGACGGTGATATGGACAGCCGTGATATACTTACTATCAAAGGCTTGATTCGTCGTGGTGAAGCACGTACCGCTTGTACTTATAACAATATACCACTAGAACGTTGTCACTTCCTCGACTTACCATTCTACGAAACAGGTAAGATTCAGAAGAACCCAATTAGTGAAGCGGATGTGGAAATCGTACGTAACCTGCTTCGTGAAGTGAAACCTCATCAGATTTTTGTAGCTGGTGACCTCGCAGATCCTCACGGAACACACCGTGTATGTACGGACGCCGTATTTGCTGCCGTCGACCTCGAAAAAGAAGAAGGTGCAAAATGGTTGAAAGACTGCCGTATCTGGATGTATCGTGGTGCATGGGCTGAATGGGAAATTGAAAACATTGAAATGGCAGTGCCTATCAGTCCGGAAGAACTTCGTGCAAAACGTAACTCTATCCTGAAACATCAGTCACAAATGGAAAGTGCTCCGTTCCTGGGTAATGACGAACGTTTGTTCTGGCAGCGCAGTGAAGACCGTAATCGTGGCACAGCTACTTTGTACGACCAGTTAGGTCTGGCTTCTTACGAAGCTATGGAAGCATTCGTAGAATATATTCCGCTATAAATAGAAAAGCTCTTAATTAAGAGAATATAAAACAATGAAAGAAGAGTGGGAAGTTTCGATACTTCTCACTCTTTTTTGTTTATTTTTGCGGGGAAAACCTAAAAGCATTGAATGATGAAAAAAATAATAGTGTTCTTCATATATCTGACAATGGGGATTAATATTCTTTTTGCCCAAGACATCGAAAGTAATATAAAAGAGCGGCTAACGGATTATTTCAATAAATATACCGCAACTGCCAAAATCAGCACCCCAAAACTGAATAGCTTCGACATTGATTATGACCGCAAAACAATTGCTGTTTATGCCTCTGAAAGCTTTGCCTACCAACCTTTTCGGTCGGAAACCGTAGAGACTATTTATAATCAAGTAAAAGATTTACTTCCCGGTCCGGTTCATTACTACCAGCTCACTATTTATGCAGACGGCAAGCCGATTGAAAATTTAGTGCCCAACCTTTATCGAAACAAGAAAAAAGATAAGGAACGGATGTCTTTGGACATTGATTATAAAGGAGTTCCCTGGGTGAAAAACATCTCACGCCCCAATGAAGTATCACGCGGGTTACAAGACCGCCATATCGCTGTCTGGCAAAGCCACGGTAATTATTTCAAAAACGATAAAAACGAATGGGGCTGGCAACGCCCCCGCTTGTTCTGCACAACAGAAGATCTGTTCACTCAATCTTTTGTTCTTCCTTATGTAATTCCGATGTTGGAAAATGCAGGCGCCGTTGTCTACACGCCTCGCGAACGGGATACGCAAAAGAATGAAATCATTGTGGATAATGATACGCCTAACGCTTCTCTCTATCTGGAGGTAGGCAGTAAAAAAGCTAAATGGGACAGAGCCTCGGTAAGAGGATTCGCCCAAAAGAAAACAATCTACCAAGATGGGGAAAATCCTTTCGCAGACGGTACTTGCCGAATGATCTCCACAGAAAGAAAGAAAAAGAAGAACAAGGACCAAGCTTTTGCCGAATGGGTACCTACCCTGCCGGCAACCGGAACATACGCTGTTTATGTTTCTTATCAGACATTACCCAACAGCGTAAGTGACGCCAAATATCTTGTCTTTCATAATGGAGGGGTTACGGAATTTAAAGTAAACCAAAAGATAGGCGGAGGAACTTGGGTATACCTCGGCACCTTTGAATTTGACAAAGGCAACAACGATTATGGCATGGTGGTATTGAGTAATGAAAGCAGCGAACATGGTGTAGTATGTGCCGATGCGGTGCGTTTCGGTGGAGGAATGGGCAATATTTCCCGCGGAGGAAAGATAAGCGGATTGCCGCGCTATCTGGAAGGGGCACGCTACTCTGCCCAGTGGGCGGGAATGCCTTACGATGTATATGCCGGGCGTAAAGGCGAGAATGATTATGCGGACGATATCAACACACGCTCCAATACAATCAATTATCTATCGGGAGGTTCTGTTTATAATCCTACGCAACCAGGGCTAGGAGTACCATTGGAAATGACAATGGCACTTCACAGTGATGCCGGATGCAGCAAAACGGACGAAATCATCGGTTCGCTCGGCATTTACACTACTGATTTCAATAACGGCAAACTGAATATGGGAACGGACCGGTATGCTTCACGTGATTTGGCGGATATTCTGCTCACACAAATTCAAAAAGATATTCGTTCAAGCTATAATCTCCTTTGGACACGGCGCAGTATGTGGAACCGGAATTATAGCGAGACACGGCTTCCGGCTACGCCTTCCACCATTATCGAGCTGCTTTCACATCAGAACTTTGCCGATATGCAGCTCGGCCATGACCCCAACTTCAAATTCACGGTAGGACGCGCCATTTACAAAGGAATTTTGCAGTTTATTACCAGCCAACATGATAAAGATTATGTGGTACAACCGCTTCCTGTTAGCAACTTTGCTATTCGTTTCGGCAAAAAAAAGAATACGCTGGAACTTTCGTGGAAAGGAGAAGATGACCCGCAGGAGCCTTCAGCACGTCCACGGGAATACATTGTATATACACGCATTGGTTACGGAGGTTTTGACAACGGAACTTTAGTCAGCAAGGCTTCATACACTGTTAAGATAGAGCCGGGACTGGTTTATTCATTCAAAGTAACGGCCGCAAACAGAGGTGGAGAGAGTTTCCCTTCTGAAATACTCTCAGCCTACAAAGCAAAACGTGAACGTGAAAAAGTTTTAATCATCAATGGATTTGATAGGATCAGCGGTCCGGCCGTCATCAATACTCCGGATAAAGCAGGATTCGACTTAGAGCAGGATCCTGGAGTTCCGTATCTGTCGAATTTCTCATTCTGCGGAGTACAAAGCGGATTCGACCGCACACAAGCGGGGAAAGAAGGGAAAGAAAGTTTGGGGCACAGCAGTAGTGAATTGGAAGGAATGAAAATAGCAGGAAATACATTTGATTATCCATTCATTCATGGGAAAGCGATTCAGGCAACCGGAAAATACAGTTTCGTATCATGCAGTGACGAAGCGGTAGAAAACGGAATCGTCACGTTGGAAGATTATCCGATTGTAGATTATATCTTAGGACTTGAGAAAGAGGATGCGTCAGCTAAGGCTTATTACAAAACATTTTCTTCGGCAATGCAACGCATTATCTCCAGTTATTGCCAATCCGGCGGAAATATACTTGTGAGTGGTGCATACGTAGGCAGTGACATGAATGGCACGCAAGGAAACAGGGAATTTACACAAAGAGTTCTGAAATATGGGTATCAAGGTAGTCTGACGGACAAAAATTCTAATCGGATCAACGGACTCGGACACACAATCAGTATTCCCCGATTGCCCAATGAGAACAACTATGCGATCCCCGCTCCGGATTGCATTGTCCCGGTAGATTCCGCATTTCCGGTATTTACTTATGCGCCTGGCAATCAAAGTGCAGGTATTGCCTATAAAGGAAACTATCGTACCTTCGTACTGGGTTTCCCTTTTGAAAGTATCCTGTCGGAAGCAGACCGTGCAACCGTTATGGCAGGCATATTGGGATTCTTTACTCAAAAATAAGAGTTCATTGCAGGGAAACAAAAAATATCCCTTTTTATAGCCTGTTTTTCATTTTAAATTCTATCTTTGCAAGAAACAATAACTCTTAAAACTAAAGAACAATGTATACTATACAAGCAAATCCCAGCGGTACACGCAGCATAGAGGTATCTACTGAAAATCTAAGAACAATTGAAAAATATTCTCTGTTCCGTCACCTGATTGACAGTACAGGTATTGTAGACGAACCGGTGCTGGACAAACTGAAATTGAATGTCCGCTCTCTTATCGCCAGTCAGGAAGAAGACAGTAAAGATTTGCTGGATCTTTGTATTGATGTGATTTATCACAATAATATGAAAGCGTTCGGCCTGCAACAGCTTATCAAGCTCTATCTGACCTGGCTCTCCAGTCCGGAAGCAGAAGAAGAGGAGGAAGAATGATTACGGTGGATACCCGGGGAACAACGGCATACAGTCCGTTAATTCCCGCAATCAAAGCCATGTGTAACGCTGTTCCCGGCGAAACGCTAGAAATCATCATGAACCATGCCGACGCATTTCAGGATTTAAAAGAATATCTGTCAGAGCAAAGCATCGGCTTTCGTGAGATCTATGACGGCGAACAGTTGACTGTGCAATTTACAATCGCAAAGAAATAACTACAAAGCGATAAAGCATAAAGTTATAAAGTGATAAGAGGCGTGGCTGAACTTTATAGCCCTATCATCTTATAACTTTATAAGTTTATCCGTATCTTTGCGGCATGAAAGATTTTCGACTGACTGACTGGTTACCTACAACAAAAAAAGAAGTAGAACTTCGCGGCTGGAATGAATTGGACGTCATTCTTTTCAGCGGTGATGCATACGTAGACCACCCTTCCTTCGGAGCGGCTGTTATCGGACGTATCCTCGAAGCAGAAGGATTAAAAATTGCTATCGTTCCCCAACCAAACTGGCGCGATGATCTGCGTGACTTCAAGAAATTGGGACGCCCCCGTTTATTTTTCGGCATTTCCGCCGGAAGCATGGATTCAATGGTCAATAAATATACTGCCAACAAACGCTTGCGCAGCGAAGACGCTTATACACCGGACGGACGCCCGGATATGCGCCCGGAATATCCTTCTATCGTTTATAGCCAAATTCTGAAAAAGCTATATCCCGATGCCCCCGTAATATTAGGAGGTATCGAAGCAAGTATGAGACGCTTGAGCCATTACGATTATTGGCAGGATAAAGTACAAAAAAGCATTTTATGTGACAGTGGCGCAGACTTGCTGATCTATGGTATGGGCGAAAAACCTATTGTAGAATTAATCCGCAAAATGAAAAACTTGCTCCCCACAGAACAAGCCACGTTGACAACCAACGAATTTAAAACGATCGTCGGAACAATTCCTCAAACAGCCTATCTTTGCCGTGCAGCAGAATGGACGGCAGCCGAAGAGGACATTCAACTTTATTCTCACGAAGAATGCCTGGCAGACAAGAAGAAGCAGGCAAGCAACTTCCGGCATATTGAAGAAGAATCCAACAAATATGCAGCTTCACGCATCACACAGGCGGTAGGAAACAAAGTGGTAGTAGTCAATCCTCCATACCCTCCAATGAGTCAGGAAGAACTCGACCATTCGTTCGATTTGCCTTATACCCGGCTGCCTCATCCCAAATACAAAGGGAAGAGAATTCCTGCGTATGATATGATTAAATTCTCCGTCAATATTCACCGGGGCTGTTTCGGTGGCTGCGCATTCTGCACCATCTCGGCACATCAAGGGAAATTCATTGTCAGCCGTAGTAAGGCATCTATCTTGAAAGAAGTAAAAGAGGTGATGCAACTACCTGATTTCAAAGGATATTTAAGCGATCTCGGCGGTCCTTCTGCCAATATGTATCAGATGAAAGGAAAAGACGAGGCGATTTGCAAGAAGTGCAAACGCCCCTCGTGCATACATCCTAAAGTTTGTCCGAACTTAAATTCAGACCACCGTCCCCTATTGGATATTTATCATGCGGTAGACGCTCTGCCCGGTATTAAGAAATCCTTTATCGGCAGTGGAGTACGCTATGACCTGTTACTACATCAAAGCAAAGATACGGTAACCAATCGCAGTACGGCCGAATATACCCGTGAATTGATAGCCAGTCACGTCAGTGGGCGGTTAAAGGTAGCTCCGGAACATACAAGCGACCGTGTATTGTCCATCATGCGCAAGCCTTCTTTTGAACAGTTTGAAACATTCAAGAAGATATTCGACCGCATCAACCGGGAAGAAAACCTGCATCAGCAGCTCATTCCCTATTTTATATCTTCACATCCCGGATGCAAAGAAGAAGATATGGCGGAGCTTGCCGTTATCACCAAACGCCTGGACTTCCACTTGGAACAGGTACAGGACTTCACCCCTACTCCTATGACAGTAGCGACTGAGACTTGGTATACCGGATTTCACCCGTACACACTGGAACCTATCTTCAGTGCTAAAACACAGCGGGAAAAACTTGCCCAACGACAATTCTTCTTCTGGTATAAGCCCGAAGAACGGAAAAACATTATCAATGAGTTGAGACGTATAGGACGTCAGGACCTGATAGATAAATTATATGGAAAGAAGAAATAATTCTTCTTTCCATATAAACAAAAACGATTAAAAGAGTTCCTCATTAACAATATATCATTCTTTCACCGGCAACGCCACAACTTCTTGCAACACACTCACCGCAGTTTCCACATTAGTCACATCTTTTATCAGCATACTTCGCTTGCCGTTCTGTTCACGCAGGTCACAACGGCGGGTATATTTCATCATATAATCTATCACTTTACCGAAAGCCTGACTTTGATAGAACGGACTATCCGGGTTGGAGACAAAGAACAACGTCATCCGACCACCTTTCAGGAAGATCTTCTCCGCTCCCAAGCGTGCTGCCAGACGGCGGAGAGGAACAATACGAAGCAATTCTTCCGTTTCCGGCGGAACAGGTCCGAAACGGTCCTCCAGACGGGAACGGAATGCCTCTACGTCTTTATCCAGCATCAAACCGTCCAATTCACGATAAAGCAACATACGTTCGCTACTGCCCGTCACGTAATTAGCAGGCAATAACAGTTCAAGGTCACTTTCCACCTGACATTCATCCACAAAACCTTCACCGCTAATCTGCCCTTCACCTTTGATTTCATCCGCATACAAATCTGCAAATTCATCATTCTTCAATTCGTGAACAGCTTCGGAAAGAATCTTTTGATACGTTTCATATCCCAGGTCGGCGATAAATCCGCTTTGCTCGGCTCCAAGCAAGTTACCGGCACCGCGAATATCCAAATCCTGCATGGCGATATGGATACCACTGCCCAAATCACTAAAATTCTCAATTGCTTGTAACCGACGGCGTCCCTCTGCTGTCAGGCTACTCAACGGAGGAGCCAACAAATAACAGAACGCTTTCTTATTGCTGCGCCCTACACGGCCACGCATCTGATGAAGGTCACTCAAACCAAAATTCTGCGCCTGATTGATGATAATCGTATTGGCATTCGGAATATCAATGCCACTTTCAATAATAGTAGTTGCAAGGAGTACGTCATAGTCATAGTTGACAAAATCAAAAATGATTTTCTCCAGTTCGGCAGGTTCCATCTGCCCGTGTCCAATTGCCACACGACAGTCAGGGATATGGCGTTCAATCATCGCTTTTAATTCGGGCAGGTTTGCTATCCGGTTGTTGACAAAAAACACCTGTCCGTTACGACTCATTTCAAAGTTGATAGCGTCCGTTATCACTTCTTCATTAAAGGTATGCACTTCGGTCTGAATCGGATAACGGTTAGGCGGCGGTGTAGAGATCACACTCAGGTCTCGCGCACCCATTAATGAGAATTGCAGCGTCCGGGGAATGGGCGTGGCAGTCATAGTCAATGTATCGACATTCACCTTCAACTGACGTAACTTCTCCTTGACGGAAACACCGAATTTCTGTTCCTCATCAACAATCAGTAATCCTAAATCCTTGAACCGGACATCTTTTCCCAAAATACGATGAGTACCGATAAGTATACCGACATCACCTTCCTTCAATCCTTTCAGCACCGCTTTTGCCTGTGCGGCCGTACGTGCACGGCTCAGATATTCCACCCGGCAAGGCAATCCCTTCAAACGTTCGCGGAAGGTCTGGAAATGCTGATAAGCAAGCACCGTGGTCGGCACCAGAACTGCAACCTGCTTATTGTCCGCCACCGCCTTAAAAGCTGCCCGGATAGCCACTTCCGTTTTTCCAAAGCCTACATCCCCACAGACGAGACGGTCCATTGGGCGGTCACTCTCCATATCGGTCTTCACATCGACAGTAGCTTTGCTCTGATCGGGTGTATCTTCATAAATAAAAGACGCTTCCAACTCACGCTGCAAGAAACTGTCGGGACTATAAGAAAAGCCTTTCTCCTGACGACGTTGCGAATACAACTTAATCAAATCGCGGGCAATATCCTTGATTTTGGTTTTTGTACGCTCTTTCAGTTTCTCCCATGCCCCCGTTCCCAACTTATTAAGGCGGGGAGCTTCGCCCTCCTTACCTTTATATTTAGAGACCTTATGCAAAGAATGAATCGAGACAAACACCACATCCTCATTTTGAAAAACCAGTTTCAGAACTTCTTGCGTAGTATCTCCATTCGGAATACGCACCAATCCGGAAAAACGTCCGATACCGTGGTCCGTATGCACCACATAATCACCCGGAGTAAACTGATTCAGTTCTTTCAAGGACAGGGCCACTTTACCTGAACGAGCCTTATCGCTTTTCAGATTATATTTATGGAAACGGTCGAACAACTGGTGATCTGTAAAGATACAGAGACGCAATGTGTTATCAACAAAACCTTCATGCACAGTACGTTCTACAGGAGTAAATTTGATCTTATCCCCCCGGTCTTCGAAGATTGCCCGGATACGATCCGTCTGCTTCATGCTGTCACTACAAATATAAAGGGTATATCCTTTTTCCAAATACTCCTTGAAAGAGCCGGCTACCAAGTCGAAGTTTTTATGAAAGATAGGCTGTGCGGAAGTATCAAAAGTGACGCTGGCATTCGGAGTACCGGTCGGCTTGTTACCAAACTCCAGCCGGCGGAAATCAAGTGCACGCACGGTAAATTCACTGCCGTCTATCAGTTTGCCTTCCAACGTAATACCGCCATTTTCTTCGACTTCCTGTACGGCTATCGCCTGCGGCGTCAACGCCTCATCGTGCACGACCTGAATCCGTTCACGCAACCAAAGGAAGTCACGCATTGCCAAGGTAGTCTCTTTCGGTATGAAATCCAAAAACGAGGTAGTAACATCTCCCGTCACAGCCAAATCGGGCACGATAGACACTCCTTCTTTCTTCTCCCGAGATAGCTGGGATTCAACCTCAAAGGTACGGATACTCTCTACTTCGTCTCCAAAAAAGTCAATGCGGTAAGGATATTCCGAAGCAAAAGAAAAGACGTCGATGATGCTACCACGAACGGCATACTGCCCCGGCTCATATACATAATCCACATATTCGAAACCATAACTATGCAACACATCCGTGATAAAGGTCGTGTCTACCTTCTCGCCGACATTCAGTTTCAGAGTCTTATCGCTCAATTCTTTACGGGATACGACTTTCTCCGCCAATGCATCCGGATAGGTGACGATGCACAAGCCCTTCTCCCCTTTCTGCAAACGGCTCAATACTTCCGTGCGGAGAATCTCATTTGCCGCATCTTTTTGCCCGTACTTAATGGAACGGCGGAACGAAGAAGGAAAGAAAAGTACAGTTTCTGTCCCCAACACTTGCGTCAAGTCGTGATAAAAATACCCCGCTTCCTCCAGATCGCCCAGAATAAAGACAAAAGGACAACCTCCCTCCTGCACCAATATAGAAGAAAAAAGCGAAGCAGCAGACGCATATAATCCTCCACAAAAAATAGTTTGAACAGAAGTATCCTTCAACAAACGCTTCATCACTGCCATGTTAGGATGGGCAGCATATAGTTGTTGCAACTCAGTTATCGTCATACCTATAAAAATTTCCCCGCAAAAGTACAAAAATAACGCGAGCACCTTGTACATTACCGTTAGAAATTAAAGGCAGTACCGCTTGAATTTAATTCTATTTCCCCATTCGTTTACTTCTCAATATACTAT
>ENA-UEQY01001696-UEQY01001696.1-human-gut-metagenome-genome-assembly--contig:-NODE-1696-length-12843-cov-3.955272_pt1 | contig 12843 bp, 7 predicted proteins | sample MGYA00242949_ERZ507949 | MGnify/ENA primary metagenome ERZ507949 (study PRJEB26167, sample SAMN06115403) | human gut metagenome | host: Homo sapiens | place: China:Jiangsu | collected 2016-07-06... | reverse complement strand
CTACGGGGACTCCTCCTTCCCGAAGGAGGAGAATGGAGAATACTATCGACTATCAAATTATTGTTGAATACTATCGATTATCAAATTATTATTTTCCTAATTAAGTTTACCACCAAATTTGAAGAAGAACCTCATTTCCCTTCTGGTAGGCGAGGACTACTTTTTCTCTATCGACAGCACAAATTGGCGTAAATATACTTGTTGTTCATCACTACCCGCATTTGTAAATCGAACGAATTTCACCGGGGCTTTTTGCAGTCCGGCCGTCAGTCGGGCATCTTTCTGCTTCAAGTCGATCGTTTTCCATTCTTTACCGTCCGCGGAGATTTCAAAACGTCCCCATGTACAAGGTTCCTTCTTTCCGAAATTAATATCTATACTTTCTGCCGGATAGATATTATCCAATTCTATTTCTATGAAGTTTCCTGCCGGCCATTTCACGACTTCGTTCATCGGAGAGATAAGTATGCGGTTCGCCTTTATTTGTAATGGCAAATTCTTTATTTGCTCCACATTACTGATAAGCTTATGTGGCATATAATCTGTTGTGGCATCCAAATCGGCTCCATACTTCTGATTATATCGTTTTACGGCAGTCGCAAATATCTGGTCAATCAAAGGCTTTATAACTTTGGAGGCTGTCTTCACTCCCGGTTGATAAGGATTCTGATTATAGTTCTGGTCGGTATAAAACATTCGTTGCTGCAAAGCTTTCACATGATTATATCTCCGTAAGAAAAAAGACTTCGAATCATTTTTGACCATTTTCAGTACTTCTTCTCCGGTTTCGGCCAGCAGATTGAATTGATGAAGCCACGGAGTTATTTCTACAATCAACGGCTCGTTTTCTGTATTCACCAATAGGATATCGCCAGCTTCCTTCATCTGTTCAAATGTATCCCACAAGAGGTCAAAATCAACTTTTTCATATTTTCCACTCTCAACATAACTGCTAAGGAAACGTTTGGCAACGGGTTGAATATTCATAGACTCTTCGCGGCGATAACCGTGTCCGTTGGGACCTAAGTCGGAATTGTGCATGGCAAAACATTCCAATTCGTCCGCAGCCCCCGGAAGAATGGTACGGATAGCGTCTTTCCACGTTTTCCAAGTATCATATTTAGTAGGATTCCATGCATAGCTTGCAACACTGTAAATAGCAATTTTAGAGGCTTCGGCGTGCTCCATAGGATTGGTCACAAAACCGGACATTTCCTTCGCTATTGTGGTGTCGTTGCCATAAACAGGTCCGAGCAGTAAATGGTCGCGTACATAATCGGATACCGGAAAATTCCACCAAATGTAGGCGGGACGTTTAATGCGTTCGTTAATCCAGGAAATGCCGTCGCGGGTAATATCGGAAATCACACGATCACCTGTCCACATAATCTGGACAGAAGGATTCAGTTTCTCACCTAATGTAGTCAGATAATTGCCTTTGGGGTTCGACCAGCTTTTATTATACTCCGTAGGACACATGATAAGCGGAGTTACATCCGGCTTTGCCTTTACAAACGCCTCATCAATATAGTTCAATAATTCAGCTTGCTTCTGAGGATTGGTACCTTCGCCCGAGATGTCATCAAAGAACACCGCAAAGGAACGGACACCGAGCTGATACATCTTCTCAAATTTTGAGAGCAATAAATCACGGTCTTCCTGGTTCCATTTGATATCCTGTCCCGGGTGAATAGCCCATACAAAATCAACTTCATTTTCATTGGCTACTTTCACAAGCTCCTGCAATTGGGCTGCTTCCTTTTCCGGATAAGGCAAACGCCAGTTGGGAGCGCTGTGATACGGATCGTCTTTAGGACCGTAGATATAGGTATTCATCTTATTCTCACCATAGAACTTCAGTTGGCGAAGACGTGCCTGATGGCTCCAGGGAGTTCCGTAGAAGCCCTCCACTACACCGCGATAACGGACAGAAGGATAATCTTTGATTTCCACTTCCGGCAATCTTCCTTCTTTCAGCAATTGGGCGAATGTCTGAATAGCATAATAAGTACCCCGTTCATCATTGCCGGCCAATATGATTTCTTTATCATTGACAGCCAGATAATAACCTTCTTCATGATTGGGAATCAACTTGTTATACTTACGTACACTTTTGTCTCCCTTCTCACCAATATAAATACGGATTCCTTCCTTGGTACTTTGCTTGCCGGTAAGGATACCTTGCAACGCTTTCACCGCATGCGGGTTTGCTTCTTTTTCACCTTCTATCCGGTAGATAGCAGGAAGACTGAGTGTTTTACCTTGTTCATTGAGTTGCTGTGGGGGCGGCTGTAAACTTACATTTTGTGCAATTGAAGTGAGTCCACACAACAAACAGGCTCCCATTAAATAAATCTTTCTATTTTTCATAAGTAATTAAAAGGGGGGTTAGTATATTATTATACAAAGAAATACAAATCAATCTAGTTATACAAATTTCCGGGAGACAGATAACATAGATTTTAGAATAAAAAAGAACAATTACATATTGAAAAGTTCTTAAAAAGGAACTATTAACAACTCATCAGCCAATAAAATGAGAACCGGATTGCATACTACATTTAACTTTGAACTTAAAGATTCATAATTGGTAGTGGTATATTCCATTATTTGTCTTACATTTATGACGTTTTATACTTTACTAACTTTATATATAATACAGCATGGAATATATCAATCGTTTCTACTGGCTAATAGCTTTATGTCTTATTATTTCCACCGGAGCCAATGCTTCCGTAAATCCCAAACCTTTTGTTATCCCCGAACTGAAAGAATGGAAAGGCAGTGACGGAGCTTTTGTTCCCACCGAGGCTACAAAAATCGTGTATGCCGCCAACAATCCGGAGCTTGAACGCATCGCACGAATCTTTGCCCAAGACTATCAAACAATGTTCGGACGTTCGCTCGAAGTAGTGCAAGGGAAAGGAGCTGCCGGCGACTTTATCTTTTCCCTCCGCACCGACAAGAAATTAGGAAAAGAAGGATATACGATCCGCGTCACAGACCGGGTTGCTTTATCCGCCCCCGAAAATATCGGTGTATATTGGGGTACACGTACCTTACTTCAGATTGCCGAACAGTCAGAAAATCATCAGCTCCCGAAAGGAACCCTGAGAGATTACCCAGACTATCCGCTTCGCGGCTTTATGATAGACTGCGGCCGTAAGTTCATCCCGCTTTCATACTTACAGGATTATGTAAAGACTATGTCTTACTACAAGATGAACACTTTGCAAATCCACCTGAACGATAACGGCTTCAAACAATACTTCGAACATGACTGGTCAAAAACGTATGCCGCCTTCCGCCTGGAATGTGATACTTATCCGGGACTGACGGCACGGGACGGACATTATACGAAAAAAGAATTCGTCGACCTGCAAAAATTGGCTGAACAAAGCTATGTAGAGATCATTCCGGAGATTGATATCCCCGCCCACTCCTTGGCTTTCAGTCATTATAAACCGGAATTGGGAAGTAAAGAATATGGCATGGATCATTTGGATTTATTTAATCCCGAGGTTTATACTTTCTTCGACGCTCTTTTCAAAGAATATCTGGAAGGAGAAGAACCTGTATTCCGGGGCAACAAAGTCCATGTGGGCACCGACGAATATTCAAACGCCAAAAAGGAAGTTGTGGAGAAATTCCGCGCCTTCACCGATCACTATATCCGTTATATAGAAAGCTTCGGCAAGCAAGCCTGCGTATGGGGTGCACTGACACACGCCAAAGGAGATACTCCCGTCAAATCGGAAAATGTCATCATGAATGCATGGTATAACGGTTATGCCGACCCGAAAGAAATGATAAAGCAAGGATACCATTTAATCAGTATCCCGGACGGACTGGTCTACATAGTCCCCCAGGCAGGATATTATTATGATTATCTGAATACCAAATCACTATACGAGAAATGGACTCCTGCACAGATAGGCAAAGCCGTGTTTGAAGAAAAGGACCCGAATATTTTAGGAGGAATGTTTGCTGTATGGAACGACCATGTGGGTAACGGCATTTCCAATAAGGATATTCATCACCGGGTTTACCCGGCCTTGCAGACACTAGCCGTTAAAATGTGGACAGGCAAACAAGTCACAACTCCCTATGACAGTTTCAATGAACAACGCAATTTACTAAGCGAAGCTCCGGGTGTGAATCAACTCGGAAGAATCGGAAAAGCTCCCGGCCTGGTTTACGAACAGGCAGCTGTTACCCCCAACCGTACTCTTCCCTATCGGGAAATCGGGTATAATTATCTGGTATCTTTTGATATAAAAGGAGCTGATGAAGCAAAAGGTACAGAACTGTTCCGTTCTCCTGACGCCGTATTCTATTTATCTGATCCGATAAGTGGAATGTTGGGCTTTGCACGCGACGGCTATCTCAACACTTTCAACTACCGTATCATGCCCGGCGAACATGCAACAGTAGGTATTAGCGGAGACAACCGCGTCACCCGCCTGCATATAAATGGAAAAATCGTAGAAGAACTAAATATACAGAAACGCTTTTATAATGGTGGAAAAGATTCCATGAATTACGTTCGTACATTAGTTTTCCCATTACAGGAAACAGGTAACTTCAAAAGTCAGATTACCAATCTGAAAGTCTACCACCAATAGGACGGATATTGATACAGAAAAGGCTGTCCCGTGTTTCATTCCGGGACAGCCTTTTTATAATCAGTTATGACAAATGTAACTGCTTTCTTACCAGTATTATTTTATGGATACTCAATAAAGAATAATCGTATCCTTCTCCTGCCTTGTATTTAATCCAAAACTGATAGAGATTTTCCGCAATACCTTCGCTAATTCTTCATCTTTACGAATAGTTCCCGTAAACAGATTATCCCTATTCTTTTTATTCTCGAAACACACTTTCGTATGATACTTCTTATTGATTAAGTTTATCAGTTCACCAAGCGGCTTATCCGTAAAGTTATACTCTTCTTTTCTCCAGTCATATCCTTCAATATCCAACGTCTCGGTTTCAATCGTCTTTGAATCAATATAGTAAGTGATGCGTTGAGCAGGCTTCACCTCTATGGCCTCTTGCCCCGTCACCTGAAAATCTATTTTTCCGGTAAAGAGAGTCACCTCCGCTACTTCATCATCAGACTTTATATTAAATTCCGTCCCTTTGACTTCCACAAGCGCATCTTTGAAATAAACCCTGAAAGGACTGCCTCCTGTCATCTTTTTCACCTCAAAAGACGTTTCTCCCTCTAAGACCACTTTGCGCTCTTTCAAAAAATCGTCCTGATATGAAAGCGTACTTCCCGCAGCGAGCCATACCACCGAACTATCCGGAAGGACATACGTCATACGCGTATCGGCCGGTCCCAGGACTATTGTCTCTAAAGAAGCTCTTGAAGTAATCAGATACCACGTACCTACGACCAGCAAAAGACAAGCGGCGGCAGCCAGAATCCTAAAACCCCGATTATAGCCTGACAATTTTTTCTTTGCAGGTTTGTGATTCCAACATACATCCGTAATGTTGGTCCATATCTCCTCCTCAATTTTTTTGTTTTCAATAGAAGTGCCAAAGAATTTATCCCACTGTCTCAGTAATAAACGGCACACCGGTCCTTCATCCGCTAATTTTATTTTTTCCTCCGGAGTCAGTCCTTTAGAAAACATCTTCTTTACTATTTGTACAAATTCCTTGGCATTCATAATACTTTATTTTTTTAATTGAGATTCAATAGGATCGTCATACTGAGTCTGAAGCTTTACCAATTCCCCTTTCAGTTTTTCAGTTATCTTTTCATAACCGGGCTTCCCAAACAAATTATGCATTTCACGCGGATCTTTTTTCAGGTCATACAGCTCCCACGCATCAATATCATTATAAAAATGTATCAGCTTATAGCGTTCGGTACGCACACCATAATGACGTTTCACCGCATGTTCCGCCGGATATTCATAGAAATGATAGTAAAGGGACTTACGCCAGTCCTTAGGACGTTCTCCTTTCAGCAAAGGCAACAAAGATACTCCCTGAATATCTTCCGGAATATCTACTCCCGCCAGTTCCAAAAAGGTAGGTGCATAGTCTATATTCTGAACCATTTGCGACACTTTTCCTTTCTTGCCATGAGGAAAACGGGCTAACAACGGAGTACGGAATGACTCCTCGTACATAAAGCGTTTGTCAAACCAACCGTGTTCTCCCATATAGAATCCCTGGTCGGAAGTATAAACCACCAATGTATTTTCCAGAAGCCCTTTTTCTTCGAGATACTTCAACACCCGTCCGATATTGCGGTCGACCGAACGAATCACACTCAAATAATCATGCATATAACGTTGATACTTCCACTCCGCTAGTTCCTTGCCTTCCAGTTTCCGGGCTTTAAAATCTTTGATAATAGGGTCATAATAAGCATCCCAGGCAGCTTTTTGTTGCGGATTCATACGCTTATACATAGCGCGTCCATAACCTTCCAATCCAGTTTTTGTATGAATCTCATTTTCTTTATCCGCCATTTTCAGGTCATAGACAAGGTCCATATCCTTGAATATGTTCATCTCCTGTTCGGAAGCAGCTATACGGCCTTCATATTTATCATAGAAATTTTCCGGCAATGGAAACTTCACCTTATCAAACGCTCCCAAGTCACAAGTGTCGGGCATCCATGTACGGTGCGGGGCTTTATGATGCAACAACAGACAGAACGGTTTTTCTTTCTCCCGTTTGTTCTCCAGCCATTCCAGCGCCAAGTCCGTAGTGATATTGGTGGCATACCCTTCTATCTGCACTTTCTTACCATTATCTATAAAATAAGGATTGTAATAATCACCCTGACCAATCAGAATATTCCAATAATCGAATCCCGTGGGATTAGAGGTGAGATGCCATTTACCAACAATAGCAGTCTGATAACCTGCCTTCTGCAACAGCTTAGGGAAGGTCTGCTGGCTTCCGTCAAACCGATGCGCATTATCTATAAAACCATTCTTATGGCTATGTTTTCCCGTCAACATACACGCACGGCTGGGCCCGCTTATAGAGTTTGCCACAAAACTATTGGTAAAGACAACTCCTTCATTGCCGATACGGTCGATATTGGGTGTCTCTATAAAACGGTGATCGTAGGCACTGATAGTCTGAAATGAGTGGTCGTCACTCATTATATACAAAATATTCATAGGCTTCTCAGACGCCCCTTTACTCTGAGCAAAGGAGGGCAATGTTACCAAGGCGGCTACCCCTGACAAAAAAATGCAGTGTTTGTTGTTCATCACTATAAAATTAAGTTCGTTATGTAATAAATACATTCATTAATTAAGTTCCCCTTACTGAAAAGGAACAGTTTTAATTTTCTGTATCATAATTTATGGAAAAACGTGCAGCAAAGATAAAAATAAATATCCATAAAATAAGACACTTAGCAAATAATAGAAACAGAATCTGTTTCAAAAAACTTCAAAACAGATTCTGCCTTCATCTTACCGTTAATAGCCCGGATTCTGCACCATTTGCGGGTTATTACTTACCTGATCTACCGGAATAGGCATCAAATAATTCGCCGGAGTACGGAATTCACGAATGTGACTTGTCATTTGTGTATCCTTGAAGAAGTCCTCATCTTTGGTAGCTTCCACATTTAATCCTCTCGGATATACACCAAAGTATTTTTCCCCCAACTTCCAGCGACGAAGATCCCAGAAATTATGAGTCTCCATATAAAGTTCAATCATACGTTCCTGACGTACAATCTGCATCAAACGACCATCGGGGCCTACGGAAGAATAATCTGTCAACGGCTCCTTTGCCTTCGCCCAGGCAGTCAGTACAGGGGCAATGCCGGCACGCTCACGGATTACGTTCAATTTCTTCATGCCTTCAGCCACATAACTAGCATCACCATATCCGACACAAGCTTCTGCATAATCCAGATACAACTCACCTAAACGAATGATAGGCAACGGATATCTCAAGGAAGGCACGTTGTCCGACTTACGGGCAGCCGATCCCGGATGAACCCCTTTCTTATTCAGATAACCGGTTGGAGAGTAGTTATTTCCTCTGTTCATTTTGCCACTGTTGTCTTCCTTCTTGTACTGTGTCAACCATCTTTTGCGTTGTTTACGGTCGGAACGGTCCATTTTATCCTGATAAGTAATACCTTTGGTACCGTCGGCTACTACATTCTCCGTCTGACATTCGTAAAAGCCATTATGGAAAGATATCCAGGCATAGAAACGCGGCTCACGATGATCGTTCAATTTCAAAGTTATTCCCTCTCCGCGTGTATCATCATCCAGAATAGTAGTCTGAAAACGATTTTCATAGTCATACGTCGGGTCTTGGTCAATCGGAAGACCATTTTCGGTATAGAATCGTTCTACCATTGTCAGAGACGGACCATATCCTCCTCCAAAAGAAAGATAAGGAATGGATTTATTCTGTATGCTATACATTTCTTCCAAGCGGGTATTTGCCCAAAGCACCTCCTTAGTTCCGTTCTTGTCCAGGTATGTAAGACGCAGCTGTCTTTGGATAGGATCTTTCGGATACGGATAGGTGGCTGTACCAATGGCATCATCGCCAACGTAATATAATCTGTATCCGTGATCTTCTGCAAAGTTTATTGCTTCCAAAGCTGCATCGGCAGCTACTTTATATTTCTCTTTACTATATGTTTGAGACATCAATAAGGTGCCGTCATTGTTGGCAAAGTCACTGTAATATTCCGAGTTTCCATTGAATAGAGGAGAAGCAGCATAAAGCAACAATCGGGCCCTCAGCGCTTTGGCAGCTACACTAGTTGCCAGTCCGTAAGAAGATCCCATACGTTCCGTAGGCAATTTCTCCGATACGATTCTGAATTGTTCGGATACCCAGTCCACACATTCGTCATAAGGAGAACGGGCTGCCATCTTGTCATAAGGTGTATTCATATCCGGTAATTCTTTTACCAAGATGATAGGACCATAATGCTGCATCAATACCGAATGATAATAAGCAATCAGAAAATCCGCCTGATTGGCGAAATCATTAATCTTATCATCACTCAATCCCGGAACGGACGCAATATTCTTCTTCAACAGATAACATTGCCGTATACCTTTATACATATTACTGTATGTCGCATCCACATTGCCGATATTTCCTGAAGTATATCCTCCCTGAAAATATAGTTTAATAGGTTCTCCGTTGAAACAGCTTACTATTTCATCTCCTGCATATCCGATAAAAGTATGCGAGTTCTGATAAGCAGGCATAAAGGAATAACAGGAATACAGATAGTTCAATGCAGCTTGTTCCGAAGCAAATGCATCTTCTTCATTGGCTGTTTCATTCGGCACAATATCCAGATAATCACATGAGCCCAAGAGACAGCCGGCAAATACGAACTATAACAAAATATTATATATCTTTTTCATTTTATTCAAATTAGCGGTTATTATTAATAGTCATCTGAAAACCAAAGTTGAAAACACGTTGCGTAGGATATTTCAAACCATTACCTCCTCCTTGTTCCGGGTCCCAGTGCTTGAATGGCGAGAAAGTCGCCAGGTTCATGCCACTGACATAGAAACGCATATTCTTGTATGTATAACCTATTTCTGCGTTCTTCAACTTGATAAATGCAGCGTTGCGCAGCCAATAGTCAGAGCGTTGAGTGTTGTTTACACTCGTGTCCCTAGTCAGACGAGGATAAGTGGCGTTGATATTCTGATTGTCGGGAGACCAGCGATCGTCAGCAATCCAAGTCAGGACATTACGCAAACTGTTGTCTCCGAACGGATGAAAATCACTCATAACCAATGAAACCTTTGCAACTCCCTGGAAGAAGAAAGAGAAATCAAGATTCTTCCAGCGTATAGAAGGGCCGAAACCATATACAATCTCCGGAACGGTAGGATTCTTCGCCCATACCCAGTCAGAAATATCCACGATATCATCATCATAACCATAAAGTTTGGAGATATTCACATACTTGATATCACCGGCACTAAGATTTCCTCCGATCTGCTGGTTAGAGTTTTTCACATCATCCGGATCTTTGAAAAGACCGTCGGAAATCATAATACTAGGAATATTTGCACTCTGCCCTACTTTTGACTGGAAAGCATATTTCGGAGATTCATCGTATTTTGTAATCTCATTATGAGCATACGTAAATGTCCCTTTGAAACTGATAAACCAGTCCTTACCTATTTTCTTATTGAAATCTGCCGCAAAGTCGAAGCCTTGATTCTTCATGGCTGCCAAGTTTCCGAACACCTTTGTTCCTGCTGTTCCCAGATATGGAGGAATCGTACCTCTCTCCTGAAATATATCAGTACGGGTTTCGTGGAAATAGTCCATTGTCAGGTTCAATGAGTTAAACAACTGCAAATCCAAACCTACATTGACTTTCTTACCCACTTCCCAAGTAACCTCCGGATTACCATAACGGGAATATACAGGACCTTTATAAGTTATATCACCGTCCAGCCCGGTAGTATATCCGGTACCTGTCAGGTTGATTGTCGGCATATACACAAAACGTGCCCCACCAATATTGTCATTACCAACAAGCCCCCACGAAGCACGAATCTTCATGTTAGAGAAAACATTCTTCAAAGGTTCAAAGAACGCTTCCTCACTGATGTTATATCCCACTGCAATAGAAGGGAAGAATCCCCAACGGTGTCCTTTGGCAAAATTCTCGGAACCATTGTAACCCATATTCACTTCCGCCAGATATTTCCCGTCGTAAGCATACGAAAGACGAGCAGCAACACCTTGTTTACGTTTGGGAAGTGCAGCAATCAAGTCGCCACTGAATAATTGAGTCACCAGTTCATCCTGATTATAGATAAACATGGCATTCACATCATGCTTTCCAAATGTACGGTTGTAGTCCATGATAGCCTGGAAATAGAATCGGCGGTCGCCCGAGTTGGCAACACCCGGTTTCAAGTCCGTAGATACTTCTCCACCGCTTTCATTCTGAAGTCTGGTGACAAAAGAATACACTCCATTATCATCTACCGAGAAATCCTGTAAATGGTATTTGTTCCAACCCGCGGAAGCACTGTTAGTAGTACTTGACCAGTTCTTGAAAGAGGCCAATGCCTTAAATCTAAGTCCCTCGGTAATAAAATTCAGTTTCTGCTCAAACTCCAATGCCGCCACTACCGTGCTCCGGAAATTATCCTGATAGCCGGATGCAAGCTGTGCCACCGGATTCTGTTGCTGTCCCGGTTTCAAGCGGTCATTCACACCCCACTTGATATGTGTAGTAACACCGTCGTCAGGGAAATAGATCGGAGCTTCCACCGGACTTGTATTGATAGCTCCCGCAAACAGATCGTTCATACTGATGTTGGGTTGCTTCGTTTTTCTCAGCTGCACATTCAAGCGCAAAGAAAGACGTGAATCCTTACCCAAATATGCATTAATGTTATTCTGAAATGAATAACGCATCACATTAATGTTATTATTATAGGAGAAAAAGTCTTTGGAACGATTCTTAATCATACCTGTCTCGTGATTGACCGTGACACTTGAGAAATAATCCACTCGTTTGCCGCCTCCCCGGATATTAACATTGAAATTCTGGTTAAATGCCTGATCCTTAAAAAGCTCGTCATACCAGTTGACATTCGGATAAGCATACGGATTTAATCCAGCACGCGTTCCGGCAATTTCTTCTGCCGAATAGGGAGATTCGGTAGAGCCGCCGTTCAACAAAGATTCATTGAACAAATCCATGTAAGTGGCTCCGTCGACAAACTTCGGCTTACTTGTCGGACTTGTGATCTGTCCTTCCACACGGAAATTGATAATCGGTTTATCAATATTACGACCGGATTTAGTGGTAATAATCATAACGCCATTAGCCCCACGGGTACCGTACATTGCCGTAGCAGTAGCGTCTTTCAAAATAGAGAAGCCGTCAATGATTTCCGGGTCAAGATTATCCAAATCACCGGAGGATATTTCCACTCCGTCCAATATAATCAGCGGATTGGTTGCTCCGTTCATTGTAGAAATACCGCGAATATAAAAATCCGATCCATCCGCTCCCGGTTGTCCGGTACGCTGAACAGCAATAACACCAGCCAATCGTCCGGCAAAAGAATTGGAAAGAGAAGCCGAAGGAACCTGCAGTTCCGCCGGGCGGATTGCCTGTACGGAACCTACCATACTAGCCTTTTTTTGTCCGCTGCCATAAGCAGTGACCACCACTTCTTCCAACTGCTTTGCATCTTCCACAAGTTCTACAAGAAGTACCTTGCCGTTGACCACTTTCACTTCCTTGGTTTCATATCCGATATATGAAATGACAAGCACATCTCCGGGAGTGGCCTTAATCGTAAACTTTCCGTCCATATCGGTAATCACTCCGCTGTTCACGTCTTTTACCCGTACAGTTGCTCCTACCACCGATTCTCCGGACCTCGCATCTACTACACCTCCTACAATCTCTACTTTTTTCTGCTGTGTGCTTGCTGCCTTCTTTTCCAATTTCAAGATGATATCATCTCCCATAATTACATAACTGATACCACTTCCGGCAAATACTTCTTTCAACACATCCGAGATTTCTCCTTCACAATCCAGATTTTTACCCGGTAATGCATCAAGGTCACTCGGATTGAAGAAAAACTTAAAATTAGAACTGGATTCGATAATCTTAATGGCTTGTCTCAAAGTTATCGACTGTCCTTTTACTGTCACTCTCCCTTGCGCAGCACTCAACGTCAAAGGGAAAAATAAGATTAATAACACGATAAGCCTCAAATGCCATCGACTACACATACTTTCTTTCATGATTACAATTTAAAATTAAACAAAGTTTTTCCTACACATAGATTTTGCAAAACAAATCAA
>ENA-UEQY01001689-UEQY01001689.1-human-gut-metagenome-genome-assembly--contig:-NODE-1689-length-12879-cov-3.382206_pt1 | contig 12879 bp, 14 predicted proteins | sample MGYA00242949_ERZ507949 | MGnify/ENA primary metagenome ERZ507949 (study PRJEB26167, sample SAMN06115403) | human gut metagenome | host: Homo sapiens | place: China:Jiangsu | collected 2016-07-06... | reverse complement strand
ACGAACTTGTATTCCGTGCGTTGTGTCCGTAGCGTGTGCGCGAGAACAGGCAAACCCTCTTTTTAAGAACGCAGAATTATGAACTACGATCTTTTGGATACCCTATTCCAAGCGTATTTCGATGTCCGGAAAGGCAAACGCAATACGGTCAATCAGCTCCGCTACGAGCTGAATATGGAGCACGAGCTGCTGGAGCTTTACGACGACATCGTCTCGCGTCGGTATAATCCTTCGCGCAGCATTTGTTTCCTGTTGACGGAGTTGGAGATCAAACGCGAGATTTTCGGAGCGAATTTCCGGGATCGCATCGTTCACCGTCTGATCCATGACCAGATCGCTCCGCTTTTCGAGCGGACCTTCATCGCCGACTCCTATTCGTGCCGAAAAGGGATGGGGACGCTTTACGCCATTCGGCGGCTCGATCATCATATCCGCAGTTGTTCGCGCAATTATTCGCGGCCGTGCTGGGTGCTCAAACTCGACGTGCAGGGCTACTTTTTCTCTATCGACCGCAAGATCCTCTACGCCATGCTGCGCAGTTATCTCGAACGTCATTGGACGGCATATTGCGCCGCGCAGCCGGCCGGACGTTACATGCTCGATTCGGAGCTGCTGTTCTATCTGCTCGAACGGGTGATTTTCCACGATGCGACGCAAAACTGCATCGTGCGCGGATCGCGAAAGGTGTGGGCCGATTTCCCTCCGAGCAAAAGTCTTTTTCACGCTGCGCCCGACTGCGGTCTTCCCATCGGCAATCTGACTTCGCAGTTGTTCAGCAATATCTACATGGATCGCTTCGACCAGTGGATGAAACGGGAGCTGAAAGTGCGTCATTACGGCCGTTATGTGGATGATTTTTATATCGTGCACGAGGATGCCGGTTATTTGAAATCGTTGATTCCCGTGATCCGCGATTTTCTGCGCGAGGAGTTGCATCTGACGCTTCATCCCCGTAAAATTCACTGGCAGCGCGCCGGCCGGGGCGTATTGTTCGTCGGCGGCTATGTCAAGCCCGGACGGATCTATCCGAGCCATCGTGTGGTCAGCCGTTTCCGGCAGATGCTCGATGTCAATCGCGCTCGTTGCCGAAAACAGCAGGCGCCGAAATTCGCAGCTTCGATAAATTCCTATTTGGGAGGGATGAAACATTTCCGGTGTTATCGCTGTCGCCGCCGGATCATCGAGGCCAACGAGTGGATATACCGCTACGGGTGGATGCGAACGGACTTTGCGAAGTTTATGCTCGATCATCGGGTTCGGGCGCATGCTCCCTGCGCCTTGGTTTCAGATTCGCTCCGAAATCGTTTGCGACCTTTGCAGCGTGGACTTTCCGGAACCCACGAGAATTTGGATTATTAACCTAAAACCATTTAGTTATGAAAACGATCGCAAAATTACTTTTTATTGCCGTTCTGGTATTCGGAGGTCGGTTGTCGGCCCATGCCGACGGCCGTGAAGAGCCTATTGCCTTCGACCGCCTGCCGCAGGCTGCTCAGACGTTCCTGACGACTCATTTCAAGGACCTCACGCTGGCTTATATCGTCGCCGACCATAAGATTATGACCGTCGAGTACGAGGTGACGTACACCGACCGCACGGAGGTGGACTTCCGCGCCGACGGATCGTGGGAAAGCGTCGAGCGCAAGTACGCTCCGGTTCCCGCGGCCATCGTTCCCAAGCAGATCGCCGATTTCGTGGCTTCGAACCGGCTCTTTGCAGGCCAGTTCATCCGCAAGATCAAACGCAACCCCTACACATGGGAGATCGAGCTTTCGGGCGGCGTGGAGGTCACCTTCGACGCGAAGTTCAACGTGATCGACTACGACGACTGATAAACATAAATACAACCTCCTATGGACAAGACAAACCCCATACACGCCTGCCGGGCTGCAACGGACCCTGCGGACACGGAGAATACTCCGGCCGCATCCGTTCCGGACGCCGCGGATGCCGTGAGCGCCCCGGTGGCGGCGTTCATCGGGACGCATTACCCGGACTCGGAGATCGTATGGTCGCGGCTTCGTTCGGAAAAGGGCATGGAATGCCGTTTCCTGCACGTAGGCATCCGGCATGAGGGCCGCTGGAAGAACGTGCTGTTCTACGATGACGACGAGGGCCTCTATTGCTGGGTGAGCACCTCGTGGCAGCTCCGGCCCTCGGAACTTCCGGAGCCTGTCCGGGTGCGGCTTGCCGCCCACCCGTGGTCGCGCTGCGAGGCGGACAGCCTGGAATATATCCGGACCCCGCAACGGGAATACTACTTAGCGGCGCTGGCCGACGGCCAGCGGACGGTGGACCTGCGCATCGGGGCCGACGGAACGACCTTTTGACCTGAGCCGCCATGCACTCCGAGACTTCACCCCAAAACTCCGCCCGGCCCTCTTCGAGGGCACGGTGGCTGCTGCGGCTGGCCGAATGGCTCAGCGAGCGCTTCCACTGGTATCCCGCGGAGGAACACGACGGCTTCGAGAGCGACCTGCACCGCCGTCATCGCCACGACCGAATAGGTTATACGCGACGGGAGAGATGACGCAGGGTGCGAAACTCTTTCAAACGGCAGGAGGATACTCCTGTGGCATTTCCCGGGAAAAGGAAAACTGCCGGCCGGCAGGGCTTGCGGGCCAGACCGACCGGATATTTTAAAACGATTACGAGGGATGAAAGTTTTGATCATAGAGGACGAGCCGTCGCTGCGCAGCCTGATGAGCGAGGAGTTGCGCCGTGCGGGCTACGTCGTTCAGGAGGCCGAGACCTTCGGGGATGCGACGCTGAAGCTGCGTCTTTACGAGTACGACTGCATCCTGCTGGACATCATGCTTCCCGACGGCAGCGGCCTTCGGATCCTCGAAGAGCTCGAGGCGCAGGGGCGGCGTGCGAGCGTCATCATCATTTCGGCGCGCGATGCGCTCGAAGACCGTATTGCGGGTCTGGAGAAGGGCGCCGACGACTACCTTCCCAAGCCTTTCGACATGGGCGAGCTTCTGGCGCGCATCCGCAGCGTCCTGAGGCGGCGCCGCGGCGACTCTCGCCGGGGTATCGTGCTGGGCAACGTGCGCCTCGACCCCGAGGGCCGGCGCGTGGAGGTCGAGGGCCGTGAGCTGACGCTGCTCAAAAAGGAGTTCGACATCCTGAGCTATCTCATGCAGCGTCCGGGCCACATGGTGGACAAGGCCGCGCTCGCCGAGGCGGTGTGGGGCGACCATGCCGACCAGGCCGACAGCTTCCAGTTCGTCTATTCGCAGATGAAGAACCTGCGACGCAAGCTCGCCGAGGCGGGCGGCAGCATCGAGATCGCCTCGGTCTACGGCTTCGGGTACAAATTGCTCGCAGAGCGGTAAAGGAACCCTGGGAGATGAAGCTGATCACACGTATCGCGCTGCGTCTGTCGCTCTCGCTGCTGCCCCTGATGGCTCTGTGGGCCGCGGTGTTCTACTATGCGATGATCGACCAGGTGAACGACGACACGGACGACGTGCTGGAGAAATACTCGGAGATGATCATTATGCGCATGCTTTCGGACCATCCTCTTCCCGAGAAGCGCGACGGGAACAACAACAGCTACACGCTCACGCGCGTGAGCGAGGACTATGCCTCCAAGCAGACGGGCTATGTCTTCCGCGATGCCGAGGTCTATATCGCCGAGCAGCAGGAGTGGGAGCCGGCGCGTCTGTTGACGACGATCTTCCGCAGCGGCGACGGAGCGTATTACGAGCTGATCGTGTCGATGCCGACCTTCGAGAAGACCGACCTGCTGGCGTCAATCCTGCAATGGGTGGTGTATCTCTACGCCATGCTGCTGCTGATCGTCCTGGGCATGACCACCTGGGTCTTCAACCGGAGCCTTGGCCCGGTCTACCGGCTGCTGCAATGGCTGGACGGATATACCCTAGGTGGCCGGAACGAGGCGCTTCCCGAAGCATCCTCGATCGACGAGTGCCGGCGGCTCTATGCCGCTGTCCATCAGACCATGAAACGTTCGGAGGAGGCTTTCGAGCAGCAAAAGCAGTTCATCGGCAACGCCTCGCACGAGTTGCAGACGCCGCTGGCCGTGCTTCGGGCACGCCTGGACTGGCTGCTGGACCATGCCGCGCTGGAGAAGGAGGCCGTGGGACACGTGGTGTCGATGCAGCGGACGCTGAGCCATGCCGTGCGGTTGAACAAGACCTTGCTGTTGCTCGCCAAGATCGACAACAACCAGTTCGCGGATTGCGTGCAGGTGGACCTCGCCCGGGTGTGCCGCGAGCAGGTAGCGCTCTGCGGGGAGCTCTTCGAGGGGCGCGGCCTGCACGCCGGGGTGCGCCTGCCGGAGCGTTTTACTGTGTTGATGAACGAAACGCTGGCCGAGGTGCTTGTCTCCAATCTGGTGCGCAACGCCTATATCCACAGCGCCTGCGGCGCCTTTATCGACGTATATACGGAGGGTACGACGCTCGTGGTGGAGAACGACGGAGAGCGGAGGCTGGACGGCGACCGGATCTTCGAGCGCTTCTACCAGGGCTCCAAACGGGAGGGCTCGACCGGACTGGGTCTCGCGCTGGTCCGGGCCGTGTGCAACTGCTACGGCCTGCGTGCGGAGTACGACTTTCGGGACGGACGGCACCGCTTCCGCATCGTGCGGCCCTGACGTGCCGCAGACCTCCTTCCGTTCAGAGAACCGAAAACAAAAACAACGAGCCGATAACCGGACCTTCCTGTCCGGCATTCTTTCCAAAGCAGCCCGATATGTCCGAGAAACCAACGAAAACAAACGCCCGTAAGCACGGCCCCACGACCGAGACAAAGGCCAAGTACGGCGCTGCGGAAAGGCTTTATGCGGCCACGACACTTTCGTGCCGGGCGATATGCGCGCTGTGCGGTGTGTCGCTGGGCGGGTTTACCTCCTATCTGCATCATCACCGCCGGGATCTGCTCCTTGCCCGCTACGGCATCGATGCCGGAAACACCGATGCGGCTGCCGTCAGGCTCCGTGAAGCGTTCGGACAGTCGCCCTCCGCATACCGCAAGTACCGGCAGGCCGTCGAAGCATGCCGGGACAGCTCCTGCCTCGAATACAACATTTCGCAGATCGCCCGTAAGTTCCGTCTCGACGGCACGGCATTGGCCAACCAGCTGCGCGCCCATTTCCCCGATATACCCGTGCTTCGGGAGATAGAGCGATGGCGGCGGGGATTGAACGACAACCAGCCGCGCGGCGTGCGTCCCCAGAGCGTGGTCAAATATGCCGAAGCGGTAGAGCTGCTGCGCACGGGCAGCATCACGGTAAGGCAGGCGGCCCAGGTGTGCGGAGTGTCGTATAGCGGATTGCGGCAGCATGTGCTTTTTTATCACAAGGATTTGGTCGTCCAAAGACGCGCCGGCAGAAAAAGCAGCCCGCAGGCGGGCCGTCCGGGAACGCCCCGGCGGAGCGGCGGCATACATGCGCCCTCGGCGTCGGCCGTGGAAAAATACCGCCGGGCCGTGGAGCTCTACCGCACGACAGCGCTGACCGCCGCTCAAATCGCGAAAAGCACGAACGTCTCTGAAAGCGGGTTGCGCTACCACCTGCGGACGTGGCACCGGAACCTGATGCTCGAAAGACGCGGGGGCACGGTGCCGGATACGGCCGATTGTATAGATATGTCCTCGCAAAAACGCTACCTCAAAAGTACGGCGGAGAAATATGCCCCGGCGATCGAACGGCTCAGAGCGGGCGGAATGCCGACCGCCGCGGCCGCCGCAGAATTCGGACTGCATCCGGAGACGTTTCGGGAATATTTGTACGAGCATGAGCCGGAGCTGGCCGCTCTGCTCGGCAAGACAAGACTGGACAACGGGAAAACGGTCTTGCGCCGCAGTGCGGAAAAATACGCCGAAGCGGTCCGGTTGTACGAAACGACGACCGAACCTCTGAAATCCATCGCCCGCAAACTCGGACTTCAGTATAACAGCGTGGGAGGTTTCGTGCGACGCAGCCGCCCGGATGCGATAAAATCCCACAATCGACTGCTCGAACAGCAAAACAGACGGCTCCGGGACGAAGAGAACGAAAGGCGCGAAAAGGAGCGGGCGGAGGCGGCCTCTGCCGTCATGGAAAAGGAGGCGGGGATGAAAGAGCGCATCATAGAGGCTCTGAAACAGACAGGCAACCATAGAACGAACGCGGCGAAGCTGCTGGGCATCGGCAAATCCACGCTGTATAACAGAATGAAATCATTCGGCCTTATATAACGCCGGCGATAATTGGCTTAAAGGGAATGGAGCGAGAAAATGCAGCCATGAATCATGAAGAGCGGGATACGGCTTCCGGGACGGACGGCATCGCCTCCGCACGGTGCGGCCCTCATGCGCCGCAGGGCTTGCCGGGCCCGGCCGAAAAAGATTTTTTCGCCTCGGGACCGGAATTACAGATTCGCGACAGAATTGCTCCTGATATTTGCACCATGAAACGTCCGGGAACCATGAAAAAGACGATGCTCGTGCTCTGCCCGCTGCTGCTGATCCTCTCGGTCGGGATGCTGACCGACAACGACCGTGCGGTCGCTTTCGGACAGCTGCCGCCCGCGGCGCAGCGGTTCATCGAGTCGTTCCGCCCGGCGGCCGGGGTGGCCTATGCCCTGCGCGAGCGGGAGTTCTTCGAGGTGGAGTACAAGGTGGTGCTGACCAACGGCGTGCGGATGAAGTTCCGCCGCAACGGATCATGGAAGCGGATCGACTGCCGCTACGGGCAGGCGCCCCGGCAGGCCGTTCCGCCGCAGGTCGCCCGCAGGATCGGGGAGCTCTATCCCGGAGCGCGGATCACGGACATCGACCGCGGTGAACGCACGACGAGAATAAGACTCGACAATCGGGCGACGCTGACGCTCGACCGGGAGTGGAACTTCGAGCCTGCCGATACCGAGGAGCTGAAAAGGCCGTGACGGTAATCCGAGACCCTTAATTATTCAAATCAAGATAAACTAAATTGTAAAGGTATGAAAACGAATCTTTTTCTTCTGACGATGCTTGCGGGAACGCTTCCCCTTGCGAGCTGCGATAAGAACAACCCTGCGGATGAACTTCCGGGACCCCAGCCGCCTGCGGTGAGCACCCAGGCCGAGGCGGCCCTGAAGGCCAAATACCCCGCTGCGACGAACGTCGTATGGCAGACCAAACAGGGCTACGTGGTGGCCGACTTCTCGCTCGCCGAGGCCCGTGCCGCCGGAGCTGCCGAACTGTCGGCCTGGTTCGACAACGGCGGTGCGTGGTACATGACCGAGACGGATATTCCTTTCGCGGCGCTTCCCGAAGCCGTGCAGACGGCCTTTAACGGGAGCGAATACGCCGCCGCGCCGTGGCAGGTGGACGACGTAGACAAGCTCGAACGCGAGGGCGTGGAGACGATCTACGTCGTAGAGGTGGAGAAGCGCGAGAACGGTAACAAGACGGAGGTGGACCTCTACTATGCGCCCGACGGCGTGCTGGTCAAGAAGATCGCCGACGCGGCCCCCGACTACGACTACGGGGACTACATCCCCTCGAAACCGGCCACGGGCATCGAGGAGTATATCCGTCAGAACTACCCGAACGCCCGCATCACGGAGATCGACCACGAGAGAGGCATGACCGAGGTGGATATCGTGGACGGCCGCACGCCGCGCGAGCTGCTGTTCGACGGCAGCGACTCGTGGCTCTACACCAAGACCGAGGTACACCGCACGGAGGTTCCGCAGCCGGTGATGACGGCGTTGCAGAACAGCCAGTACGCCTCGTACTGGATCGACGACATCGACCACTACCTGACCCCCGACAAGGAGTTCTGGCGCTTCGACCTGGAGTCTGCACAGGGCGACGTGAAGGTGGACATCACCGCCGACGGCACGCTCTCGCTCAAGCAGCCCGGAGGCGGCAATACGGGTGGTAATACGGGCGGCGGCAACCACGGCCAGGGCAACGGCGGGATGGTGAACGCGACGGCAGCGGAGTTCATCGCCCAGAAATACCCCGGCGCGCAGATCATGGAGTACGACCGTGAAGACGGCTTGCTGGAGGTGGAGATCTGGCACGAGGGACGCGAGAAGAACGTCTACTTCAACGGCCAGAACGCCTGGGTCTACACCGAGTGGGACATCCACCGCAGCGAGCTTCCCGAGGCCGTCACGGCGGCTATCCCTGCCGAGTATGCCTCGTACACCATCGACGACATCGAGTACGTTCAGACGCCCGATGCGGAATACTACCTCGTGGAGTTGGAGTGCGGCAAGCAGGAGATCGAACTGCGCATCACGGCCGAGGGCCGGGTGCTCTGAACGTCGCCCGACGATGAAAAGAATCGGGAGATATACGGCAGTCTTGGCGGCGATCGTCGCCGGACTGCTGACCATGACGGGATGCGACGACGAGGAGCGCATCTCCTACGGTAAATTGCCCTCGGCGGCGCGGGCCTTCATCGAGACGTACTTCCCCGCCGAGAGCTGCACCTATGCCGAGCGGGATCGGGCCGACGGCCGCCGCGAGTACAAGGCCGTGCTCTCGAACGGCACGGAGATCGAGTTCGATGCTGCGGGCCAATGGACGGAGGTGGACTGCAAGTTCTCGCTGCTGCCCGCGGGCATCGCGCCCGAACGGATCGTCTCGGACTTGGCCGCCCGTTATCCCGACGCAGGAATCTACAAGATCGAACGCGCCCCGGGCGGCTACGAGGTCACGATCGGCAGCGGGCTGGAGCTGATCTACTCCGCGGACGGGACATTCGTCCGGGAGGAGAGATACTGATCGAAAACGAAGAGACGCTTCGCACCGGACGACGTCTGCCGCAGAGAAGGAGACGAGGCCGAAATATGACGCACGGGGCCGTCCGGCAGGCGTCCGAAGGTGCGGAGCGTCTTCATTGAGAAACACGGGCCGGAGATCGAACCGGCGAACGGAAAACCCGGAAACACATGAAACCGAAACTGACGATGAAACATTACGCGATGATCGCGGCGGCGCTCGTGGCCGGCGTGCTGCTCTTTACCGAGTGCGCGTCGATGCGCATCCCCTACCGGCGTCTGCCTGCCAAGGCGAAGGCGTTTATCGAGACCTATTTCCCCGCCGAGCGCTGCGTATATGCCGAGCGGGACCGCGACGACGGCCGCCGGGAATACGAGGTGAAGCTCTCCGACGGCACGGAGATCGACTTCCACGCAACGGGCGACTGGAAGAAAGTGGAGTGCGAATACTCGTTCGTGCCAGCAGGCATCGTCCCGCAGACTATTACCGAAGACCTCGCACGGCGCTTTCCCGGCGGACGTATTACCGAGGCCGAGCGGGAGACGGGCGGATACAAGATCACGACGGAAGGCGGCGCGAAGGCGGTCTACTCCTCGAACGGAACCTTCATCCGCGTGGAGTACGATTGACACCCGAACCTATTCGGTTTCGGTCCGGTCCGGAGCGGGGCGCCGTGGGGCGACCCTGAAGTCTCCGGCCGGCACCGGGGCCGATTCCTGCGTTATCGCAAAACCTTCGAATAATACCGACACTCTCTGCCAATTATGTTTTTTACATCCATCCTCCGCTTCTACATCGACGGCTTCCGGGAAATGAAGCTGGGGCGCACCTTGTGGCTTATCATTCTCGCCAAGCTGTTCATCATGTTCGCCGTCCTCAAACTCTTTTTCTTTCCCGATTTTCTGGCCGGCCAAAGCCCCGAAGAGCGCAGCCGCTCGGTGATGAAGGAACTAACCCCCGAAAAATAACTCCGTATCTATGCTATCCGATTACTTGCAAACAGTCGATTGGTCGCGTGCGCAGTTTGCTATGACGGCCGCCTACCACTGGCTCTTCGTGCCGCTGACCCTCGGTCTCAGTTTTATCATCGCCATCATGGAGACTTGCTACGTCCGCACGGGCGATGCGTTCTGGAAACGCACCACCAAGTTCTTTCTGGATGCGCCTCTTCGGCATCAATTTCGCCATCGGCGTCGCCACGGGGCTGATTCTCGAATTCGAGTTCGGCACCAACTGGTCCAACTACTCGCACTTCGTGGGCGACATCTTCGGCGCTCCGCTGGCCGTCGAAGGCATTTTGGCCTTCTTTATCGAATCCACGTTCATCGCCGTCATGTTCTTCGGCTGGCGAAAGGTCTCCAAACGCTTCCACCTCGCGGCTACGTGGCTCACAGCTATCGGGGCAAACCTATAGGCGTGGTGGATTCTGGTCGCCAACTCGTGGATGCAATATCCCGTGGGGTGCACTTTCAACCTCGAAACCGTTCGCAACGAGATGACCTCGTTCTCGACTGTGGCGCTGTCGCCCGTGGCTGTCAACAAGTTCTTCCATACCGTCACCTCGTCGTTCGTGCTCGCGGCGCTGTTCGTCGTGGGCGTCTCGGCATGGTACCTGCTGCGCCGGCGCGAACAGCGGATGGCCCGCAAGAGCATCGCCGTCGCCTCGGCTTTCGGCCTTGTCTTCGCGCTGGCCGCAGCGGTGACAGGGCACCGCTCGGGGGCTATCGTAGCGCATGTGCAGCCGATGAAGCTGGCCGCGATGGAAGCCCTCTACGAAGGGCAGGAAGGAGCGTCGCTCACCGCCGTGGGTTTATTGCAACCCCACGGCCGCCCGGTCAACGGCGAGGCGTTCCGCTTCCAAATCGGCATTCCCAAACTGCTCTCATGGATGAGTTTCGGAGACAAGGAGGCCTATGTACCGGGTATCTACGATTTGATCGACGGCAACGAACAGCGCGGCATCCTGTCCGCCGAGGAAAAGATGCAGCGCGGTCGCGTGGCCATCGCCGAGATGCCCCGCTACCGTGAAGCACTCGTTGCGGGCGATACGACGACGGCCGACGAGGTACGCTGCCGCTTCAATCCTGCGACGGAAGCGGGGCAAGAGTTTCTTCGGGAGTATTTCGCTTACTTCGGTTACGGGCATATCGATTCCCCGCAGCAATTGATACCCAATGTTCCGATACTCTTTTACTCGTTTCGCGTGATGGTCGGCGCGGGCAGCTTCTTCATCCTGCTGCTGGGCGTCGTCTGGTGGCTCAATCGCAAAGACCGCCTCGCCGACAAACGCTGGCTGCTGCGGGTGGCCGTGTGGTCCATTCCTTTGGCTTATCTGGCTTCGCAGGCAGGATGGATCGTCACGGAAATCGGACGCCAGCCGTGGGCCATTCAGGACCTGATGCCCGTGGGCGTCGCGGCCTCGAAGATCCCCAGCGGATCGGTCTCCGTGACCTTCTTCCTCTTCCTGGCGCTCTTCACCGCGCTGCTCGTCGCCGAGCTGAGCATCATGTTCCGGCAGATCAAGATAGGACCTAAAAACGACTAATTCATGGATACGATCACACTGCTCCAACACTACTGGTGGTTCATCATTTCGCTTTTTGGGGCCCTGCTGGTCTTCCTGATGTTCGTGCAGGGCGGACAGGCGCTGCTCTACGCGCTGGGGCGCAACGAGCGCGAACGCAACCTGCTGACCGGCGTGCTGGGCCACAAATGGGAACTTACTTTCACCACGCTGGTGACATTCGGCGGCGCGTTCTTCGCCTCGTTCCCGCTCTTTTACTCCACGTCGTTCGGCGGGGCGTTCTACGTCTGGATGGCCATTCTCTTCTGCTTCGTGCTGCAGGCCGTGGCCTACGAATACCGCCGCAAACCCGCCAACGTCTTCGGCGAGCGGACTTTCAACGCCTTTCTGCTGATTAACGGCGTTCTGGGGCCGCTGCTGATCGGCACCGCCGTGGGGACCTTCTTCACGGGAGCGGAATTCACGGTCGATCGCCTCAACCTCGCCAATCAGGGCGGCGCGGCGGTCATCTCGCAATGGGCGACGCCGTGGCACGGGCTCGAAGCCATCGCCGAGTGGCGCAACGTCCTGCTGGGTGCGGCGCTGGTGATGCTTACCAAGACGCTTGCATGCCAATACTTCATGCACCAAATCGACGACGAGGCGATTCTACGGCGTGCACGTCGCGGTGTGCGGATCTTCGGCCCGTTGTTCGTCCTGCACTTCGTCATCTGGACCGCAGGATTGCTCGTCGCTGACGGATGGACGGCGAACGCCGCGGAGATCATCTCCGTCGAACCCTGCAAATACCTGCACAACCTCATGGATATGCCCTATGTGGCAGTTATACTGCTTGTCGGCGTGGCAGCTGTGCTGTGGAGTCTCTTTCTGGGATGGCACGGCAAGCGGCAGGCCATCTGGTTCGGAGGTGCCGGCACGGTCCTCACGGTGCTGTCGCTGCTTCTGCTGGCCGGGTGGAACGGCACGGCCTACTATCCCTCGCTGACGGACATGCAGTCGTCGCTGACGATCTCGAACTCCTCGTCGAGCCTCTTCACGCTCAAGACGATGGCGTGGGTATCACTGTTCATTCCCTTCGTGGTGGCCTACATCTGGTATGTATGGGGAGCCTTGAGTCGCAAAACCGGAGAACGGGCATCCGACGGCGAAGGCTATTGATAATTGCGGGGCTCGGTCTGTCGAACCGAAGGTCTGGTGGACTCTTGCTATAACGAAGCAGATCGGGTCCTGCGCTTTTTTCGCTCGAATGAAATTGTCCGCAGCAGATCGACAGGTATGCCGCGTAATACTGAAAATCGATAGTTATGTACGAATCTTACGAACATGACGCTCAGGCTGAGATACTTGTCCCTGTCTGTTCAGCCGTGATTTCACTGCTGGCCCGATTTGCCGCCGGAATAATCGTCGTTGCGGGGATATTCCTGCTGCTGCGACAGTTCTTCTCTGTATTCACGGCATTCGTTGCAGGGCTGACGCTTACGAATCTGTTTCTCGTCGGGCTGCTCCTGAACAAACGCAGAACGTGGCGATGTGGCGTGGAAGGAACCGATCGAATGAAATCCCGAAAATGACAGTCGATTCTGCAAATAAGAAAACTTGTCCGCCGAGACCCACGGTTCGAAGCGAGA